>Ga0187893_10007235_pt1 | contig 18348 bp, 18 predicted proteins | sample MA1701074metaG_FD_139574 | JGI IMG/M metagenome (GOLD analysis project Ga0187893, IMG submission 139574) | White microbial mat communities from a basaltic lava cave in the Kipuka Kanohina Cave System on the Island of Hawaii, USA - MA170107-4 metaG ... | reverse complement strand
TCTGGCGACGCTCCCGCAAGGCCACCGTGCGCCGGCTCGTGGCCTTGAGCGCCCGCCTGGGAGAGGAGGACCTCGCCCTCGAGGGCCGCGGCGGCCTGGAGCGGACCTTCTCCCGGGTGGAGCGGGTCGCCGGCACGGCCATGGCGCGCGTGGCCGACGCCAAGCAGGCGGAGGACCGCATGCGTTTGGCGCTGGCCGGCGTGCCCGAGGGCGTCGTCGTCGCCGACGAGCACGGCGACGTGGTGTTCAGGAACGCCCAGGCCGACCAGGTGATCGGGTCGCAGCAGCCCGACGTCCTGGCCGAGGAGGCGGTCATGCGGCTCTTGCGGTCGGCGGCCGCTGACGGCCGTAGCGGCGAGGAGACGCTCGACCTGTACGGCCCGCCCCGCCGTACCCTCACCATCCACGCCCGCCCCCTCGAGACCGACTGGCGCGGGGTCGGGGCGGCCGCGGTCATCGAGGACGTGTCGGAGAAGCGCCGGCTGGAAGCCGTCCGGCGGGACTTCGTCGCCAACATCAGCCACGAGCTGAAGACGCCTGTCGGCGCCCTCGGCCTGCTGGCCGAGACGCTGGCCGGGGAGTCCGACCCCGACGTGGTCAACCGGCTGGCGTGGCGCATCCAGGGCGAGGCGCAGCGGGTGGCCCGCATCATGGATGACCTGCTCGACCTCAGCCGCATCGAGTCCGAGGAGACCCCGACGCGGGAGCCGGTGCCCGTCCACCTGGTCGTGGCTCAGGCCGCCGAGCGGGTCCGGTCCGCCGCGGAGCAGCAGGGCATCCGCATCCGCATCGGCGAGCCGCCCCACGACCTCACTGTCCTGGGCGACCGCCGTCAGTTGATCTCGGCCCTCTACAACCTGATGGAGAACGCGGTGAAGTACTCCGAGCGGGGGTCGACGGTGGAGGTGGGCGGGCGGACGAGCGGGACGTGGTTGGAGCTGCGGGTGCGTGACCAAGGCCTGGGCATCCCGGCCCAGGACCTGGAGCGCATCTTCGAGCGCTTCTACCGTGTCGACCGGGCCCGGGGGCGGGACACCGGCGGCACCGGCCTGGGTCTGGCCATCGTCCGCCACGTCGTGAGCAACCACGGCGGCGAAGTCCTCGTCGAGTCACAGGAAGGCGAGGGTTCGACCTTCACCCTGCGCCTGCCGACCGGCCCGGCCGCCGTCCTGGGCGCCGCCGCCCCGCCCGCCCCGCCCGCCCCGCCCGCCTCGGCGGAACGCGTCCCGTGACCGGCGGCGCCGCCACTGTCCTGATCGTGGAGGACGAGGAGTCCTTCGTCGACGCCCTCACCGTGGGCCTGGAGCGGGAGGGGTTCCGGGTGCGGGTGGCGCGCGACGGCGCCCAGGCGCTGGAGCTGTTCGACGCCGTGCGCCCCGATCTGGTGCTGCTCGACGTCATGCTGCCGCACGTGTCCGGGCTGGACGTGTGCCGCCAGATCCGCAGTCGCTCGGAGGTGCCGATCATCATGGTGTCGGCCAAGACGACCGAGCTGGACACCGTGGTGGGCCTGGAGGTGGGGGCCGACGACTACGTCCCCAAGCCGTACCGGCTTCGGGAGCTCGTCGCCCGGATCCGCGCCTCCCTGCGCCGGGCGCCTGGTCGCGGCTCCGACCGGGCCGCTGACGGCGGCAGCGAGGAGATCCTGGAGGTGGGCGACGTCCGCCTCGACCCGGAACGCCACGAGACTTGGGTGCGGGGCCGGCAGGTCAGCCTCCCGCTCAAGGAGTTCGAGCTACTGGCCGTGCTCCTGCGGAACGCCGGCCGCGTCCTCACCCGCGACACCCTCATCGACCGGGTGTGGGGGCACGACTACGCGGGCGACACCAAGACCCTCGACGTCCACGTCAAGCGGCTGCGGGCGAAGGTGGAGGACGACCCGTCCAACCCGGAGCGGATCGTGACGATCCGCGGGCTGGGCTACAAGTTCGAGACCTCGCGGCGATCGCCGCCGCCGCCGCCAGCGCCGGCCCCCGCGGCGGGCGACTCGTAGCGGGCCAGGAACCGGTCGACCAGGCCCTGGGCCTCAGCCACGCCCTGCACCCAGCGGTCGAGCTCCGCCCGGCCCTTCTCGGTCACATGGTAGGTGCGGCGGGACGGGCCGGCCTCGGAGTTCTCCCAGCAGGACAGCAGGTGACCTTCCCGCTCCATGACCCGCAGTGTGCGGTACAGCCGGCCCCAGTCGTTCTGGACCACGCCGAGGTCGACGAGTCGCTCCCGGAGGTTGTAGCCGTAGCCCGGCCCGCACCGGATGAGCAGGAGCAGGCAGGCACGGAGGTAGTGGCGGGGGAGGGAATCCATTGGCGTGAACCTACGCGTGGGCGGTTACACCCCCGGGGCGGGCGGGCGAAGGCTCAGCGACCACCGGGTGACGGGAACGTGAACGAGATCCGGCCGGTAGCCTCGGGCGCGATGCGCACCGACGTCGACCGGAACGGCGTGCCTGACCAGGAGGCCGCGGAGGGCCCGGCGCGCTACCAGAACCGGGAGCTGTCCTTCCTCGACTACGTGGCACGGGTCCTCGCCGCCGCCGAAGACCGCCAGGCGCCGTTGCTGGAGCGGGCCAAGTTCCTCGCCATCTTCGCCGAGCACCTCGACGAGTTCTTCCAGGTGCGGGTGGCGGGCCTCAAGGGCCAGTTGGCCGCCGGCCTCAGCGTCACCCCGCCCGACGGCATGACCGCGGCCGACCAACTGCGGGAGATCCGGGCGCGGGTGGAGGGTCTGGTCAAGCGCCAGTCGGCCACGTTCCTGGGCGCGGTCGTCCCCGAACTGGCGGCCAACGGCATCGTGCTGTCGGGCTGGGAGACGCTCGACGACGACGACCGCGAGTACCTGGTGAAGGTGTTCGAGGAGAGGTTCTTCCCCGTCCTGACCCCGCTGGCGGTCGACCCCGGGCACCCCTTCCCGTCCATCTCCAACCTCTCCCTCAACCTGGCCATCTACGTGCGGGACCCGGGCAGCGGCGAGCGCCGCTTCGCCCGGCTCAAGGTGCCGCCGTTGCTGCCCCGGTTCGTGGTCATGCCCGACGGCGAGCGGTTCGTGCCCTTGGAGCAGGTGATCGCCGCCCACCTCGACAAGCTCTTCCCGGGCATGGAGATCGAGGACCACTACCCGTTCCGAGTCACCCGCAACGCCGACCTGACGCTGGAAGGCGAGGACGCCGACGACCTCCTCGCGGCCATCGAGGTGGAGCTGCGCCGCCGACGGTTCGGGCACACGGTGCGGCTGGAGGTGGACAGCCGCATGTCGAGCGACGTGCGGGCGCTGCTCGTGCGCGAGCTGGAGATCGCCGACGACGACGTGTACGTGGTCGAGGGCCCGCTGGAGCTGGGCGGCTTGTGGAACGTCTACGGGCTCGACCGGCCCGAGCTGAAGGACGAGGTCTGGGTGGGCGTCACCCAGCCCCGGCTGCTCGACGCCGAGGGCGATCCCGCCGACCTGTTCGCCGCCATCCGCGAGCAGGAAGTCCTCGTCCACCACCCCTACGACTCGTTCGCCACCTCGGTGGAGGCGTTCATCGAACAGGCCGCGGCCGACCCCCAGGTGCTGGCCATCAAGCAGACGCTCTACCGCACGTCGGGCGACAGCCCCATCGTCAAGGCCCTCATCGAGGCGGCCGAGCAGGGCAAGCAGGTGGCGGCGCTGGTGGAACTCCGGGCCCGCTTCGACGAGCAGGCCAACGTGGCGTGGGCCAAGGCCCTGGACGAGGCCGGCGTGCACGTCGTGTACGGCCTGGTCGCCCTCAAGACCCACACCAAGACCGCCCTCGTGGTGCGGGACGAGGCGGCCGGGATGCGCCGCTACTGCCACATCGGCACCGGCAACTACAACCCCAAGACCGCCCGCCTGTACGAGGATGTCGGCCTGCTCTCGGCCGACCCTGACCTGGGCGCCGACCTGACCGACCTGTTCAACCACCTCACCGGCTACAGCCGCCAGATCGGCTACCGCAAACTCCTGGTGGCGCCGGTCACCCTGCGCAAGGAGATCCTCCGGCTGATCCAGGCCCAGACCGCGCAAGGCGCGGAGGGCCGGATCGTCATGAAGATCAACAACCTCGTCGACCCCGCCATGATCGACGCCCTGTACGACGCCTCGACCGCCGGCGTCGACATCGACCTCATCGTGCGCAGCGTGTGCTGCCTGCGGCCGGGGGTGCCCGGGCTGTCCGAGCGCATCCGGGTGCGTTCGATCGTGGGCCGGTTCCTCGAGCACAGCCGGATATTCGCCTTCGGCCCGCCCGGGAGGCGCCGGTACTACATCGGCTCGGCCGACCTCATGCCCCGCAACCTCGACCGCCGGGTCGAGGCGGTGGTGCCCGTCGACCGTCCCGAGCTCCAGGCCCGCCTCCAGGAGGTGCTCGACGTGAACCTGGCCGACGACACCCTGGCCTGGGAGCTGCATCCCGGCGGCCAGTGGAGCAAGGTGAGCGCCGAGAAGGGCGTGAACACCCACCTCCGCCTCCAGGAGCTGGCGTTCGAGCGGGGCCGCCGCCGCCGCCCCCCCGTGGCCGTGGAAGCGGCCCTCCGTGGCTGACCGGAAGGGGTCGACCGAGCGGGAGGTCAAGATGGCGGCCTGGGCCGGCTTCGTCCTCCCCGACCTGAGCGGGCTGGCCGACGGGGTCACGCCCGAGCCGCTGCCTCCCCGGGCCCTCGACGCCGTCTACCACGACACCGCGGACCTGCGGCTGTCCCGGTGGGGCGTGAGCCTGCGGTTCCGCTCCGGCGACGGCGCGGGGTGGACGGTGAAGCTGCCCGAGGGCGACGACGGGCCCGCACTGGTCCGCCGCGAGGTCCCGTTCCCGGGCGGGCCCGGCGCGCCGCCCGAGGGCGCCCTCGATCTCGTCCGGGCCTATGCCCGCAGCGCCCCGCTGCTGGCGGCGGCCCGCATCCGCACCAAGCGCCAGGGCGTCGCCCTGAAGGACGAGGAGGGCCACCGCCTGGCCGAGGTGGTGTCCGACGAGGTCACCGTGCTCGACGGCCGGCGTGTGGCCGCCCGCTTCCGCGAGGTCGAGGTGGAGGTCGACGCGCGGGCCCCCGCCGGCTTGCTGACCGTTGTCGTGCACCGGCTCCGGGCCGCAGGCGCGGGCGCACCGGACCCCACGTCCAAGGTGGTGCGGGCCCTCGGCGCCCGGGCCATGGCCCCTCCCGAGGTGGTCCCGGCGCCGCTGGGGCACGACCCCACCGGGGGCCAGGTAGTGCGCAACGCCATCGCCGCCTCGGTGATCCGCATCCTCGTCCACGACGCCGGTGTGCGGCTGGGCGACGACGCCGAGGACGTTCACCAGGCCCGGGTGGGGACCCGCCGCCTCCGTTCCGACCTCCGCACCTTCCGGCCCCTGCTGGTCGAGGAGTGGGCCGAGCCCCTGCGCGAGGAGTTGAGCTGGCTGGCCGACGCCCTGGGCGCGGTGCGCGACGCCGACGTCCTCACCGAGCGGCTCCGCCGCCAGGCGGCCCTGCTCCCGGAGGTCGACGCGGCCAGCTTCGCGCCGGTGCTGCGGCGGCTGGCCGACGAGCGGGAGGTGGCCCGGGCCGCCCTCGCCCAGACGATGGCGTCGGACCGCTACGTCGCCCTCCTCGACCGCCTGGTGCTGGCCGCCAACGCGCCGCTGCTGGCGCCCGAGGCGGACAAGCACGCCGACGACGCCGTACCGGCGCTGGTGGCCCGGCCGTGGAAGAAGCTGCGCAACGCGGTGCGAGCGCTGCCAGCCGAGCCCGCCGACGAGGAGCTGCACGAGGTGCGCATCCTGTCGAAACGGGCGCGCTACGCAGCGGAGGCAGCCGTCCCCGCGGCGGGCAAGCCGGCGCGCCGGTTCGCCGAGGCCGTCGCCGGCGTGCAGGGCGTGCTCGGTGACCACAACGACGCGTCGGTGGCCGAGGAGTGGCTGCGCCGGCACGCCACCGGCTCCGACGTCACCCAAGCCCTCGCCCTCGGGGAGCTGGTGGGGGTGCAGCGGGCCGAGGCGGCCCTGTGCCGGCAGGCGTGGCGGAAGGCGTGGCGGAAGGCGGACCGGAAGTGGCTGCGTACTTGGTTGAGCTGATCGAGGCGGCGGGGGGCGTCGTCTGGCGTCGCTCGCCGGCGACGGGCCAGATTGAGGTCCTCGTGGTCCACCGCCCCAAGTACGACGACTGGTCGCTGCCCAAGGGCAAGCTCGAGGCCGGGGAGACCCACGAGGCGGGCGCGGTCCGGGAGGTGGAGGAGGAGACCGGCCTGGTCGTAGCCCTGGGCCCGGAGCTGGCCGCGACGTCGTACCGGGACTCCCAGGACCGGCCCAAGGTCGTCCGGTACTGGGCCATGGAGGCGGTCGGCGGCCAGTTCGCCCCGAACCGGGAGGTCGACGCCGTCCGCTGGGCGCGGGTCGGCGAGGCGGCCCGGCTGCTCAGCTACGACCGGGACCGCGACGTCCTGGCGTCGCTCGGGCGCTGAGGCGGCGGTGCCGGTCTTCCTGGTCCGCCACGCCAAGGCGGGCGACCGCGCCCAGTGGGACGGCCCCGACCACCTCCGGCCCCTGAGCAAGGCGGGGAGGCGGCAGGCCAAGGCGCTCGCCGGCACGCTGGCGGGCCGGGGCGCCGGTCGCATCGTGTCGAGCCCCTCGCGGCGCTGCGTCCAGTCTGTCGAACCGGTGGCCGGGCGCCTCGGCCTCCCGGTGGAGACCCACGATGCCCTGGTGGAGGGCGCGAGCGAGGAGGACGTGGTCGGCCTGGCCCGCAAGCTGGCGGCCGAGGACCCCGTCCTCTGCACCCACGGCGATGTCATCCCCACGCTCCTGGAGGCACTGGCCGGCCGGGACGGCTTACGGCTGCCCGGACGGTACCGGTGCGCCAAGGGATCGGTGTGGGTGCTCGAGTACGAGGACGGCGACGCCGGCTGCCGGTTCACCGCCGCCACCTACATCGCAGCCCCCTGAACGGGCGTACCGTCGGCTAGCGCATGCGCATCGCCGCTCTTGACCTGGGGACGAACTCCTTCCACTTGCTGGTGGTCGACGCCCACCCCGACGGGACGTTCCGGCCGCTGGCCCGGGAGAAGGAGATGCTGCGCCTGGGCGACGCCGTGGCCCGGGAGGGGCGGCTGGGCGAGGGCGACGCCCGGCGAGCCGTCGCCGCCGTGGCCCGGTTCCGCTCGCTGGCCGAGGCGGCGGGCAGCGACGAGATCGTGGCCTGCGCCACCAGCGCCATCCGGGAGGCGGACAACGGCGGCGAGCTGGTGGACCGCATCGAGAGCGAGGCGGGCGTCGACGTCCGGGTCATCACCGGGGCCGAGGAGGCGCGGCTGATCTTCGACGCCGTCCGTGCCTCGGTGGTGATCGACCCGCCCCCGGCCCTGGCTTTCGACCTGGGAGGCGGGAGCCTCGAGGTCATGGTGGGGGACCGGTCGGGGCTCCAGTGGTCGGCCAGCGTGAAGCTGGGGGTGGCCCGGTTGACGGCCGAGCTGGTGCGGGGGGACCCGCCCACCAACGGCGACCTGCGCCGGCTGCGCGAGCGCTTCACGGCCGGGCTCGCCCCCCTGGCCGCCGAGGCGGAACGCATCAGCCTGCTGCGGCCCGGCTTGGTCATCGGCACCAGCGGCACGCTCAACACCCTGGCCCGGATGGTGGCGGCCCGCCGCGCCGGCCCGGGCGCGGCGCCGCCGGCGTCGATCAACCAGTTCCGCTTCAGCCGTGACGAGCTGGTGGCGCTGCACGAGGGCATGGTCGGGATGGCGGCGGCGGCGCGGGCCAAGCTGCCGGGGCTCGACGCGGGCCGGTCCGACATCATCACCACCGGCTCGACGTTCCTGCTCACGGCCATGGAGCTGTTCGGCTTCGACGAGCTGACGGTGGGCGAGTGGGCTTTGCGGGAGGGGATCGTGCTGGACGCCATCGGCCACCACGACGCGGCCGACTGGAGCGACGACCCCCGCGCCATCCGCCGGGCCTCGGTGCTGGAGCTGTGCCGGCGGTGCAACTGGGACGAGGTTCACAGCCGCCAGGTCGCCCGCCTGGCCCTCCGGCTGTTCGACCAGACCCTGCCGCTGCACGCCCTCCAGCCCGGGGACCGCGAGCTGCTGGAGCACGCCTGCCTGCTGCACGACATCGGCGCCCACGTCTCCAACGACTCCCACCACAAGCACACCCAGTACCTGATCCAGCACGGCCGCCTGCGGGGGTTCGCCCCCGACGAGGTGGCGGCCCTGGCCGCCCTCGGCCGGTTCCATCGGGGGGGCGACCCCCGCAGCTCGCGCGAACCGCTGGCGTCGATGGACCCGGCGTGGCACGACCGCATGGCCAAGATGGCTGCGCTGCTGCGGGTGGCCGACGGCCTGGACCGCACCCGCTCGGGCGCGGTGCAGGAGGTGCGGGCCCAGTTGAACGGGACGCGGGTGCGGCTGGCGGTCTTCTCGCCCGGCGACGTGGACGTGGACGTGTGGGGCGCCCGCCGCAAGCGGGAGCTGTTCGAGAAGGTGCTGGGGCGGCGGCTGGAGGTCGTCGCCGGCTGACCCGGCCCCGCCCTCCGGCCCGTACGATGGACCGGTGGCGAGCCGGCCCAAACCGTCGCAGCCCCCTTCCGGCGGCGCCGGTTCGCCAGGGGGCTGGCAGCCGCTGCGCAAGCTGCCGGGGGCCGGCTTGGTGGGCCAGTCCCCCTTCTCCCGCCTGGCGGTGGCGCACTGCCTGGCCGTGGCCGGCGACACGCTCGTCACCATGGCCCTGGCCGGATCGCTGTTCTTCTCCATCTCACCGAGCGCGGCCCGGGAGCGGGTGGCCGCCTACCTGCTGCTGACCATGGCCCCGTTCGCAGTCATCGCCCCCCTCCTGGGGCCGGCGCTCGACCGGAGCCGGGGCGGGCGGCGGAACATGATGATCTTGGCCGCCGCCAGCCGCGGCCTGGTGGCCCTGTCGATGGCGACCCACCTCGACAGCCCGTGGATCTTCCCGGAGGCGTTCGCCTTGCTGGTGCTGTCCAAGGCCCACATGGTGACGAAGAGCGCGCTGGTCCCCAGCACGGTGGCGAGCGACGAGGAGCTGGTGGAGGCCAACTCCCGCCTGGCCATCGTGTCGGTGGTGTCGGGCTTCGTGGCCGCCATCCCCGGCGTGCTCGTGCTGAAGATCGGCTTCCTCGGCGCCCCCTGGGTCCTGCGGCTGTCGGTGGTGGCGTTCGCCGCCGCCGCGCTGGCCAGCGCCCGCCTCGCCCGCCCCGACCGGCCCCGGGCGCCGATCGCCTCCGAGGCGGTGGTCCAGTCCGAGTTGCACGCGGCCTCGATCCGGCTGGGGGCGACGGCGATGGCCCTGCTGCGGGCGGTGGTCGGGTTCATGACGTTCCTCGTCGCCTTCGACTTCCGGGCCGAGGATCGGCCCGCGTGGTGGTTCGGCGCGGCGCTGGCGACGAGCATGGCGGGCAACTTCCTGGGCGCCGCGGGCGCGCCACTGTTGCGAAAGCACCTGCGGGAGGAGCGCATCCTCATGGGCGGGCTGGCGCTGGTGACGGTCGTAGCGTTCGCGTGCGCCCGGGCCGGCGGCCTGGGGGCCATCGCCGCCCTCGCCGCCGTCCTCGGCCTCACCGCCGCCGCCGGCAAGTTGGCCTTCGACAGCATCGTGCAGCGCGACGCGCCCGACGCGGTCCGCGGGCGCACGTTCGCTCGCTTCGAGACCCGCTTCCAGTTGGTGTGGGTGCTGGGCGCGGCCGTCCCAGTCGTCCTCCCCATCGCCGCCAGCACCGGCATGGACCTCATCGCGGCCGCCGCCGCCATCACCTTCGCGTCCTACGCGGGGGCCGCGGCCGCCGGCCACCGCCGCGACGTCGTCTGATCCCCGGGTGGCGGCGGGCTACCGCTCGTTCTCGTCCCGCCGCCGCCGCTTGAGCTCTTCCTCCCGGCGTTGGAGGTCGGCCTCCCAGTCCTGAAGGCGCCGGGCGTCATCGGGCGCCCGGGCGGGGCGCGCGAAGTCCGCCCGGTCCTCCACGCCCAGCGGCTGCCGGGCCGCACCCCGGCCCGACGTGTCGCCCGGCCGCCAGCCCGCGTACAGCGGCCGGCCCAGGGCAAGCCACGCGATCCCGCCGACGGTGGGGAGGAAGAGCACGACCATCAACCACATGAACTTGGGCAGGTTCCGTATCAGCACCTCGTCCGAGGCGATCACGTCGAAGACGCAGTAGATCCAGAGGACGAAGGCGGCCACGCCGAAGATGCCCATGCCTGCCAGTCGGAACAACGTCTACCTCCCTGTGCCCCGGCCGCCGGATGCGCCGATCTAGCCCACGTTCTAACCGATCGGCGGGCGGCGCGCCTTACGACCGACGAGGAGGCGGCCCTTCTGATGCCGACTGACTACCGCAGAGGTACTCAGCCCGCCTCAGAAGCCGGCGCTGCGACACGTCGTACACGTCGTACACGGCGGCCCCCGCGGCCCCCGCGGCTCAGTCGGGGAGGTCGATGCGGGCCAGCCACAGGCCCGGCGCGTCGATCTCGGCCGCCGTGGGAAATTCGCGCTCGGAGTGCCACAGCCGGGCCAGGCCCCCGTCCCCGGCCCGCTCGACGACCCCGCGGGCGAACGCCGCGCCGCGTTCGTAGTGGCGACGGCTCAGCTCGAGGCCCAGCAGGCGGCCGGCGAACCGCTCGCCCTCGGTGGCCTCGGCTCGGCGGCGGCGCACCGTCTCGGCGATCCGGTCGTAGGAGCCGACCAAAGGGTGGGCGATCCCCTCCACCACGTGCTCGACGTAGCCCGCCACCGCCGTCAGCAGGACGTCGATGCGGGCCTTGACCTCCTGCTGCTCCGGCGTCTGCACCGCGCCCAGCAACGTCTCGGGGTTGCCCAGCGCCCGCTGCAGCGCCCCCGGGTCGTTGAGGTCGATCTCGCCGAAGCTGGCCTCCACCGCGTCGGGATCGACGTGGAAGCGGCTCACGTAGTCCTCCAGCAGCCGCGCCAGGCGGCGGCGTACGTGGGGGCGGCCCACCACCGCGTGGGTGGTGATCTCGTGCAGGCACACGAACATGCGCAGGTCGTCGGCCTCCAGGCTCCACTCCGACGCGAACCCGTCGACGTTGGCCGGGATCACCAGCAACTGGTCGGCGGCCCGCCGGGGGAGGGGGAGGTCGTACTGGCCGAAGCTGTGCCGGGCCAGGTGGCCGAGCATGACGCCCGATTGGAGCCCCAGCAGCACGGGCCCGAGGAGCTTGCCCAGGTCGCCGAGGAACTGGGTTCCGGCGTCGGACGCCGCTCCGCCGCCGGCGTCGCCCTCGTCGGGCCGGTTCAGGGCGGTGGCGAGCTTCTCCAGCAACGACCGGTAGGACTCCAGGCTGTGCAGCGCCCAGTCGCCGCGGCTGACGGGCAGGACCGAGAGCACCCCGCCCGACACCGACGTCGACAGTCCCGTCCGCGCCCCCACGTGCATGTCGGCGACGCGCGCCAACTCCTCGAGCCGGATGCGCTCGACGGGGTCGACGTTGCCCTGCGGCTTGCCCTCGGTGGCGATCCACATGGCCATCTGGCGGGCGACGTCCCAGTTGACCGGGCCCTGGCTGGCGAACATCCGAGCCAGGTCGCCGAACAGGGGAAAGCCCTCGAAGGGGTTCCCGCCCCCGGGCGGGCCGAAGCTCATCGGACGATGGTAGGCCCGCCCTGGGGCCTACGGGTTCGCAGGCCGCTCCGCCAGGGTGACGCGCATGGTCATGCGCTGGCGGTCGCGCATGACCTCGACGGTCACCACGTCGCCCGGTCGCTGAGACCGCAGGCTGACGACGAGCGCGCCCATCGTCACCACGTCCTTGCCGTTCACGCTCAGGATCACGTCCTGGGTGGTCAGCCCCGCCGCCGCCGCCGGCCCGTCGGGCCGGGTCGCCGCCACCAGCACACCACCGTCCAGGCTGAGGTCGTGGGCGGTCGCGCCGTCCATGTCACGGCCCTCGATCCCCATCCAGGCATGGGTCGCCCTGCCCGTGGCGATCAGCTCGTCGCCGATGGAGCGGGCCACGTCGATGGGGGTGGCGAATCCCAGCCCTTCGGCGCCGCTCTCACTGAGCAGGACCGCGGTGGTGATGCCGATGACCCTGCCCTTGCTGTCCAGCAACGCCCCGCCCGACGACCCCGGGAAGATCGGGGTGTCGGTCTGGATCATGTCGAACAGCGACTGTTCGGTGCGGGTCCGCAGCGACCGGTGGAGGGCGCTCACCACCCCGACCGTGACCGACGGCCCGCCGACGAGGGCCAGCGGCGACCCGATGGCCACCGTCGCCTGGCCTACCTTGAGGTCGGCGGCGGTCCCCAGCTCGGCGATGGGGAACGGCCCTCCGTCGACCTTGACCACGGCGGTGTCGGTCACCGGGTCGGTCCCCACCACCCGGCCGGCCAGCTCCCGTCCACTGGACAGCGCCACCGTGACGGCGCTGGCGCCGGCCACCACGTGGGCGTTGGTGAGCAGGTGCCCATCCTCGCGGAACAGCACGCCTGAGCCGCTGCCCCGGCCCCCTTCGCGCGCCACCTTGAGTTGGGTGATCGCGGGCCGCACCCGCTCGGCGATGGCGACGAACGGCTCCAACGCCGTCGCCGGAGGCCCCGGGAGCAGCACGGAGGTCGGGGTGACCTGGTGCGGCCGGTCGCGGAGGGCGTCCAGGCCGACGACCAGGCCGGTCGTCAGCACGCTCGCCCCTACGGCGGCCGCGACCGCGATCGCCCAGACCGTGGGCTGGGGGACGAGGCCGCGCCGGGCGCTCGTCCCGCCCGCGGCCCCGCCGTCCGGCGCCGGGCCCAGCTCGGACGGATGGCGCCAAAGCCGATCGTCGAGCGCTGGCGGGCGGCGGAACGGCGATCCGTCGTCCGACTCGACGAACTCCATGCGGCCGAGCTTACCGGCGGGACCCTGCGGTTCGGCCGCGGGACGACGAAGCGGCGTACGATGTGGCCGTGGGGCGCCTTGCTGCCGCGCGCTCAGATGACTGGATCGGCTTGACCGACAGCGAACTTCCCCTCGCTGACGCACTGCGCTGGGCGGTTTTGCCGCGCTGTGGCGCGGTTGTGCTGTTCACCGGCACCGTTCGGGACCACGCCGAGGGGCGGCCGGGCGTCAGCCGCCTCGAGTACGAGGCGTTCGTGGAGGAGGCGGGCCCCCGGCTGGCCGCGGTCGCCGCCGAGGCCCGCCGGCGCTGGCCCGACCTGGGGCGGCTCGCCGTCCTGCACCGGGTGGGCGCGCTCGGCGTGGGCGAGCCGTCGGTGGTGATCGTCGCCTCGGCGCCGCACCGGGCCGAGGCCTTCGCCGCCGCCCGCTTCGCCATCGACACGGTCAAGGCCACCGTGCCCATCTGGAAACGGGAGACCTGGGCGGGCGGTGAGGACTGGTCCGCCTGCGCCCACCAAGTCACCGAGGTGAGCGCCGCGGGTCCGGTGCGCGAGGTCGGCGCCGGCGGTTCGCGTGGCCCCAGCCCAGGTTCATCGTGAGTCCCGTCGTCTTCCTCGTCGCGTTCGTGCTGCTGAGCCTGATGGGCGCAGTGGTCCTGTGGCTCCGCGACCGCACGCCGAGCTCCATGGAGGCCCAGATGCGGGCCTTCGAGCGCGAACTCGACGCGCTCTCTCCGGATGCGCCGATCGGCTGGCAACCGGGCCGGCCCGCGAAGCGGCGCCGCACGAGGGGCTCCCGCACTGGCTAGAGACCTCGCCATCGACCTGGGCACGGCCAACACGCTCGTGTACGCCAAGGGTCGCGGCATCGTTCTCAACGAACCGACGGTCATCGCCCTCAACGTGCAGACCCACGACGTGCTGGCGATGGGCCACCAGGCGTGGCAGATGATCGGCCGCACCCCCGGTTACATCCAGGCTGTGCGGCCCCTGCGCAAGGGCGCCATCACCGACTTCGACATCACCCAGCGGATGATCCGCCTGCTGTTGCAGCGGGCCGGCCTGTCCCGGTTCCAGCGCCCCCGGGTGCTCCTGTGCGTGCCGTCCGCCATCACCGAAGTGGAGCGCCGGGCGGTGAAGGAGGCGGCACGCCAGGCGGGCGCGGCCGATGCCCAGTTGGTCGCCCAGCCCATGGCCGCGGCCATCGGCGCGGGGATGCCCATCCACGAGCCGCTCGGGAACATGGTGGTGGACATCGGGGGAGGCACGACGGAGACGGCCATGATCTCGCTGGGCGGGATCGTCGCCCTGCGGGCCATCCGCATCGGGTCGTTCGACATCGACGCGTCCATCCAGGGATACGTGCGGCGGGAGTACGGCATGGCCATCGGGGAGCGGACGGCCGAGGAGATCAAGCTGGCCATCGGCTCGGCCTACGCCATGGAAGACGAGGTGAAGGCCGAGGTGCGCGGCCGCGACCTCATGAGCGGGCTGCCTAAGACCGCCATCCTGTCCCCCGAGGAGATCCGGGAGGCGATCGACGAGCAGGTCCGGGCCATCGTCGACTCGGTCGTCGACTGCCTCGGCCTGGCGCCGCCCGAGCTGGCGCAGGATCTTATCGCCCAGGGCATCCACCTGGTGGGCGGCGGCGGCCTGCTGAAGGGCTTCGCCTACCGCCTGGCGGAAGAGACGGCCCTGCCCGTCCACCTGGTGGACGCGCCGCTGGAGTGCGTCGTCCTCGGCGCCGGCAAGTGCCTGGAGGCCTTCGAGTCCCTCAAGTCGCTCTTCATGGGGGCGGAAGGCCGCTAAGGACGGGGATCCGCGCCGGTTTCCGACGCGGGTCCTCTGAGATCCTCGGCCGCCTGGCGGACTTGCCAGTCCCGGTCCTCGGCCGCCCGCGCCAGAGCGCCGTCCACCTCGGGGCCCTCGAACGGGGCGAGGGCGATGACGGCCCGCCGGCGGATGGCGGGGCGCTCGCCGGTGGCGGCGGCCAGGATCGCCGGCAGGCCGGCGGGGTCGCCGATGGCCCCGAGGGCGGCCACCGCGGCTTCCCGGCACAGGGGGTCGTCGTGCCCGGCGGCCACCGCGGACAGGGGCACGGCGGCGTTGGCGTCGGCGCGCTCGCCCAGGGCCCAAGCGGCCGCCTCCACCACCGACGGGTCAGGGTCGGCCAGCGGCGGCCGCAGGTCGACGTCGCCGAGTCCCACGGCCACCTCGCACGCGCGCCGCCGGACGCGGGGGTCCGGATCGGCGAGCCCGGAGGCCACGTCGCCCCCCGTCGCCCGGCCCAGCCGGGCCAGCGCCCCCAGCGCCGCCGCCCGTACGCTGGGGTCCGGATCGGCCTGCGCCGACCGGGCCGCCCGCTCGTCCCCGTCGTGGCCGGCCAGCACGGCCTGGCGGCGCCGCTGTTCCTCGGTCACGGACCGCACGGTACGCTCGCCGCCGTGGGGGGCCGGCATCGCGGGGTGTCCAGGGCGGGGATGTTGGTCGTCGCCGCCGCGCTCGTCCTGGTGGTCGACGCCTGCGCCCTCCGGAGCGCCACGGTCGTCGAGCAGGCGGTGCCGTTGGCGCAGCCGCTGACTGCGCCCACGCTCCCTCCCCCGCTGCCGGCGCCCCAGCGCGCCCTGGTTCCTGTCTCCGGGCCTGTCCCCAAGACCCCGGAGAAGCTGCCGGAGCCGGTTTTCATCCCCTTCGACAGCTACGCCGAGGAGCCGATCGTCTGGTACGGCGTGATCGAGATCCCCAAGATCGGGCTCGTCCACGACATGTACGAGGGAGTGACCCTCCACAACATCGACCAGGGCCCGAGCCACTGGACGGGGACCGCCCACCCCGGCGCCACCGGCAACGCCGTCTTCGCCGGCCACCGGGTGACCCACTCGCACCCCTTCCGCTGGATCGACCAGCTCGAGCCGGGCGACCAGATCATCTTCCGGGTGAACGGCCAGCGCAGCGTGTACACGGTGGCCGCCAGCCTCGTCGTCGGCCCCGACGACACCTGGATCGCCAACCAGACCACCGAGAAGGTGGCGACCCTCTACGCGTGCCACCCTCCGGGCTCGGCGGCCCAGCGCTATGTGGTCCAGGCCACGTTCACCTCCGCCGGCCCGGACGTCCCCGACGCTCCGGCGGGCTAGTACGGGGCTAGCTCACCGCCGACCGCAGGGCCACCGCGATGAAGACGATCACGCCGCCGACGGTCACCGCCACGAGGGCGCCGAGCATGGTCAGCAGCACGGTCAGCACGAGGCCGGAACGCACCCGGAGCCACAGGGTGGGCCCCACCGGCGCCGGCGCCCAGTGATCGGAGAACCCGCCCACCTCGACCGAGGCGGGCACCCGCATCGGGGTGGCGTCGGCCCGCTTGACCAGCCTCGGCGGCCCGGGCGAACGCTCCCGGCGTTCGCGGCGCCGGCGCTCGCCCGGCGAGCGCGAGCGGCCGTGGCGGGCGCCGACGTCGCGCTTTCTTGACTGGCGCAGCGTGGCAGGCTGGTCAGGATCCTTGACGGCGACGGCCGTCGCCGCCGCGATCGAGATCACGACCACGGCCAGCGTCTGAAGGAACGTAGACACGAGCGATCCGATGCTACCGGGCAGTCCGCCGCCGCCGGCCCCGCCGCCGCCGGCCCCGCCGCCGCGTCCCCGCCATCGCGCCGCCTTCGTCGTCGCCACCACCCTCACCTCGGTCTTCGTCGTCTCCGGGATCGTGGCCGGCCTGGTCCGCGTCCCCTACGACACGGTCAGCCCCGGTTCGGCCAAGGTCGTCAACCGGCTCGTCACCGTGAACGGCCGCGAGTCGTACCCGCCGTCCGGCCAGGTCATGTTCGCCACCGTGTCGGTACGGGAACGGGTCAGCGTCCTCCAAGCCCTCCTGGGATGGTTGGACTCGACCACCGACGTCATCCCCGAGCGGGACATCCGCGGCGACCTCCCGCCCGACGAGTACGAAGAGCTCAACGTCCAAGCCATGAGCGACTCCAAGACCGCCGCCGAGGTCCTGGCCCTGTCCCGCATCGGCTACACCAACCTGGGGGCCGGGGCTGAAGTGCTGGCTGTCTCCGAGGGCTCGCCCGCGGCCCGCGCCGCCCTCCAGCCCAAAGACGTCATCCTCAGCCTGGGCGAACGTGCGATCCGCACGAGCGAGGACGCGGTGAACGCCATCCGCGCTCATGAGCCGGGAGACGTCCTGAAGGTGCGGATCGACCGGGGCGGGACGCCGACCGACCTGGACGCCACCCTCGCCGAAGCCAAGGACGGCGCCGCTCTCCTGGGGGTGCGGCTGAGCACGAAGATCCAGTTACCCTTCGAGATCAAGATTGATTCCGGATCGGTCGTAGGACCGTCCGCGGGCCTCGCCTACGCCCTGGAGCTGCTCGACGTCCTCACCCCAGGGGAGCTGACCGGCGGCGCCGGGGCCAAGGTGGCGGCCACCGGCGAGCTGGGGGCCAACGGGTCGGTGGGGCCGGTCGGAGGCATCGCCCAGAAGGTCACGACGGTGAAACGGGCCGGCGCCACCGCCTTCATCGTTCCCAAGCAGAACGAGGACGAGGCCAGGGAGCACGCGGGCGCCAAGCTGAGGGTGTTCGGGGTGTCGTCCTTCGACGAGGCGCTGACCGTCCTGGGCACGATGCAGGGCAGCAACGCCCTCGAGCTGGCGAAACCGGCCACCACGCCCACCAGCCGGCCGGCGTAGCGCCGCCAAGAAATCTGAGAAAACCGCTCAAGCCTGCGGCCGATCCTGCCGATATCTCTGCGGAAGTGACACCGGGGGGCAGCGTTGGACGGCCCGTGGCCGGCCGTGCGGGCGCGCACGCGCCGCTGAGCGGCGCGCGCCCAGGGACTGGACTCGACCATGTCTGACTCCTCCACCCAGCTCCGGTTCGCGGTCGAGTTCGCCACCTTCCTCGTCGCGGTGGCGGGGGCCGCGGTCGTCCTCTTCCGGCCCGCCCTCGTCGGCGCCCGGGGCCGGGCTCGCCTGTCCCTGGTGGTGGGGTTCACGTGCCTGGCCACCGCCGCCTTCCTCCACGGCTCCCTGCTGTCCGACGCCGACGACGCCGTGCTGGTGGCCGTCCGCGGCATCGGCATCGTCCTCCTCGCCCTCGGCAACTTCGGCATCACCGAGGACCGCACCACCCGGCGGGTCCTGTGGGCCGCCCTGGCTCTCCTGGCGGTCGCCGAAGGGGCGACCGCCCTCGGCGCCGACGCGGGCGCCGGTTGGGCTCGTGCCCTCGGCGCTCTCGGTCTCGGCGCCGTCTTGGTGGTTTCGGCCCGGCGGTCCATCCCCGCCCGGGTGGCGGTGGGGACTGCCGCGACGTTGCTGCTCGTGGTGCTCGCGGTCTCCCTGGCGCTCTCCGTCGTGATCGCCCGCAACGTCGAGCGAGAGGCGGTTCGGCGCATCGACGTGCGGGCCCGGGCCGAGAAGGCGCAGATCGAGGACTCGGCCCGGCGAGACGCGGTGACCAGCGCCAAGCTCATCGCCCTCACCCTCCAAGCCAACCTCGAGCCCCTGCTCAGCCTCCTGGCCGACATCCCCAGCCCCAACG
>Ga0187893_10007234_pt1 | contig 18352 bp, 21 predicted proteins | sample MA1701074metaG_FD_139574 | JGI IMG/M metagenome (GOLD analysis project Ga0187893, IMG submission 139574) | White microbial mat communities from a basaltic lava cave in the Kipuka Kanohina Cave System on the Island of Hawaii, USA - MA170107-4 metaG ... | reverse complement strand
GAGGCCGATCTCGTCGTACGCGCGCGGGTCGTGCGGCTTGCCGCTCCGCCCGTGGCCGCGCAGGTCGAGCGCGATCACGCGATAGTCGCGCGCCAGGTCGGGCAGCACGCCGGTGCCGATCCACGAGCGCTCGATGCTGCCGGTGAAGCCGTGCACCAGCACGACCGGCGCTCCCGCGCCGCGCTCCACGTAGCGGATGCGCACGCCGCCCGAGTCGAAAAAGCGGTCCTGCGCCGCCGCCGCTGCGGCGAGCGTGCAGAGCAACGCGGCGAGGATCCGGCGCATGGCGCTCGATTGTAGTGTCCGCTTGACCTTCCTACGATGGGAGGGTGCAATCTGGCGCTTCCATGAGCATCGATCCCGTCTGCGGCATGACCCTGGATCCCGCGACCGCCGCGGGACACGTCGACTACCGGGGGACCACCTACCACTTCTGCTCGCAGCACTGCGTGCACGCGTTCAGGGCGGACCCGGAGAAGTTTCTCGCGGGGAAGGCGCGACCCGCGACGCCGGCGAAGGCTGACGCGAACTACACCTGCCCGATGCACCCGGAGATCGTCCAGGTCGGTCCGGGGTCGTGCCCCAAATGCGGCATGGCGCTCGTGCCGATGGAGGGCGCGCAGGAGGACGACTCGGAGCTGCGCGACCTGACGCGCCGGCTGTGGGTGAGCGCGGTCTTGAGCGTTCCGTTGCTGCTCATCGCCATGGCGCCGATGCTCGGCGCGCAGCAGCTCAAGTATCCCTACGTCGAGTTCCTGCTCGCCACCCCGGTGGTGCTGTGGGGCGGGTGGCCCTTCTTCCGCAAGTTCTGGCTCTCGCTCAAGAACCGCAGCCCGAACATGTACACGCTGATCGGTCTAGGGGTTGGCCTCGCCTATATCTATAGTGTGGCGGCGGTGTTCGCGCCGGGGCTGTTTCCGGCCGAGTTCCGCATGCACGGGGGCGAGGTCGGCGCCTACTTCGAGGCGGCCGCCGTGATCGTCACGCTGGTCACGGTCGGCGAGGTGATGCAGCTCCGCGCGATTGGCGAGACCGGCCAGGCGATCCGGCAGCTTCTTGCTTTGGCACCCGAAACGGCGGTGCGCATCGAGCGGAATGAGGAAAGGGAAGTTCCTCTCAGCGAAGTGCAGGTCGGCGACAAGCTGCGTGTGCGTCCGGGCGCGAAGATCCCGGTGGACGGCACGGTGCTCGAGGGCTCGTCGAACGTCGACGAGTCGATGCTCACCGGCGAGCCGGTGCCGGTGGCGAAGAAAGCCGGCGCGCGCGTCAGCGGGGCGACGCTCAACGGGCAGGGCACGCTCGTGATCCGCGCCGAGCGCGTCGGCGCCGACACGCTGCTCGCGCGGATCGTCCACATGGTGGGCGAGGCGCAGCGCACCAAGGCGCCGGTGCAGCGCCTGGCCGACCTGGTGGCGGCCTACTTCGTGCAGGTCGTGATCGCCATCGCGGTTGCGAGCGCCATCGTCTGGGCGTTATGGGGCCCCGAGCCGCGCCTCGCCTACGCGCTCGTCAACGCGGTGGCGGTGCTGATCATCGCCTGCCCCTGCGCGGTCGGCCTCGCCACGCCGATCTCGATCACCGTTGCGATGGGGCGGGGGGCGATGAACGGCGTGCTGTTCCGCAACGCCGAGGCGGTCGAGAAGCTGCGCGAGGTGGATACGCTGGTCGTCGACAAGACCGGCACGCTGACGCTCGGCAAGCCCAGATTGACCGATGTAATCCCGCTGGGGCAGCTGGACGAAGCCTCGGTCTTGAAACTCGTGGGATCTCTGGAGCGTGCGAGCGAGCATCCGCTGGCGCAGGCGATCGCGCAGAGCGCGGCCGAGCGCGGCCTCGAGCTCGAGCCGGTGCGGGACTTTTTCTCCATGACCGGCCAGGGAGTGGTCGGCACGGTCGCGGGCCGCCAGGTCGCGGTCGGAAGCGCGCGCTTCATGCAATCGGCCGGCCTTTCCGGGAATTTCATTCAAAAGGCAGAGGCACTCCGTGCCGACGGCAAGACCGCGCTGTTCGCCGCGGTCGACGGCGCCGTCGCCGCGATCGTCGCGGTCGCCGACCCGATCAAGGACACCACGCCGGAGGCGGTGCGCGCGCTCAAGGAGGAGGGCGTGCGCATCGTGATGCTCTCCGGCGACGCGCGCCGCACCGCGGAGGCGGTCGGCCGCAGGCTCGGCATCGACGAGGTGGTCGGCGAGGTGCTGCCCGAGCAGAAGGCCGAGAAGGTCAAGGCGCTGCAGGCCGGGGGTGGCTGCGTGGCGATGGCGGGCGACGGCATCAACGACGCGCCGGCGCTCGCGCAGGCCGACGTCGGCATCGCGATGGGCACCGGCACCGACGTCGCGATCGAGAGCGCGGGCGTGACGCTCGTCAAGGGCGACCTGCGCGCGATCGTGAAGGCGATGCGCCTCTCGCGCGCGACCATGCGCAACGTGAAGCAGAACCTGTTCTTCGCCTTCCTCTACAATGCGCTCGGCGTGCCGCTCGCCGCGGGCGCGCTCTACCCGGCGTTCGGGCTGCTGCTGTCGCCCATCTTCGCCGGCGCGGCGATGGCGCTGAGCTCGGTGTCGGTGGTCGGCAACGCGCTGCGGTTGAGACGAGCGAGGCTTTGATGGAAACCGTTGAGCTCAGGGTCGAGGGCATGGATTGCGAGGGCTGCGTGAAGAGCGTGACGCGCATGCTCTCGGGCGTCCCGGGCGTGCAGAAGGTCGACGTATCGCTCGCCCAGGCGAGCGTAACGGTCACCTACGATCCGGCAAAGGCGGGCATCGCCGAGATGAAGAAGGCGGTGGCGCGCGCCGGCTACAAGGCGCCATGAAGAGCTCGCTGAAGACCGGCCTGGAGGCAAAAAGGGCGATCACGGTCGACGAAGAGCGCTGCATCGGCTTCATGGGCAAGGAAGGCATGGTGTACGCCACGCCGCGCATGGTGAGCGACGTCGAGTACACCTGCCGCGACTTCCTGCTCGCGCACCTCGACCCGGGCGAAGACTCGGTCGGCGCGCACGTCTCGATCGACCACCTCGCCGCGACGCCGCTGGGCCTGCAGGTCACCATAGAAGCGAAGGTCACGGAAATCGACCGGCGCAAGGTCGTGTTCAGTTTTTCCGTGAAAGACCCCGTCGAAGAGGTCGGGCGCGGCAAGCACGTGCGCTTCGTGGTCGAGACCGCCAAGACGCGCGAGCGCCTGGCGGCGAAGCGCGCGAAGGCGGGGCTCTAGAGCATCACCGGCGAGCCGTCGCCGGTGGCGCAATCGCGCGGCGCCGGTTCCTCGGGCTCGGAACCCGCCGCCGGGGACGGCGTCTCCTCGAGCACGAAATCGACTGCTTTGAGGAACACGTTGACCGGCGGGGGGCTGCTCCCGGCGATCCATTTCTCGAGCTCGGCGAGCGGCACGCGCAGGTAGCGCGCGAGCTTTTTCTGTCCGCCGCTCAGCTCGGCGGCCTTTTGCAATGTCCTGACGTAGACCTTTGCGACCACTGGTTTTTTTCTCCCTGTTGCCACGGCGCATGATGGTCGCCCAACCTGCACGCCTGCACAATCGCAGTAAGCACTACAAGCCCGGAAACACCTCAGGCGCTGCCGCGGCTGCGGTCGGCGTACAGCAGCACTACATCGACGGCCGCGAGAAAAACGTTGAGCGGAGGCTCGCCCCGGGCGTCGATCCAACGGGCGAGGTCGTCGGCCGCGACGCCCAAGTGCTTCGCAAGCGGCTGCAGTCCGCCAAGCACCTCGCAGGCGCGCTGCAGCGTGCGGGAATAGACGGTGGCCCGGGATGCAGGCGCACCGCCGCAGTCGGTCGCGATGAGGGCCGGTCTTTCCATGGCGCAATCATGAGACGGGCAAGCTCCAGGCCCAAGTCGCAGGCGCGTTAACGCCCTGTAGCGGATCGGCTACCGAGTAGAATCCGGCGGTGCGTATCGCCGCCGCTTTGCTCTTGTGTTTCGCGGTTCCGGCCTGGGCGCAAAAGCCGCCGGCCGCCCTTCCGGTCAAGGCGGTGCCGGCGAAGCTCGCGCGCGCGACGCTCGAGACCGGCGCGATCGGCAGCCTGCGCGCCGACGAGGCGATCGTGATCCGCCCCGAGGTCGCCGGGCGCATCGAGCGCATCGCGTTCGACGAGGGCCAGAGCGTGAAGAAGGGCGCGCTGCTCGCGACCCTCGATGCCGCCGAGACCCGCGCGCTGGTCGCCTCGTCGCGGGCGCAGGCGGGCCTCGACAAGCAGCGCCTGGAGCGCGCCGCCGACCTGAGGAAGAAGGGCTTCATCAGCCAGCAGGCGCTCGACGAAGCGCAGTCGAACCATGCGCGCTCGGTGGCGAAGCAGCGCGAGGACGAGGCCAAGCTCGCGAAGTCCGAGATCCGCGCGCCGTTCAGCGGCGTGGCCGGGCTGCGCCAGGTGAGCGAGGGCGCCTACGTCGCCGCCGGCACCGACATCGCGCGCCTGGAGAAGATCGACCAGCTCAAGCTCGATTTCCGCGTGCCCGAGACCTTCCTCGCCCAGCTGAAGAGCGGGCTGGCGGTGAGCATCGCGGTCGACGCCTTCCCGCAGGCGAGCTTCGCGGGAAAGATCTACGCCATCGAGCCCGCGGTCGACGAGCAGACCCGGACCGTGCTCGCGCGCGCGCGCGTCGCCAACCCGGAGCTCAAGCTCAGGCCCGGGATGTTCGCGCGCGTGCAGCTCACGCTCGGGGTGCGCGAGAACGCGGTCTGGATCCCGGAGGAGGCGATCGTGCCGCGCGGCCAGGACAGCTACGTGTGGCGCGTGGTGGACGGAAAGGCCGAGCTCGTCCCCGTGCAGACGGGGACGCGCAAGGTCGGCGAGGTCGAGATCGTGAAAGGCCTCGCCGCCGGCGACGTGGTGGTCACCGAGGGCACGCAGCGGCTCGCGCCGGGAATGCAGGTCTCGATCATCCCGAGCGCCAAGCCGGCGGCGGAGGCCCCCGGCAAGAAAGGCGGCTAGGGGATGTCCGGATACGCACCAATTGGTCGTTCCCGCGAAAGCGGGAACCTATGTTCTTCAAAGATAAATTGGGCCCCCGCCTTCGCGGGGGCGACTTCTTTGGGCGTCCCCTAGCGTGCGGCTGCCCGAGCTCTGCATCCGCCGCCCGGTGCTCGCCACCGTGATGAGCCTGATGATCGTGCTGCTCGGCGCGATCTCGTTCTCGCGCCTCTCGGTGCGCGAGTACCCGAAGATCGACACCCCGGTGGTGTCGGTGCGCACCGTCTACAAGGGGGCCAGCCCCCAGGTGACCGAGTCGCAGATCACCCAGCCGCTCGAGGACTCGATCTCCGGCATCGAGGGCGTGCGCACCGTGAAGTCGGTGTCGCGCGAGGAGGTGAGCCAGATCACGGTCGAGTTCGTGCCCGAGCGCAACGTCGACTCGGCGGCGAACGACGTGCGCGACCGCGTGGCGCGGGTGCGCGCGCTGCTGCCCGAGGCCGCGGACGACTCGGTGGTGTCGAAGATCGAGGCCGACGCGCAGGCGATCATCTGGCTCGGCCTCTCCAGCGAAAAGCATTCCTCGCTCGAGCTCTCGGACTACGCCGACCGCACCATCGTAGATAGACTAAAGACGCTGCCCGGCGTCGCCTCGGTGATCATCGGGGGCGGGCGGCGCTACGCGATGCGCATCTGGCTCGACCGCGAGCGGCTCGCCGCCTACTCGCTCACGCCGCAGGACGTGGAGAACGCGCTCAGGCGCCAGAACGTCGAGCTGCCCGCCGGGCGCATCGAGTCGTCGCGGCGCGAGTTCACCGTGCTGGCGGAAGCCGACCTGCGCACCGCCGAGCAGTTCAACACCATGATCATCGTGGAGAACCGGGGCTACCCGGTCAGGTTGCGCGACGTGGGCTCGGCGCGCCTCGGCGCGCTCGACGAGCGCAGCGTGGTCCGCCGCAACGGCCAGCCCGGCCTCGGCCTCGGCGTGGTGAAGCAATCGACCGCCAACACGCTGTCGGTGGCGCAGGCGGTGAAGCAGGAGATGGCGCGCATCCAGCCGGGGCTGCCCGCGGGCATGCAGCTGCAGGTGGCGTTCGATTCGTCGCTGTTCATCGAGCGCTCGATCCAGTCGGTGTACCGCGCGATGGGCGAGGCGGTGCTGCTGGTGATGGCGGTGATCTTCGTGTTCCTGCGCTCGCTGCGCTCCACCCTCATCCCGTTCGTCACCATCCCGGTGTCGCTCGTCGGCTCGCTGTTCTTCCTGTACGTCATGGGCTTCACCATCAACGTGCTCACGCTCCTCGGCGTGGTGCTCGCCATCGGCCTGGTGGTCGACGACGCGATCGTGGTGCTCGAGAACTGCCACCGGCACGTGGAGCTGGGCAAGCCGCCGGCGCAGGCCGCCGCCGACGGCGCGCGCGAGATCGCGTTCGCCGTCGTCGCCATGTCGCTGACGTTGACCGCGGTGTTCGCGCCGGTCGCGTTCGTGCCCGGCAACACCGGGAAACTGTTCGCCGAGTTCGCGCTCACGGTCGCCGCCGCGGTCGCGGTGTCGGGCTTCGTCGCGCTCACGCTCACGCCGATGATGTGCTCGAAGATCCTGAAGTCGCACGAGAAGCACGGCGGCCTGTACCTCGCGATGGAGCGCTTCTTCACCGGCATGACGCACGGGTACCGCAGGGCGGTGGGCTTTACGCTGAAGAGGCCCGTCATCCCGCTCGCGGCCTTCGCGCTGGTCATCGCAGGCACGGTTTTCACTTATGGAAAACTAAGACAGGAGTTGTCGCCACTGGAAGACCGCGGTTTCTTCCTGACGCTCATCAACGCGCCCGAGGGCGCGTCGATGGAATACACCGACGGCTACGTGCGCGCGGCGGAGCGGATGTACAGCGAGGTGCCCGAGATCAAGAGCATGTTCGCGGTGGTGGCGCCGGGGCTGGAGCGCCCGAACCCGGTCAACTTCGGCGTCACCTTCACGCAGCTCGCGCCGTGGGAGGAGCGCAGCCGCAAGACGCGCGAGATCACCGCGGAGATGGCGCCCAGGCTCGCCGCGGCGCTCCCCGGCGTGCTCGCGTTCCCGGTGAACCCGAACTCGCTCGGCCAGGGCTTTCGCACGCCCCAGGTGCAGTACGTGGTGCAGGGCAACTCCTACGAGGAGCTCGACGCGGCGGTCGACAAGATCCTGGCGAGGGCCAGGGAGTCGGGGTCGATCGTCAACGCCGACTCCGACCTGAAGCTGAACAAGCCCCAGCTCTCGGTCGACATCGACCGCGAGAAGGCGGCGGCGCTCGGCATCGACGTCGAGGTGATCGGGCGCACGCTCGAGACCCTGCTCGGCGGCCGGCAGGTGACGCGCTTCAAGCGCGAGGGCAAGCAGTACGACGTGGTGGTGCAGCTCGAGGCCAAGGACCGCAACACCCCGGCCGACCTCACCTCGATCTACGTGCGCGCCCGTGACGGCAGCCTGGTGCAGCTCTCCAACCTGGTGCGCGTGCGCGAGACCGTGGCGGCGAAGGAGCTCAACCACTTCAACCGCGCGCGCGCGGTGATCATCACCGGCAACGTGGCGCCGGGCTCGACGCTTGGCGAGGCGCTCGATTTCCTGGACCGGGCCTCGAAAGAAACCCTTTCCCAGAGCTTCCGCACCGACCTGGACGGCGTGTCGCGCGAGTTCCGCGAGTCCGGCGCGGGCCTCGCGTTCGTGATCCTGTTCGCCGCGCTCTTCATCTACCTGATGCTGTCGGCGCAGTTCGAGAGCTTCGTCTCGCCGTTCGTCATCATGCTGACCGTGCCGCTCGCCGGCCTCGGAGCGCTCGCGGCGATCTGGCTCACCGGCGGCACGCTCAACGTGTATTCGAAGGTGGGGCTGGTCATGCTGATCGGCCTGATCACCAAGCACGGCATCCTGATCGTCGAGTTCGCCAACCAGCTGCGCGACCGCGGCATGCAGCCGATGGAGGCGGTGGTCGAGGCGGCGACGCTGCGCCTGCGCCCGATCCTGATGACCACCGGCGCGATGGTGCTCGGCGCGCTGCCGCTCGCCCTCGCCGTGGGCGCCGGGGCCGAGGCGCGCCAGGCGATCGGCTGGGTGATCGTCGGCGGCCTGCTGGTGGGCACCCTGTTCACGCTGTTCGTGATCCCCACCGCGTACCTCCTGCTGGTACGAAAGAAACTTTCCCTGAAGGAAGCCGTTGAGGCTGCTTGAGGGCGATACCGCGCTGGTGACCGGCGCGGCGCGGGGCATCGGCAAGGCGATCGCCGATGCCCTGGAACAAGAGGGCGCGCGCGTCTTTCGCGCCGACGTGGAACAGGCTGATCTTTCCAGGGAAAAAGAAACCATCCGCCTGGCCGAAGACGCGATCCGGCGTCTCGGCCAGGTGTCGATCTTCGTGCACGCCGCGAGCCCTCAGCGCCAGGAATCGCAGACCGCGCTGCGCGTGACCTACGACGAGTGGCGCGACATGCTCTCGGTGAACCTCGATGCTGCCTTTGTAATTTCGCAAATTCTTGGTCATCACATGATCGAGAAGAAGATCGGGGGCCGCATGCTGATCACCACCTCCCTGCACGCCGAGTCGCCGCGCAACCTGCCGCACTACAGCGCCGCCAAGGCGGGGCAGACGATGCTGGTGAAGGAGCTCGCCCGCGCGCTCGGGCCGCACGGCATCCGCGTCAATGCGATCGTCCCCGGCGCCATCCCCGGAGAAGGATTCAAGGGCCTGCCCGGAATGGAAAAGACCATACCGCTCGGCCGCTTCGGAAAACCGGCCGACGTCGCGGCGATGGCCGTCGCGGTACTCTCGGAAAGATTCGGCGCCTACGTCACCGGGGCGTCGATTCTGGTGGACGGGGGCATCGCCCTCCACAACTGGATTCCCCCAAAGGCAGGAGACGCAAAGTAGATTTTTCGTTCTCCCCGGAGCAGGAGCGCATCCGCGAGGCGATCGCGAAGCTGTGCGCGCGCTTCGGCGACGACTACTGGCTCGAGCGCGACCGCAAGGGCGGCTTCCCGGCGGACTTCCACCAGGCGTTCGCGCGCGACGGCTGGCTCGGCATCGCCATGCCGGAGGAGTACGGCGGCTCGGGGCTCGGCATCGTCGAGGCCGCGGTGATGATGCAGGCGATCTCCGAGTCGGGCGCCGGGTTCTCCGGCGCCTCGGCGGTCCACATGAACATCTTCGGCCTGAACCCGGTGGTGATCTACGGCAGCGAGGAGCAGAAGCAGCGCATGCTGCCGCCGCTGATCGCCGGCAAGGAGCGCGCCTGCTTCGCGGTCACCGAGCCCAATACGGGGTTGAACACGAAAAAGATAAAGACGAAAGCCGAAAAGCGCGGCGGCAAGTACTACGTCTCCGGCCAGAAGGTGTGGATCTCCACCGCGCAGGTGGCGGAGAAGGTGCTGCTGCTCGCGACGACCGGCGAAGGGCTGACGCTGTTCTACACCGGCCTCGACCGCCAGCACGTCGAGGTGCGCGAGATCGAGAAGATGGGCCGGCACGCGGTCGACTCCAACCAGGTGTTCTTCGACGGCCTGCCGGTGCCCGAGTCCGACCGCATCGGCGAGGAAGGCCAGGGCTTTGAGTGCATCCTGCACGGCATGAACCCGGAGCGCATCCTGATCGCGGCGGAGCTGGTCGGGCTCGGGCGCTGCGCCGTGGCGCGCGCGGCGCGCTACGCGAAGGAGCGCGTCGTGTTCGACCGGCCGATCGGCCAGAACCAGGCGATCCAGCACCCGCTCGCGGCCAACTGGATGGCGCTCGAGGCGGCGAACCTGATGGCGTTCAAGGCCGCTTCCTTATATGACACCGGCAAGCCCTGCGGCGCCGAGGCGAACGCCGCCAAGTACCTCGCCGGCGAGGCCTGCTTCGACGCCTGCCAGCAGGCGGTGATGACCTTCGGCGGTTTCGGCTACGCCGCCGAGTACCACGTCGAGCGCTACCTGCGCGAATCGTTTGTCGGGCGCATCGCGCCGGTGAGCCGCGAGCTGATCCTGTGCTACATCGCCGAGCGCGTCCTCGGCCTGCCGAAGTCCTACTGAACCATCTTGTATGAGCGCTTTCCTTGCGTTTCTGCACCACCTCGCGGCGTTCGCGCTGGTCGCGGCGCTCATCGTCGAGATCGTGCTGATCCGGCAGGAGATCACGACCGCGACGGTGCGCCGGCTGGCGCTCGCGGACATGGTGATCGGCATGTCGGCGGCCGCGGTCTTGGCGGTCGGGCTGCTGCGGGTGTTCTATTTCGAGAAGGGCGCGGCGTTCTACTTCCACAACGCGGCTTTCATCGCCAAGCTTACGGTGTTTATCGTTGTGGCCCTGTTGTCGATCTACCCGACGATGAAGTTCATTTCCTGGAGGAAAAGCGAAGCGCCGCGAGCCGATGCGGCGACGCTGCGCACGATCCGCCGGCTGCTGAATCTCGAGCTCCTCGGGGTGGTGCTGATCCTGCTGTTCGCCGCGCTGATGGCGCGTGGCATAGGATTCATCGGGTGACGATCCTGGTTCCCATGCTCGCGCTGGCGGCGCTCACCTTCGCGGTGCTGCTGCTGATCCCGATCGCGCGCTTCAGGGCGGCGTTCCGCGGGCGGGTGAACGCGGGGGACTTCCGCTACGGCGAGTCGGCGCGGGTGCCGGGCGAGGTCTCGCTGCCGAACCGCAATTTCATGAACCTGCTCGAGATGCCGGTGCTGTTCTACGTCGCCTGCATCGCCCTGTACGTCACCGGCAACGCCGACGACGCCGCGGTGACGCTCGCCTGGACCTACGTCGCGTTGCGCGCGGCGCATAGCGTCGTGCATCTGACGTACAACAACGTGTTCCACCGGCTGGCGGCCTACGCCGCCAGCGCGGTGGTGCTGCTGGTTATCTGGATCCGCCTGGCTTTCGCGCTCCTGGGGCCGGGCTAGAAACGTTTCGTCCAGCTTGCAGCAAGCTGTCGGCATGGTCCTTGCGAGGCGGAGGGCCGCAACACTCACCATCCTTCAGGAGATCTCGCATATGACGCTCAAAGTACTCACCGCGGCCACTGCTGCGGCGCTTCTTGCCCTCTCCGGCGCGACGTTCGCGCAGTCCACGGGCTCGGGCACAAGCGCAGGCGCGTCCGGCTCGGCCGGCGCGTCGGGCGGGGTCGACCTCACCAAGTGCGCCGGCCTGCTCGGCGCCGAGCGCGAAAACTGCCAGCGCGACGCGCGCGCGGGCGCAGGCGCCGGCGCTTCCGGCAGCGCGACGACCGGAGGCTCGGCCACGACCACCGTGCCCACGCCGGCCCCGGTTCCGGCGCCGTTGCCCGGCACGAGCGGCAGCGGCAGCGTCGGCGGCAGCACCGGCACGACCACGAAGTAATCCGCTGAAGAGCGATTCGGGGACGGAGTTAGAGGGCTCCGTCCTCGAATTCATTCAGTGCTCCGCGAGGAGCGATCCCCAGCCGGTGATCCTGTCGCGGATGCCGTAGTCGCGCAGCGCGTACCAGTAGGTCGCGGTATTGATCGCGATCACCGGCTTGCCGAGCCAGAACTCGGCTGACGCCGCCACTTCGGCCATCGCGAGGTTGGTTCCGACCTGCACCACCGCGTCCACGCGCCCGCGGTTCACCCGCAGGATCGCGTCGCGCAGCGTCTCCTTCGATTCGTGCGCGATCAGCGTCGGGCTCCTGCACTTGAGCCCGAGCAGGTTGACGACCTGGTAGCCGCATTCGGTGAAGAAGCGGCGCACCTGCCGGTCGCCGACCGGCATGTAGGGCGTGATCACGCCGAGGCGCCGGATGCCGCGGCCGTAGGCGCGCAGCGCAGCGCGGCATGAGTCGGAACCCATTGCGACACCGCGTTTTGCCGTCTTGAGAAGACGTCTTTTCAGCTGGGTCGAGCCCTTCAAGCCGTCCCAAAACGTTTCTGCGGACATTCCAAGCACGACGTAGTCCGGGTCGCAGGTGAGCGCCGCCTCGAGCGCCGGGAACAGCGCGGCGCGGATCGCGTCCATCATCACCATGAACGAGCGGTCGCCGCTGACGCGCATGTCGGGAATGATCAGACGCGAATGGTGATTGGTGACGCCCCACGGCCGCATCGCGTCGAACTCGGGCTGCACCGAGGTGTTGGTCGACGGCGCGAGCACGGCGAACTTGGCGCGGTGGCCCAGGGAATCGGTCACGGTTCGCTAGAATGCCACATGCGAATCGTCGGCCGCGGCTTCACGTTCGAGGACCTGAAGGTCGGCATGCGGTTCCGCACCCACCGGCGCACCATCTCGGAGGCCGACCTCGCGGCGTTCACCAATCTCGCGTGGCTCACCGAGGAGCTTTTCACCGTCGAGGACGAAGGCGGGAAGCGCCTGGTGCCCGGCGCGCTGGTGTATTCCTTCGCCGAGGGGCTGCTGCTGCCGACGATGCAGGACACCGGCCTCGCGTTCCTCAACGCCAGCCTGGACGTGAAGGCGCCCACGGTGGTGGGCGACACGATCCATGTCGAATGCGAGGTGATCGAGAGCCGCCCGGCCTCGAAAGGCAGCCGCGGCCTGGTGCGCTTCGCGAACAAGGTGGTCAACCAGCGCGGCGAGGTCGTAATGGAATACAACCCCTTGCGCCTCCTGAAGAGGAAATAGGCGATAGGGCCTCTGCATGGAATAAGAGTGCTGGAGCTCGGCCAGCTGGTGGCCGGGCCGTTCTGCGGCAAGACGCTCGCCGACTTCGGCGCCGAGGTGATCAAGATCGAGCCGCCGGGCGAGGGCGACCCGCTGCGCAAGTGGCGCCGCATGCGCAACGGCGTGTCGCTATGGTGGCACGTGCAATCGCGCAACAAGAAGTCGGTGACCTGCGACCTGCGCCGCCCGCAGGGCCAGGAGATCGTGCGCCGCCTGGCGCGCGCGGCGCAAATCGTGATCGAGAACTTCCGCCCCGGCGCGCTCGAGAAATGGAACCTGGGCTGGGACGCGCTCTCGCGCGAGAACCCGAGGCTCGTCCTGGTGCGCGTCTCGGGCTACGGCCAGACCGGCCCCTACCGCAGCCGCCCGGGCTTCGCGGCGATCGCCGAGGGCATGGCGGGATTCCGCTACATCACCGGGTTTCCCGACCGCCCGCCGGCGCGGCCGAACCTGTCGATCGGCGACACCATCGCCTCGCTGCACGCCGTGATCGGGGCGCTGATGGCCTTGCATTCCGGCAAGGGCCAGGTCGTCGACGTCGCGCTATACGAGGCGGTGTTCAACTGCATGGAGAGCCTGCTGCCCGAGTACGACGCCGACGGCTACGTGCGCGAGCGCACCGGAGCCACGCTGCCGGGGATCGCGCCCTCGAACCTCTATCCCTGCCGCGACGGCTCCTACGTGCTGATCGCGGGCAACGCCGACAGCCTGTATCACCGGCTGATGACGGCCATCGGGCGCGCCGACCTGCGCGACGACCCCGCGCTCGCGCGCAACGACGGCCGCGCCGCGCAGATGGAGCGCATCGATGCGGCAATCGGCGCATGGACACGGGAAAGAACGCTGGAACTAGTACTCGAGATCATGGAAGAAGCCGAGGTGCCAGCCGGCAGGATCTACAGCGCGGCCGACATCGCCGCAGACCCGCACTACGCCGCGCGCGGCATGATCGAGCGCGTCGTCGCGGGCGACGGCGAGCCGCTCAGGGTCCCCGGCGTCGTGCCCAAGCTCTCGGCCACCCCGGGCGCGATCCGCTCGGCCGCACCGAGGCTCGGCGAGCATACGGACGAGGTGCTGCGCGGCGCGGGGTACAGCGGCGCGGAGATCTCGGAGCTCAGAAAAACGAAAACCATATGATCGAGCGCATCGACCACATCGTCCTCACCACGCGCGACCGCGAAGCCTGCATCCGCTTCTACACCGAAGTGCTCGGCATGTCGCTCGAGAAATTCGCCGGCAACCGCCTTGCGCTGAAGTTCGGCGCGCAGAAGATCAACCTGCACGAGTGGGGCAAGGAATTCACCCCGCGCGCGCACGTCGCCGCGCCGGGCACGCTCGACTTGTGCTTCATCGCCGGCATTCCACTCGATGAAGTAATACGGACCTTGAAGAAGAACAACATCGCCCTGCTCGACGGTCCCGTGGCGAAGACCGGCGCCCTCGGCCCGATGCAGTCGGTCTATGTGCGCGATCCCGACCTCAACCTGGTCGAGATCTCTGTCTACAATGAATAGAGGAGGATGGACATGAAAAAGCTGCTGATCGCGGTTCTCGCCGCAGTTCTCCCTATCCTGCCGCTCGCGGCGCAGGCGCAGGCCTGGCCGAGCCGCACCGTCAAGTTCGTGCTGCCGCTCGGGCCGGGCTCGGGCGCCGACATCACCGGGCGCATGCTCGCCGAGCGCCTCGGCAAGCGCTGGGGCCAGCCGGTGGTGGTGGAGAACCGGCCGGGCGGGGAAGGCGTGATCGCCATCAACGCCGTGATCTCGGCAAAGGACGACCACACGCTGCTCTACGGCCCGTCGTCCTCGTTCGTCGGCCATCCCTACCAGCTCGACAACATCCCTTACGACCCGCGCGAGCTGCAGCCGGTGGCGCGCGTGTCGAGCACCGTCGTCGTCATCGCGGTGCCCGCCTCGCTGGGGGTCAATTCACTCAAGGAACTGGTGGCGATGGTGAAGGCGCAGCCGGGCAAGATGAACTGGTCGAGCATCACCGGCGTCACCGACCTGGTGATCGCGGGCTTCCTGAAGGGCGAGGGGCTCGACGCCGTGCGGATCGCCTACAAGAACCCGGTGGCGGGGCTCACCGACCTGGTCGAGGGGCGCCTGCACTTCTACTCCTCGGCCTACGCGATCGTGCGCGCGCAGGCGCAGGCCGGGAAGGTCAAGGTGCTCGCGATCCAGAACCGCGGCCGCGTCCCGGGCCTGAACTTCCCGACGGTGGCGGAGGAGGGCTTCCCCGGGCTCAGCTTCGACGGCCTGGTCGGGCTGATCGCCGCGCGCTCGAGCAACCTGCCCGAAGCGGTGCGCGAGCGCATCGCCGCCGACGTGAAGGTCGAGCTCTCCGACCCGGTCATCGTCGAGCGCATGACGCAGACCGGGCAGATCGTCGCCCCGGGCACGCCGGCCGAGCTCGCCGCCGCGATCGACGAGCAGGCCGCGCACCTCGCGTCCTTCGCCAGGGCGCTCGGCATCAAGCCGAAGTAGAGGGGGTCAGACCAGGGTCGTTTTCACGCCATTTCGCAGCAATAACTCCACCAGATGCTCGGTGTGGTCGCGGTCGCGCGTCTCGACCAGGAACTCGACCTCGGGCGACTTCACCGACGCGGCGCTGAACACGCGCTGGTGCAGCACCTCGACGATGTTGCCGCCGGCCTCGGCGATCAGCCCGGCGACCCTGGCGAGGCTGCCCGAGACGTCGGGCATGGTGACCCGCAGGCGCACGAGGCGCGCGTCGCGCACCAGGCCGCGCATCAGCACCGAGGCGAGCACGCGGCTGTCGATGTTGCCGCCGGAGATGGGTAGTCCTACGCGTTTCCCCTTGAATAAAGAAGGATCTTCCAGTAACGCGGCCAACGCCGCCGCGCCGGCGCCCTCGGCCACCGTCTTCTCGATCTCGATCAGCGCGACCACCGCGCGCTCGATGGTCTCCTCGCGCACCACCATCACCTCGGCGACGAGCTCGCGGATCACGGCGAAGGCGATGTTGCCCACGTCCTTGACCGCGATGCCCTCGGCGATGGTGTCGCCGCCGCACTCGACCGGCCGGCCGTCCAGGCGCTGGCGCATCGAGGGATAGTTCTCGGATTCCACGCCGTAGATGCGGATCGAGGGGCGCAGCGCCCGGGCGGCGATCGCCATGCCCGAGACGAGGCCGCCGCCGCCCACCGGCGCGACCAGGACGTCGAGATCCGGCACCGCCTCGAGCATCTCGAGCGCGACCGTGCCCTGGCCGGCGACGACCAGGGGGTCCTCGTAGGGGTGCACGAACACCAGGTTGTCGCGCGCGGCCAGGGCGTGCGCGTGGTTCGCGGCTTCCAGCAGGTTCTCGCCCTCCAGCACCACGGTGGCGCCGTGGATCTGGGTGTTCTTGATCTTGGTGTTGGGCGAGCCCTTCGGCATGACGATCAGCGCCGGGATGCCGAGCCGCGCCGCGTGGTAGGCGACCGCCTGCGCGTGGTTGCCGGCGCTCATCGCGATCACGCCGCGCCTGCGCTCGGCCGCGTCGAGCGACAGCAGCTTGTTCAGCGCGCCGCGCTCCTTGAACGAGGCGGTGAACTGCAGGTTCTCGAACTTGAGGAACACCTCCGCGCCGGTGAGCTTCGACAGCGTGCGGCTGTGCAGGCAGGGGGTGTGCTCGACCGCGCCGCCGATGCGCGCCGCGGCGGCGCGGATGTCGGCGAGGGAGACGCTCATGGCGAAGTGTAGAACGACTTCCTGTCGTGCCGTCGCTACATCAATTTAGACGCGGCTTTATATACGGCCGCCGGACGCGGGGGTAAAAGAGAGGCAAGAACTCCCGATGGACCGCAAGGAAGAAATCCTCGCCAAGCTGCGCCAGATCCTAGATCGCGATCAGGAGCGGCGCCCGCGCCGCGTAGTAATGCATGCGCAGCTCCTGGGCGATCGCATAGCCGGAGAGCTCGGGCATCTCGACGTCGAGGATCACGGCATCGTAGGCGAGCATGCGCGCGGCCCTGAGCGCATCGGTGCCGGTTCGACTACCACTTCGTCAAATCGGGGGAAGCGCGGAGTAAGGGCCGGCTGGAGGCGCCGGCCGAGGATCGGGTCCACGTCGCCGCCGGTCTTCATGCAAGTGGTGAAGAGCTCTTCGGCGAGCGTGTGACTACCGGCGGACCCGCCCGCCGCGGCATTGCGCGTGTAGGCGGCGTCCAGGATCTCCTTCATCAGCGCCTGGCCGCGCCCGGACTGCGCCACGTCGTAGATGCGCGCCATGATGGCGCCGGCCTTCGCCGGCGCGATCTTCTCCAGCGCGAGCGATTGCGCGACCACGGCCATGTCGGCCGCGATGCCGCATTCCTGCGCGCTTTCCGCGCGCGGCGCGGCGAAGATCTCCGAGGCGAAGAACGCGACGGCGAAGACCAGGCTGAGAAGTCTGTACATGGCGCCACGGGGGCGGGGGAAGACCCTACAGCGAGGCTCAGCGCTGCGCTTCTTCCCGCCCGGCCTCCAGCCGGAAGCGCACCAGCGCGATCGCAAGCGCGAGCACCAGCGGCCCGAGGAGGATCCCGATCGGGCCGAAGGCGCCGACGCCGCCCAGCACGCCGATGAACACGGTGAGCGCGCCGATTTGCGCGCGGCCCGACACGAGCCACGGGCGCAGGAAGTTGTCGATCGTCACCACGAAGCCGCCCCAGATCAGCATGAAGAGCGCCGCGCCCCAGCGGTCCTGCGCCGCGAGCACGATCAGCGCCGGCACCCACACCGCCGGCGTTCCCACCATCGGCACGAGCGCGGCGAGCGCGGCGAGCACGCCGAACACCACCGGCGAGGGCAGCCCCGCGATGGCGAAGCCGATGGCGACCAGCGCGCCCTGCACCAGCGCCGTCACGCCGGTGCCGTACACCATGGCGCGGGTCACCGAGGCCAGGTGCTCGAAGAGCCGCGCGCGCTCGGGTGCGGACATCGGCACGAGCTCGCGCGCGGTTTCCATCCAGCGCCGGCCGTCGCGGATCGCGAAGAACAGGATGAATATCATCAGCGCGAAGCCCACCAGCGTGCCGAGGGCGCCGAGAAAGGCCGCGCGCCCCAGCGCGCCGAGGCCCTTGAGGAGCGCCTGCGCGGCCTCGATCGCCCAGGCCTGGATCTGCGCGAGCGACACGCCCGCGGTCTCCTGCAGCCAGGCGATCGCGGGCCCGACCAGCGGCAGCGTGGCGAGGTCCGACGGCGCGGCGGGCTTGTGCTCGACCACGAGCTGCTGGATATGTCGCGTGAGATCGGCCGCCTGCCTGGCGAAGGCGGCGCCGAGCGCGGTCAGCGGCCCGATGAGCAGCAGAAGCACGAAGACGGTCAGCAGCGCGGCGGAGAGCGCGGCGCGTCCGCCGAGCCTGCGCGCGAGCCAGCGATGCATGGGGTAGACCAGAAAGGCGAGGAACAGCGCCCAGGCGATGGGCGCGAGAAACGGCAGCAGGATCAGGTAGAGCAGGTAACCGAGAACCAGCAGCCCGACGAGCGCGAACGCGCGCGCATAGAACAGACGCTCGGGGCCCGGCATCGCGCGATTCTACTGGCAGCGCCGCCGGGCGGCGGGGTCAGGCGCCGCCCGTCGCGCCCTGCCTACGCAGAATTCGTCGCCCGGCGGCATACGGCTCGAGCCCGAACGGCGATCTTTGAGCCCTGTCTCGATGCGACAGCAGACCCGACGCCCACGCACCAGGCGCGCTCCCGCCTGGGGCAGGATCGCGCTCGTCGCCGTGGCGCTCGCGGGCCTCGCGGCCGCGTGGCGCTGGACGCCGCTCGCCGAGGTCGTGACCGCGGAGCGCATCCTGGGCT
>Ga0187893_10007233_pt1 | contig 18353 bp, 13 predicted proteins | sample MA1701074metaG_FD_139574 | JGI IMG/M metagenome (GOLD analysis project Ga0187893, IMG submission 139574) | White microbial mat communities from a basaltic lava cave in the Kipuka Kanohina Cave System on the Island of Hawaii, USA - MA170107-4 metaG ... | reverse complement strand
GTTGCAGAATAATCCGCCGAGCGGCACGTCGCCCAGGGCGGCGCGAAAGACGTCCGTGTCGTGGTCCGGCCGGCCGTAGAGATGTTGGCCGCGACCGAGGCACGAGAAGAGCAGCGAGCCCTGCGGTTGCTCGCGGTGGCGCGCCAGCAGGTGGATGAGGTCGTCGGCGGAGGTCTTGGCGTCGCGCAGGTGGAACTGCACGACCTGATTCTCGTGGACGTGGGCGCCGACGACGAGCGCCGCCTGCTTCGGCTCGACGCCGAGCACGTTGCGAATGAGGAAGTCGCCCTGGCGATACTGCTGCTGGCGCTCCTGCATCACGACGCCCACGAACAGCGAATGCCGCACGAGCGCCCGATCTTCCTTCGGCAGCGCATCCAGGACGAGCTGCAGGGCCAGCACGGCGGGGCGGCCGTCGAGCTCGTAGATGACGTTGCGCTCGCAGCGCGTGACGAACATCGGATCGCCGACCGGCCGGCAGCCCTGGGCGACGATCGTGTCGAGGACGACGTTGCCCTCGAGGGCCAGCCCGACCAGACCGCCGCGGTGCACCTCGTCGCCGAGGTAGAGCGCGTTCTCGCCGGGACGCCGCCCCCCGCTGGCCAGGCCGCCCACGATCACGGCGCCGGGATGGCTCGCGTCCACGCCGTGCACGAACGTCTCGACGTCGAAGGTGAACGGGTCGGCCAGCAGGAGGAATTGCGGGGTCTCGGCGGCGAACGAGGGCGGCTCGGTCGCCAAGGTATGGAAGGGGGTCAGCGACACGCCGGGAAGGTGCGCGGCCGTCAAGGAGAACCCCGGGGCTTCCTCCACCTCGTGCCCGCCGCCGATCACGCCGCCGGCCGAGCAGCCGAAGAGCAGACCCGCGGGAAAGTGTCGGCGCACCAGCTGCGTGACGTCGGCGTAGCGCTCGGCATGATGCGTCGAGACGAAGGCGACCAGCAGATCGGGCGTCTCGCCGCCGAGGTTCGTCGCCACGCTCGCGCACGCCTGATCCACGGCCTCACCCAGATCGGCCTTCGCGGATACCATGGACGCCCAACGCATGTGCACCGACCCTAGCCGAGCGCTCCTTCCGCGTCGAGCCGTCGGGAGAACGTGCACGGGTCGGCCGGAGGCCGTACGACCTTCGGACGCCGCCTGTCTCACGTGTGCCAGCGTCGACGAGCAGGTACACATTGAGACTCGCGCACGATGCGCCTACGCTGGCTGCATGACGTCGATTCATCGGTTCGCTACGAGGCTCGTGCTCACGCTCGTCGTCGCATCCGTCGTGCCCGTCGCGGCGCAGGATGTCGCCACGTGCCGTTCGGAAGCCCGCGTAGGGCTGCGCGACTGCAAGCGCGGCTGCAAGGACGCCTTCCGCGAGGTGAAGGACACGTGCAGCAAGCGCGACCACGTCTGCGTCGACGGCTGCCGCGCCGAACGGCGCACGTGCCGCGCGCCGTTCGAAGAGGCGCTCGACGCGGCGGTCGCCGTCTGCGACGAGGCGCTGCGCGCCGCCAAGCAGGCGTGCCGGGCGCAGTTCGCGGACGGCTCGGTCGCCCTCGACACCTGCATCGACCAGGCACAGGGCGTGGCCTTCGCGTGTCGCGACGCCGCGCGCGAAACCGTGAACCCCGATCTGAAGCAGTGCCGCCGTGCCTATCGCGGCTGCCTCGAGAGCACGTGCCCGCCGGAGGCCCCGGTCGATCCCGCGACCTACCGCGCCTGCAAGCTCGACGCGAAGGACGTGCTGGTCCGCTGCATCGCCACGTGCCGTGAGGACTTCCAGCTCGCCAAGGACACGTGCCTCGACCGCGACCACGTATGCGTGGAAGCGTGCCGCGCCACGCGCGGGGAATGCCGCGCGCCGATCCTCGTCGTGTTCGAGGATGCGATCCTCGCGTGCGCCGACGCGCGCCAGACGGCCATCGACAACTGCCGGGCCCTCTATGAGCCGAACACCCCACAGCGCGACGAGTGCGTCGACCAGGCGCAGCTCGACGCGTTTCGCTGCCGCGACGACGCGCGCGAAGCGGCGCGACCGGGACTCACCGACTGCCGCGACGCCTTCCGCACGTGCGCCGAGGCATGCCCGCCCGCGGGCTCACCCTCGGGGGCCTTTTTGCTCGACCCACGATAGGAATCGCGGGTCGGTCGGAGCGAGCGTGGGGCGGCTTACCCCGCGCGATCGGGTTGCCGCGGCGGGCGAAGCCCGCGCGGCATCCGGTCACGCGCGCCAGGAGGGGTAGGCCGATCTTCGGGTGCGTGTTCGATTGCCGCGCGGGCTTTGCCCGCCGCGGCACGCCGCCTGCGCGGGCCACCGAGCGCTCCACGCTCGCGCCTGACTCTGACCCGAGATTCCGATCTCGGGTCAGAGTCAGAAATCCAGTTTGGGCTCGAGGCCGAGCAGCTTGCAGTGCAGGTACGCCTGCGCCGAATCTTCGACGATCTCGGCGCGGTTGTACGCTTCGAGCAGCGTCGGTCCGGTCGCCGCCAACCCGTGGTTGGCGAGCAGCACGATGCGCGTGTCGACGAAGCGCTTGTAGACGTCGACCACGAGGTCGCGCAGCTTCTCCGAGCCGGCATTGGCGTAGGGAACGATCTGGATCTGACCGAGGTGCGCGCGCGCTTGGCCCGTCATGTGCGGCGGCACGACGCCGCAGATGCCGAAGGCCATCGTGGCCGTGGAGTGCGTGTGCACCACCCCGCCCACGTCCGGGCACGTGGCGAGCACCCCGGCGTGCCAGCGGTACTCCTTGGAGGGCTTGCCGTCGCCGCCGTGCTGGTTCCCGGCGAGGTCCATCTCGATCACGTTCTCGACCGCCGTGTCGAGAAAGGTCACGCCGGTGGCCGTGCAGAGATAGCGATCGGTCCCGGGGATGCGCACGCTGATGTTCCCGCCGGAACCCGCGGTGAGCCACCGCTCGCTGGCGCGGTGGCAGACGTCGACCAGTTGCTTCTTCAAATCCGTGACGGTCATTGCCCGACGACTATCGAGGATTCGCCGCCGCGTCTCAACCGCGAGGCGTCGCAAGCGCCGGTACGCCTTTGGGCAGCGGCGTCACGCGCCAGCCGATGCGGCAGCCGCGCGCCGTGAGATCGGCCGCCGTGGCGTGGAACACGCGGCGGTAGCGGAACCAGGGAATCGTGGTCCACAGGTGATGGATCAGGTGATGGTTCTGTCCGAGGAGCAAGGCGTTCAGGGCCGCGCCCGGGTAGATCCGGGTGTCGAAGTAGCGCGCGTTCGTGTCGTAGGGATAGTGCGGCAGGAAGTCGAAGGCGAACGCGAGCACGATCACCGCGAGCAGGGCAGGTAGGAGCCACACGATCGCGAGGGGGACGAACCATCCTCCGACGATGGCGGCCACCACGAGCGCGTTGAACACGACGTCCACCGCCAGCGCTTCCACGAGCTGCCCCCGCGACCGCCAGAGTCGCCGTCCGTAGAAGGCGAGCCGATACGAGACCGCGACGCCGGGCAGCCACAGCGGGAGGAGGGCGCGCGGCTCGTGCGCCACGACGAGGTCGGGGTCACGACCGGCGTCGTTGGTGTGCGAATGGTGCTCGTAGTGGACGCCGCGAAAGAGCGGCAGCGGGATGGTGAGCGGGATGCCTCCGAGTCGTCCGATCAGCCCGTTCACCCACGGCGAGCTGTGGGCGATGCCGTGCATCGCTTCGTGCAGCGGGGTGAACCCCACGTAGATCGCCACGGTGTTGGCTGTGATCGTCGCCCAAGCGGGCCATCCCCATGCCAGGTAGCCGGCGCTGCCGAGCGCCCAGAGTACCAGCGCCGCCACGAGCAGCCAGACGGTCGGGTTGCGGATCGTGCCTCGGGGCGCGCCCACCCACGAGCGGTCCACGCGGATCGCCTCGACCGCCGCCGGCATGCGACAGACCTATTCCGGATCGACCGGGAAGCGTCAACGTGTGCGGCGCTAGTCCGCCGGCGCGTCGTGTGGCGAGAAGCCGGGGCAGGAAACGACTGGTAGGCGCGGGTAGCGCAGGAAGCGCGGGTCGGTCTCGGCCATCCGGCAGCGCCAGAACGTGCTGCCGCGCGCCGTCTCCTGCCGTGCCGCATGGCGACAGCGGGCGCAGAGCCCGACCGTCCGCGCCAGCTCAGCCGAGCGATCGTCGGAACTCGGCATACTCCACCATCGCGGCGAGCGTGCTCACGGCGCGGTGCGCGCTCGGGTGGCAGAGGCGACCGCGCTCGCGCAGTGCCAGGGGCGCGGCGTTGCCGTAGGCCCGATCCGTATAGACCAGCTCGGTGGCGACGAGCACGGGCTTCGCATGCGTCACCGACGCGTCGACGGCCGCCTCGGCGTAGCGCCGATCCTGACGCTCGTGGAACTCGGCGATGCGCTCGAGCCCCGGCTCCGAGAAGAACGGCCCCGTGCGCAGCACGTGCGCCTGGTTGGCCTGGATACCGATGCCCACCAACAGCACGGCGTCGACCGCGGGGTGCGCGGCGACGAGGTCGAGGATGGCCGGCAGCGTGTCGCGCGTCTCGCCGCCGGCGGGATCGACCGGGTTGTTGCGACTCCAGCGCGCCGGCACGAGCGCGTCGATGCCGGCGCGTAAATCGTCGGGCAGGGGGACCACGTCGAGGCCCGCGGCGGCGCACGCGTCGGCGGCGAGCACGCCCCAGCCCCCCGCCGTCGTCACGATCACGACACGCCGGCCGCGCGGCAGCGGCTGCGTGACGAAGCTCGCCGCCCACTCGAACGCCTCCTCGGCCGTGGGTGCGCGCAGCACGCCCGCCTGGCGGCATACCCCGCGGAACACACGATCGTCCGTGGCGAGCGATCCCGTGTGGCTGGCGGCGGCGCGTTGTCCCTCGCGTGCCGCACCGCCCTTCACCAGGACGAGCGGCTTGGCGGCCGAGAGCCGCGTCACCGCCGCGCGAAAGCGCGCACCGTCGCCGACGCCCTCGACGTAGGCCAGCACCGCGCGCGTGTCCTCGTCCACGGCGAAGTACTCCAGGTAGTCGGCGAGCGTCGTCTGGGCGGCATTGCCGGCCGAGACGGCCGTGCTGACGCCGACGCCGGTCAGCGTGGCGTAGTTCTGGAAGGTCGAGACCAGGTTGCCGCTCTGGCTCGCCACCGCGATGGCGCCGGCCGGCGGGTAGGGCGCCACGATCTGCGCGCACATCGACTCGCGCGTCGAGACGATCCCCTGCCCGTTGGGGCCGGCGAGCACCATGTCCAGCGCGTCCGCCGTGTCGACCAGCTCGCGCTCGAGGACGCGGCCGTCTTCGCCCACCTCGCCGTAGCCGCCGCTCGCCACGAAGGCGGCGCGTACGCCGCGCGCGGCGCACTCGCGGAGCAACGTCGGGTTGGCGGCCGGCGGCGTGCACACGAAGACGAGATCGGCGGCACCCGCCGGGACCTCGCTCACGCTGCGCAGCGTCGGTGTCCCGAGCACGGCGGTCCCGTCGCGGTTCACCGCAAACAGCGTACCGCGGAAGCCGAACCGCCGGAGGTTGTGGTAGGCGACGAAGCCGAACTTTCCAGGGTGGCTCGACACGCCGGCCACGATGATGCCGCGCGGGTGAAAGAGCGGCCGGAACCGGGCCCGGATCGCGGCGGCGTCGGCGGGCGGCCGTCGTGCGGCGGCGGCCCCGGACGCGCCGCGTACGACGAGCGCGTCCACCGCAATCGGTCGGCCGTCGCGCAAGAGGATGGGGTTCAAGTCGGCGCTGGCGACGTCGGCATGCGCTTCGGCGACGCGGCCGAGTGCCACGAGCAACGCGGCCAGCGCGTCGACGTCGGCGCCCGGCTCGCCCCGCAGCGTCTGCGTGAGCAGCGCCCGCGACGTCAGCCCCTCGACCATCCGTCGCGCCTCGGCGTGCGTGACGGGCGCCGCGGCAAACGTGACGTCGCCGAGCGCCTCGGCGAGGACACCGCCCATGCCCAGCATGACGCACGGTCCGAACTGCGGGTCACGCACGATGCCCGCGATGAGCTCGCGCAGGCTGCGCACCTGCTCGGCGACCAGCAGCGTGACCGGGCCGTCCTCGGGCCGCGCGGCGGCCAGCAACTCGGCTGCCGCGCGCCGGACCGCCGTCTCGTCGCCGAGCGAGAGGCGCACGAGCCCTCGCTCGGTCTTGTGCGCGATGCGGTCGCCGCAGAGCTTGAGCACGACGGGAAAGCCGAGCGCGGTTGCCGCGCGCGCGGCCTCGTTGGCGTCGGCGGCGAGCGTCTCGCGCGCGAATGGGATGCCGAAGGGGGCGAGCAGGGCCTTCGAGGCGTGCTCGGAGAGCGTCACCCGCCTACTGAACGGTCTTGGCGCCGCGGATCGAGTACGGCACGGCCAGCACGTCGGTGCCGCTGCCGAGCGGGAAGCCGTAGTTGACGAGAAAGAGCGTGCGGCGCCCCGCGCGCCGGCGCCCGAAGGTGAGATTCGAGGGAAACTCGAGCGGCGCGGCGTTGGCGAGCACCTGCACCGCGCGTGTCCCGGCGTGTACGACGGAGAGCGCGCCGCCGCCGACGGTCAGGAGGTTGCCGCGGCGGTCGAACGCGATGCCGTCGACGAGCGGCAAGCCGGTCGCGTAGACCTCCGAGGCGCCGAGCGAGCCGTCGCTGTTGAGGAAGATCCGCGAGACGCGGCTCAACGCCAGCTCGGCGACGTACAGGTAGCGCTGCCCGGCCTCCTTGCCGACGGCGAGGCCGTTCGGAAAGCTGAGGCCCGACGCGCGCACCACCGGGGCACCGTCGGTCACGTCCACGATGGTGCCGGCGAACGATGCGCTCACGAAGATGCGCCCGAGCCGCTTCTCCTGTACCGCGAAATTCGGGCCGTCCATGCCGCTGGCGAGCACGCTCGCCGTGCCGGCGCCGTCGACGACCCAGACGCGGTCGGCCCCGAAGGCACAGGCCACGATGCGGCCGTCCTTCAGCACCGTGATGCCGGCCAGGCCTTCGCCCAGTGAGACGACGGGTGTCTGCGAGCCATCCTCGGACAGCCGGATCAGGTCGCCCGGCGTGGTGCCCACGACGAGGTCGCCCTGGCGCGTGGCGGCGATGCCTTCCGGGCCGGGAATGCCGGTGGCGAGCACGGTGGGCGTTTCGATCGCGGGATCGGCGGCGGCGGCTGAGCCCGCGAGCACGCCGAGGAGCAAGAGTGCCAGGACGATGTTTCGTGTCGTCGACATGTGCGGTCCCCCTGTACGGATCAGCGCTTCACCATCACGACGGCGTTGGCGTTGACGAAGTCGGGGAATTCGGCGGAGCCGATCCCCTCGATCATGCCGTTCGTCTCCCCCTTCAACAGGGTGCCGACGACGATGGAGGCGGGCCCGGCGAGCACCAGGCGCTTGGCCTTGGCGTCGGCGGTGTGTGCGAGGATGACGATCGGCGTGTTGATCGCAATGCCGGTGACCGACAGGGATCCGTTCTTGGAGGTGAAAAACGGCTGCATGGCGTCGTCGGTCACGTTGGCGTCGATGGCCCACACGAACTTCTTGGTGACGATCGCGCCGTTCTTGAACCCGGCGAACTGCGTGAGGAACGGCGAACCCTGGACCTCGTCCAGGGCGCCGGTCTTCTTGTCCACCTTGAAGGAGTGGACGCCGCCGAAGTCGTCCGCGACGTAGAGGAATTTGCCTCGTGGGTCGGGATCGACGTTGAATATGGACAGCAGCACCGGTGGCGACAGCGGCGAACCTGGGGATTCGGTCAACGTGCCGTCCTTTGCCGCCACGTAGCTCGAGATGCTGCCGTCGCCATTGTTCGCGACGAACACGAACTTCTTGCGCGCGGCGAGCCCGATCGGGCCGGCACCGGTGGCGATGAACCCGATCTCCGTGAGCGACCCGTCGGTGGCCGCTTCGAAGGCGTAGACGCGATCGTCGAACGAGGTGGAGTAGACGAACGTGCGCTTTCCGGCCTGCACGACCCCCGTGCCGAGGAAGTCACCGCCGCCGCTCGGCACGAACGGCCCGCCGAGCGACGTGAGGAACCCGTCCTCGTCGACGGTCCAGGCACTGATGCCGGTATCGCCGCCAGCGTACAGGGTCTTGCGCTTGGTGGAGTACGTGAGGGTCTGGCAGTTGTCGATACAGCCGGCGAGTACCGTGTCGGGGTGCGCGGTCGGCGATCCCGGCAGCGGTGTGAGACCCCCGTCTGAGCCCAACTCGAAGCCGAAGATGCCGCCCCCGTCCTGCCGATCGTGTACGTAGACGAAGGTACGCTTGACCAGCGCGGCTCCCGGCGCGGCCACGAGGGCCAGCGCCAGTCCGAACACGACGATCCGCCGAGACCACGTCCGCGTCATCACGGTCCTTCCTGGATTGCCCGCGGCGATCATCCGACGCGCTTCGCCAAGGCGTCTCGCTGCTTCGCCATCTCGGCCGGCAGATCGGCGCCGAACTTCGCGAAGAACTCCCCGATGCTCGCGACTTCCTGCCGCCAATCGTCGGGCGACACGCTCAGCAGCTCGCGCATCGTCGCGTCGCTCACCTCGATTCCGGCGCGGTCGATGGCATCGACCGTCGGCATCATGCCGATCGGCGTCTCGACCGCACCTCCCACGCCCTGGCAGCGCTGGAGGATCCACTGCAGCACGCGCAGGTTCTCGCCGAAGCCGGGCCAGATGAAGCGGCCCTGATCGTCCTGGCGGAACCAGTTCACGTGGAAGATCTTCGGCGGCTTCGGAATGGTCTCGCCCATGCGCAGCCAGTGCGCCAGGTAGGACGCCATGTTGTAGCCGCAGAAGGGCAGCATCGCCATGGGATCGCGCCGCACGACGCCGACGGCGCCGGTCTGCGCCGCCGTGGTTTCCGAGGCGACGGACGCGGCCACGAACACGCCGTGCTTCCAGTCGAACGATTCGAAGACGAGCGGAGCCGTGCGCGCACGACGGCCGCCGAAGATGATCGCCGAGATCGGCACGCCCTGCGGATCTTCCCACTTGGGCGAGATGGACGGGCACTGCCGGGCGGGCGCCGTGAAGCGCGAGTTCGGATGGGCCGCCTTCTCCGACGAGCCCTTGATCCACGGCCGCCCGCGCCAATCGGTCAACCGCTCGGGGACGGCGCCGTCCATGCCTTCCCACCACGGGCGGCCGTCGTCGGTAACGGCGACGTTGGTGAAGATCGAGTTCGCCTGCACGGTGGCCATGGCGTTCGGATTGGTTTTGCTCGAGGTGCCGGGGGCGACGCCGAAGAACCCCGCTTCGGGGTTGATCGCCCACAGCCGGCCGTCCGAGCCGATGCGCATCCAGGCGATGTCGTCACCGACCGTCCAGACCTTCCAGCCCTTGAGCGAGGCCGGTGGAACCAGCATGGCGAGATTGGTCTTGCCGCAGGCGCTCGGGAACGCCGCCGCCACGTAGTGCGTCTCGCCCTTGGGGCTCTCCAGGCCGAGGATGAGCATGTGCTCGGCGAGCCAGCCCTCGTCGCGGGCTTGCACGCTCGCGATGCGCAGCGCGAAGCATTTCTTGCCGAGCAGCGCGTTGCCGCCGTAGCCGGAGCCGACGCTCCAGATGAGCTTCTCTTCGGGAAAGTGCGCGATGAAGCGCCGATCGGGCGAGAGGTCGCCGAGCGAGTGCAGGCCGCGGACGAACTCGCCGCTCGGCCCGAGCTGCTCGAGGGCGGCGCGGCCCATGCGCGTCATGATGCGCATGTTCGCGACTACGTACGGGCTGTCCGTGATCTCCACGCCGACCTTGCTCGACGGCGAGCCGAGCGGCCCCATCACGTAGGGGATCACGTACATCGTGCGGCCGCGCATGGCGCCGTCGAAGAGCACGCCGATCTTCCGCTTGGCTTCGCCCGGCTCCATCCAGTTGTTGGTTGGGCCGGTGTCCTTCTGCTCGCGCGAGCAGATGAAGGTGAGGTGCTCGGTGCGTGCGACGTCGTTGGGGTCGCTGCGATGGAGGTAGCAGTTGGGAAACGCCTTCTCGTTCAAGCGGTGCAGCGTTCCATCCGCCAGCATCTGGTCGATCAGGCGGGTGTTTTCGGCCTCGGACCCGTCGACCCATTCGATCTTGTCGGGCTTGGTCAGGGTCGCGACCTCGTCGACCCAGGACTTGAGGGCGGCGTTCATCGAAGCTCCTTGGAACTCGAGTTTCGGGGGGAACCCGAGGGGCGGGACCTTACCCTGGGATGACGCGCTACATCAAACCCGATATCTCATTTCCGATGGACGACGTGCTGACGCGATCGCTCGATGCGCACGTGTCGGAGGTGCTGCCCGAGCCGACCCCCCTCGACGCAGCCCCGTTGCTCACGGAACGACTGGGATTTCCGGTCCTTATAAAGCGCGAAGATCTGACGCCGGTCTTCTCGTTCAAGATCCGGGGGGCCTACAACCGCATGGCGAGGCTCACCCCGGGGGAGCGTGGACGGGGCGTCATCGCGGCCTCGGCCGGCAACCATTCGCAGGGCGTCGCGTTCGCCGCGCGCCGGCTCGGCATCGATTGCCGGATCGTCATGCCGACGACGACCCCGTCCATCAAGGTCGACGCCGTGCGGCGCTTCGGCGTCGCGGTCGACCTCGTGGGCGACGACTATGCGGCGGCCGCCGCGCACGCCGCGGCGCTCGCGGTAGACGGCGGCCTGGTGACGATCCCGCCGTTCGACGACCTCGACGTGATCGCCGGGCAAGGAACGATCGGCCTCGAGCTGCTGCGCCAGGCGCCGCGCGATCTGGCGGCCGTCTTCGTGCCAGTGGGCGGCGGCGGGCTCGCGGCCGGCGTGGCGGCGGTCGTGAAGAGCCAGCGGCCACACGTGCGAGTCATCGGCGTGCAGGCCGACGATTCGGACGCCATGGCGCGGTCGCTCCACGCGGGCGAGCGCGTCGTCCTCGAGCACGTCGGCCTCTTCGCCGACGGCGCCGCGGTCCGGCAGGTCGGCGTGCACACGTTCGCGCTCTGTCGGCGCTACCTCGACGCCTGCATCACGGTGAGCGTCGACGAGATCTGTGCCGGCATCAAGGACGGCTTCGAAGAGACCCGCGTGGTGCTCGAGCCCGCCGGCGCGCTGGCACTCGCGGGCGTGCAGCGCTGGGCGCGCGACGCCGGTGCCTTCGCCGGGCCCGTGGCCGTCGTCGCGTCGGGTGCGAACATCGCGTTCACGCGGCTACGCTACGTCGCCGAGGTGGCCGAAGTCGGCGAGCGCCGCGAAGCGATCCTGGCCGTCACGATTCCCGAACGTCCCGGCGCGTTTCTCGAGTTCTGCACGGCACTCGGCGACCGCGCCGTCACCGAGTTCAACTACCGGCTCTCGGCGCGCGCCGAAGCGCACGTCTTCGTCGGCGTGCGGGTCGACGGCCGCGGCGAGGTGGCGGCACTCGGCACGGAGCTGGATCGGGGCGGCTATGCCTGGGTCGATCTCACGGACGACGACCTCGCGAAGACGCACGTCCGGCACATGGTCGGCGGCCGGGCGAGCGTGGTGGCCGACGAAGTGCTGTTCACGTTCGAGTTCCCCGAGCGCCCGGGCGCGCTGCGGCAGTTCCTCCAGACCCTCGGCACGCATTGGAACATCTCGCTCTTTCACTACCGCAGCCACGGTGACGCGTTCGGCCGCGTGCTCTGCGGCTTCGAGGTGCCCCCCGGCGAGCGGGCGGCGTTGCGCGAGCGTCTCGATCGGCTCGGCTTCGACTATCGCGAGGAGAGCGACAACCCGGCCGTACGCCTGTTTCTCTAGGGGGCGCAGTACGTGAGGAGCACGCCGAGGGCGTGTCCGTGCGCGACGCCGACGACGCCGTGAACGATCGACGCGTAGTCGTCCGACATATAGGTCACGGCGCGCGTCGGACGCGTCATGGCGACGACCGCGCTGCCGAGCGGAATGAAGGCGGCGCCGTGTCCGGAGAACCCCTGCATGAAGAGCTTTCCGAACGCACCGCCCCGGTAGCCGCGGCCACTCTGGCGGAACGTGGGGTCGGTGCTCTGCGCCAGCGCCGCCGCGGTGTCGCGCCCGATCAGCAGGGCTTCCTCGATGTCGGTGACGGGGACATTTGGCAGCATCGTGGCGCAGAGCGAGGGATCGTGGACCGTCGCCTCCGCGATCTCCACTTCCGCCAGCGCCGAGTAGAGCGCCTCGGGCGTGGGCCGCGGGCAGGCACGCGGGCTCGAGCGGCACGCGTCGACCGCTTCGCGGGTGCATTTGCGCACTTCGGCGCCGTCGACGCCGCCGCGCTCGAGCACGCACTGCGTGATGCGGTAGCCACAGCGGTTCTCGCAGCGCCGACTGCCGGCGCGCGCCGCAGATTCCGGCAGCGCCAGCGCGGTGGCGAGCACGAGCAGGGCCGCCCGTGGCGCGCCGGGACCCCGGCAGGGTCCGCCGAGCCGGTCAGACCGCATGGGATGGCTGTACACCCCGGCGCACCGAATCATCAAGCCCGTTTCTGGGGGCGTTGCGCCGTCACGTCCGGTCGGGCGGGCGCATGGCGTAGACGCGCGTCAGCGCGACTTCGAGGGTGACGACGCGTCGCGGCTCGCCGCTGCGGCCTGCACGGGCTTCGCGCAGGCTGCCCGGGACCTCGCGCGCGCGCCCGTACAGGATGGCGGCGGCGCCGTCTTTCCACGTGGTGAACGCGACTTGCGGGTTGGTGCGGATGTCGGCGCGGCGGGTGGTGTTTTCGTACACGACGAGCCGCAGCGTCGTCCCGTCGAGCTCGGCATGGACGGGTGCGACGTGCGGCTGGCCTTTGGCGCCCACCGTGGCCATGGCGATGAGACGCGCGGTCTTCACGAACTCGATCAGCTCCGCGCCGGTCATCTGGCGCTCGGGATACGCGAGCGAGTCCGCCGCGGCGGGTCCGGCGCTGCGCACGCTGCGTGCGATGAGCGCGTCGAGCGCGGAGAGGTCGGCCGACATCAGGCGATCATCAGCTTGAGCGGCCGCAGCGTCCGCTTGAGCGGGTCCAGGCTGAGGCCGAGGCTTTCGAGCGTGAGCGCACCGAGCAATGCCGCGTCTCCCGGCCGGCCGAAAATGACCTTGGAGATGCCGTCGCATCCCTGCAGTGCGAAGCGCGCGTGGCCGATGCGCCGGCGCACGCTTCGACCGTCCGCGAGCCAGAACGTGTCGATGCGTTCGGCCTCGATCCCGAGGTCTCTCAGAATGGACGAAGGAACGACGGAGTAGATGGCCCCGGAGTCCACGGTCATGTCGACCTCCGCCGTACGGCGCCCGTCGACGACGTTGGCCACGGTCGTTCGCGCGATCGTCAGTCCCATACGACGGCTCACCTTAAGCCGCTTGGGTACCCGCAGGAGCGTCACGTCGCAATTCCTAGTCCAGGAGTACCGGGCCTGCAACGCTCCTCGGTCCAAATCGGACGCCCGGCGTCAGGAAGTTGACGTGCTTACGCGGCTCGGAGCCGGCGAGCAGGCGCTCGAGTCGTGGTCGAGCGGCTGGCGTACGCTTTGCATCCCGCATGGGCATGGCGACCATGCAGCAGCTCCTTCAGGAAACGAGCGCCCGCGGCGCGTCCGACCTGCATCTTTCGTCCGGCGAGCCGGCCGCGGTGCGCGTACACGGTGATCTCGTGCGGCTCGATGGAACCGCGTTCACCGCGGCGCAGGTGCTCGAGCTCGCGCATTCGATCATGACCGACGCGCAGCGCGAGAAGTTCGCGCTCGATCACGACGCCGACTTCGCGTGCGAGCTGCCCGGCGTGGGACGTTACCGCGTCAACGTCTTCGTCCACAACCGCGGGCCGGGCGTGGTGATGCGCTCCATTCCGACCGAAGTCCCCAGCCTCGAAGAGATGGTGCTCCCGCCGGCGTTGAAGGACCTCTGCGAGAAGGATCGCGGGCTCGTGCTCGTGACCGGTCCCACGGGCTCCGGCAAGTCCACCACGCTCGCGGCGATGGTGAACCACATCAACATGACCTGGGACGCACACATCCTCACCGTCGAGGATCCGATCGAGTTCGTGCACACGCCGAAGAAGTGTTTCGTGAACCAGCGCGAGGTAGGACCCCACACCAACTCCTTCTCCGCCGCGTTGCGCGCCGCCTTGCGCGAGGACCCGGACGTCATCCTGGTCGGCGAGATGCGCGACCTCGAGACGATCTCGCTCGCGATCACCGCGGCCGAGACGGGGCATCTGGTCTTCGGCACGCTGCACACGTCGAGCGCGGCGAAGACGGTCGATCGCGTGATCGACGCCTTTCCCGGCGATCAGCAGGCGCAGATTCGCGCCATGCTCTCCGAATCCCTCGAAGCGGTGATCGCGCAGACGCTGCTCAAGAAGAAGGGCGGCGGCCGCGTCGCGGCCTGCGAGATCCTCGTCGGCGTGCCGGCGGTGCGCAACCTCATCCGCGAAGGCAAGACGCACCAGATCCCGTCGATGATCCAGACCGGGCAGCGCCAGGGCATGCAGACGCTCGACATGGCGTGCGCCGACCTGCTCAAGCGCGGCCTGATCGAGCCGTCGGCGCTGCCGTCCAAGCCCGCGATGCCCGGCATGCCGGGCGCGGCGCCCGCTGCCAGCCCGGGCAACGGGCACGCCACGGCCTGAGCGCTCCAGCGGCTCTGCCCAACGTTGGGAATGACTCGTCGAGTCACCTCCCAGCGGTGGGCCGCTGGTTGCCTGACGACCCGGGCTGTTGGATACGAGGGCGATGCGCCTCGCCCCCCGGCTCGTCGTCTCCATCGTGCTCGGAATCGTGTCCGCCGCCCGCGCAGGCGACCCTGTCCCGGTGGACACCGTGTTCGACGGGCGTATTGCCTGCACGGCGACCCAGGGCGTACGGTTCTGCGAGGGCGACGTCACGACGCGCGTCGAGACGTGGGACGGCATTCCGCTCGACGCCAACGTGACGCTCCCGCCGGTGACCATCGCCCCGCCGTATCCGCTGATCATCGAAGAGCACGGCTGGAGCCTGGGAAAGAGCGGCGCGCCGTACGTCACGCGCGCGCTCGCCGGCTACGCGGTGCTGAGCTACAGCGCCCGCGGGTTCCACGCGTCGTGCGGGTCGCCCGCCTCGCGTGCCCCCGACACCTCGCTGACGAACCCCACCGCCTGCGAGCGCGGATGGACGCACCTCGCTGACGCCCGCTACGAAATCCGCGACACGCAGCATCTGGCCGGGCTGCTCGCGGACGAAGGCTGGGTGATCCCGGACAAGATCGGCGTGACCGGCGCCTCCTACGGCGGTGGGCGCACCATCACGCTTGCAGCCCTGCGCAACCGCGTCATGCTCCCCGACGGGACGCTCGTGCGATGGCAGAGTCCGGGCGGACTCGAGATGGAGATCGCCGCCGGCGCGGCGCTCATCCCGTGGTCCGATCTCCCGGCGTCGCTCACGCCGAACGGCAGCACGCTCGACTACCGGGACGAGAACCCCTTCGGAAGCCGCGGCGGGGTGCGCAAGGACCAGTGGAACGACACGCTGCTGGCGGCCGGTCGCGGGTCCGGCTTCTACGCGCCGCGCGGTGCCGATCCCGCGGCCGACCTGGACGGCTGGAACGATCGCACGACGGCGGGCGAGCCGTACGACAACGACTCGGCGGCGCAGGCCATCGTCGACGAGCTCACGCTCTACCATTCGGGCTACTACGTCGACGACTCGATCGCTCCGGCACCGCTCTTCATCTACAACGCCTGGACCGACGACCTGTTCCCCGCCAACGAAGGGCTGCGGTTCTGGAAGAAGACCCGCGCGCACCACCCGAGCGCGGAGCTCGCCGTGCTGTTCGCCGACGACTTCGGCCATCCGCGCGCGAGCCTCGGGTTCTCGGGCGGCAATCTCATCCCGAGCCGGGTCGATGCGTTCTTCGCGCGACACCTGATGGGGACCGGCGGCCCGCTGCCCGAGTTCGAGACGTTCACGCAGGCGTGCGGCGGCGCGTCGCCGCTCGGGGCCTTTACGGGCGACGACTGGGACGCGTTGCATCCGGGCGAGGTGACCTTCGCGAGCGAAGAGGCCCAGACCTTCGATGAGGCGGGCGGCGCCGAGGAAGTCGCCACTGCGCTGGCTCCGCTCGTCGGAGGTCCCTGCCGCACGCTGGACGCCGAGACCGACGCCGGTGCCGCCACGTACGTGCTGCCGGCCGCCACGGGGGCGGGGTACACGCTGCTCGGCTCGCCGACGATCATCGCGGATCTCGTGGTGACCGGTGCCGAGTACGCGCAAGTCGCCGGACGGCTGTGGGACGTCGGGCCCGACGCCAAGCAGACGCTCGTGACGCACGGCTTCTATCGGCCGCGTTCCGACAACCTCGGGCCGCAGGTCTTCCAGCTCCCGCCGAACGGCTGGCACTTCGCGGCGGGGCACGCGCCCAAGCTCGAGCTGCTCGGACAGAGCGTTCCCACGGGCCGCGCGTCCGCGGGGCCGTTCACCGTGCGGGTGGATCGCGTCGAGCTTCGGCTCCCGGTGCGTGAGGAACCCGACGGGGCGGCCATCGGTACGCCCGCAGCACACCTGCTGCCGCCGTCCGACGTCGAGCCGCCGGATTGTCCGCCGCGGCCGCTCGAGACGTGTGCCGTGGCGACGAAGTCGAGCCTGCAGATCGGCCTCGGGAAGAAGGAAGCGAAGGACCGGCTCGCGTGGTCGTGGCAGGGCGACGACCTCGTCGATCCCAGCACCATCACGGGCGGGTCGGGAACCACGCTCTGTCTCTGGCACGGGACGGGCGGGCTCGTGCTGAGCGGCCCGGCGCCGTCGTCCGGAACCTGTGGCGACGGGTCGTGCTGGACGGCCACCGCCAAACGGGCACGCTACGCGGACAAGAAGAACACGCGCACGGGCACGCGCGCCGTGTCGATTCGCGCGGTGAAGAAGGGGACGCGTGCGGCGGTCGGTGGAGGCGGGGCGCTGCTCGGCTCGCCGGTGCTCCCCATAGCGACCTTGCCCGTCACCGTGCAGCTGCTCGCCGGCGACGGGACGTGTCTCGGCGCGGTCTACGCGGACGCGAAGCGAAACGACGAGAAGCGCTTGAAGGCCAGCGCGCGCCCGTAGAGGGGCGCGTCACCCGAGCCGGCGGGCGAGGCGCGTTCCGACGCGGTCCGCGCATGCCATCAAGGTGAAGGTGAGGCCTTTGGCCGGCAGCCACGGGAACACCGAGCCGTCGGCCAGGTAGACGTTGCGGCACGCGCGCAGCCTGCCGTCGAGATCGCACGTGAGCTCGTCGCCGGCGGGGCCCATCGGAAACGTGCCGGCGTAGTGCAGGTTCGCCCCGTGCCCCGGGCGAATCGTGGAGAACGGGACGCAGCCGAGCGAGAGGAAGCAGCGCAGGAGCTGGCCTTCGGCGCGGCGCAACGCCGCCTCCTCCGCGGCGCTCGGCCGGTAGCGTACCTCGAGCACGTCGGGTCCGCCGCCCGCACCCCGCCGCAGCACGAGGCGCTTGTCCGGCGTCGGATGGTCCTCGTGATGGATGCCGAGGATGGCGAAGCTCGGCATCAGCAGGCGTAGCGCCTGCAGCGCCGGGCGGTAGCCCAACGGCACCTCCTTCATGAGCTTGAACGTGAGCAGCGAGCGATAGGAGAAGACCTGCGCCTGCACGAGCCGCCCGCCGTCGCCGGTTCGCAGCATCGCCGTCAGCTGCGCGAGCCCGTGCCGGCGCGTGCCGGCGGAACGCCCGAGCATGCCGAGATTCAGCGTCGGCGCGTAGGTGTAGGGGTTGCAGAGGATGGGCACGGGGCGGTCGTAGCGACCGAGCGAGGCGAGGACGATGCGCGCGCTGCCGAACGTACCGGCGGCGACGACGAGCGCGCGCGCCTCGTGCGCCTCTTCCCGGTCGCCGGTCGTGCAGACGACGCGCACGCCGTCGGGAGTTTCCTCGAAGCGATGGACGAAGCAGCCGTCGCGGTACGTGAAGCTGGGGGCGCGTTCGAGCTCGGCCAGCGTCCACTGCGGTCGATACACGCTCCGGTCGGGATCCGCCCAGTACGCGAGGTCGAGGTAGCGCTCCGGCCCGCGCTCGCGGTGTCGCACCGTCGAGACGGCGAGCCGCGCGTGCCCGAGGAAGAACCCGCGCCCGTTCAGCCGTGCCCGGCGTCGCGCGTAGCGCGCCAGGATGCCGCTGGCGTTGGCGTCCAGCTCGAGCGGCGGGAGCATCGATGGGCTCGGGGGAAAGAACGTCGCGAGATCGTCGAGCGGACCGCTGACACCGATGCGGGCGGCGACGGCCTCGTAGTGCGGGGCCAGCTCGTGCAGATCGAGCCCGAGGTCGCGCAGCTCGGCGCCGTCGAACGGAAAGACGCCGGCGCCCCAGCCCGCGCCGAGTCCGCCGCGGGCGAGACTCTGCACGACGGCGAAGCCGTCGCTGTCGACGGGAAGACGTGGATCGCGATCGGCGGTGATGTGCTGGCGCGGCGGGGTGAGCTGGGCCCCCACGCGCACCGGCCCGAACGGAACGCCTTCGAGATCGTCGCCGAGAAAGTAGCGATGCTGCGTGCGGTCCGTCTGCC
>Ga0187893_10007232_pt1 | contig 18358 bp, 16 predicted proteins | sample MA1701074metaG_FD_139574 | JGI IMG/M metagenome (GOLD analysis project Ga0187893, IMG submission 139574) | White microbial mat communities from a basaltic lava cave in the Kipuka Kanohina Cave System on the Island of Hawaii, USA - MA170107-4 metaG ... | reverse complement strand
TGATGCGAGCGAGAGCCCGATTGGAGCGGGCTGCCCGGGTGTAGAGCCCGTCGCTCGGCTCCCCTTCGTCAGCACCAGAGGCTGGAGGCGCGGCCGACCATCGGTGCGCCGACTCAGAGGTCGCTCGCTCTGGGCCCTACACCCGGGCCACGTCCCGCAAAATCGGACTCTCGCTCCGAACAGATTCGCGAGGTGCGCGGTCCCCATCGATCGCAACGAGTTGTTCGGTGAGCCGCTGCTCGATGCGGAGCGAGCGCACGACGGTGCGGGGCGTGGCCCGGGTGGAGGGCCCGGGGCGAGCGCACGTCTGAGCGGGCGCACGAGCCCGCATGAAGCGTACCGGCGCATGTGCCCGCGAAGCGGGAGCGAGCCCTGGGTCCTCCGCCCGGGCACCCCGCCACGATCGTGCTCTCCCTCCGAATCGATCGGCTATCAGTGCAGGACCGCCGTAGTGTCGAAGTAAACCTCCGCCTCCGTCTCGCACTCCTGGCACGAGAGCCGCACGATGCGGAAGTTGCGGTCGGCGACGCGCCGGGACCCCTCGCCGCGCCGCTCGAGAAAGCCGCCGCAATGGCACCAGCGACCGCTCAAGTGGTCGTCGATCTCGTCGAAGCGCCTGACGGCGATCGCTTCCTCGACCGAGCTCCCGGCACGCGTGGTCGCCGCCCGTCGCAGCCGCCCACGCCGATACTTCCGGCCGGCCAGCCCCACGATCGCCGCGAGCAACGCGGCCACCAGCAGCAGCCGGATCACGGGACGCCGGGGCTAGCCGTTCAGCAGCGCCAAGGCCTGGCGAGGACACCGCCGGACCGCAGCCTCGACCTTGGCGCGCAACTCTTCACCGGGCTGCTGGATCAGAATCTCGACCTGGTCGTCGTCGCCGACGGCGAAGACCTCGGGGGCCATCTTCATGCAGACCGCGTTTCCCTCGCAGAGGTCGCGATCGACCTGAATCCTCATGCGCGACACCCTAGCAGCACGAGGCGCCCCCTCGTCAACCGAGCAGGCGCCGCCACGCGGCGCGCGAAACACGCCGACGGGCGAGATGCAGCGCGGCGGTACGGGCCGCGAGCCGGCCGGCGCGCGCCGGCGGGAGCCCGCGGGCGCGTCCTTGGAGATAGCCCGCGAGAAACACGTCCCCTGCTCCCGTCGGATGGCCCACGACCACTCGCGTGGGGGGAATCGACACGCACCCGCGTTCCGTCACCACGACGGCGCCCTGTGCGCCGCGCGTGACGACCAGCTCGCGAACCCCCATGCGCCGGCGCCAACGCTCGAGCGAATCCCCCGCGAGCAGCCGGGGCGCGTCGCTCGCGCTCACCTGCACCACGTGGCACCCGCCCAGCACTCGCAGCCACGTCTGCGGAACCTCGCGGCGCGGGCCGCGCAGCAGGCCCTGCACGTCGAGGCCGCAAAACGCGCCGCCGCAGGCCGACACGTCGGGCATGACGTCGCGCGGATGCAGCGGACCCAGCTGGACGATGTCGCTGCGCCGCCAGGCGCGCGGCACGTCGGCGAGCCGGATCGCATCGGAGCGCTCCGTCACCTCGTGCAGATCCTCGTCCCCGCCGTAGGCATTGAGACACGTCGTGGTGCCGCGGCTTCGCCGCGCCCGCACCGCGACGCCCGCGGCGCGCAGCGGCGCCAGCAGCACACGCGCATCGGCCGGACGCAGGCTGGTGACGACACGCACGACGGCGCCGAGCCCCGCGTGCGCGAGCCCCGCGTGCGTCACGACGCCGCCAGGGACCTGAATCCCGGCCGGTGCGCCGCGTTCGAGGTCGCGGCTCACCGAGCCGACCACCAGGACGCGCAGGCGCGCGCGCGCAGCGGGCATACGGAAACGCTCGGTCATCGCCAAGAAATTGTCACTTACCCGGCCCCCCTGATCCCACACGCTTTCTAGACCAGCGCGAGCCAAATGGCATGTCGCTTGCTGTAAGCGCAGCAGTGTCCCTGCCCGAGCACTCCACGCCGGCCGAGGGCGATCTCCTGCTCGAGCGCACGCACGCCGCGGTGCTCCTGGTGCTCGTCTGCATCGGCTTCTTCGCGGTCGTCGACCTCGGCATCCCGGCGGACCGCTTTCGGACCGCCTATGCCCTCAAGGGCACGCACGGCGTCCTCATGCTGGTGCTCCTGGGGTTGCTGCGCTGGAGACCGACGCCGCAGGTCGCCTGGTGGGTCGCCCTCGGCACGGTGAACCTAAGCTACGCGCTCTTCGCGGTGGGCGACGTCGTGAAGGGCCACGAGGCCACGTCCCCGCTGCTCTGCATCACGAGCGCCATGGGCGCCGCCGCCTTGCTCCCCTGGGGGCTCACCGCCCAGCTCGTCACCGCCGTCACGACCAGCCTCGGCAACGCCATCGTGCTCCGAGTGACCGGCTCCACGTGGAACGCGCTCGTCGATCCCGCCGCGTCCATGCTCGCCGCGCAGGGCGTCGCCGTATACGTGGCCCTCGAGCTCGACCGCTTCCGTCGCGAGCGACGCAACGTCGAGCAGCATCTGGCGGTCCGGGCCCGCACCGAAGCGCTGCGTGCCGAGGTCCGCGTCGCCCTGTCCGACGTGCAGCCGGCCACCGACCGTCTCGGACGGTGCGTGCAGGCGATCGCCACCGAGCTCGGCGTGCGCGTCGCCGCCGTCCTGGCCTTCGACGGTCGCCAGCTCCGCGTGCGGGCGCTCGCCGGTCTCGAAACTCGGGCCGGCGCCGAGCTCGGCCGGCTCGGCGAACGCCGCACGGTGGTCGCCTACCTGCAGCAGCCGCACCCGCACGTGCTCTCGGCCTCGGCCACCGACGGCAGCATCGTCGATGCCGTCTGGGCAACGCGCCTCGGTCTCGAGTTCGTCGCCCTTTGTCCGCTCGTGGCCGGCGGCGAGGTCATGGGGATGCTGGTCGTGCTCGCCGACACGCCCCCGTCCGAGCGCATCCTCGAATCGCTCCGCGCCGTGGCCGATACGCTCGCGGGCGGCATCGTCCACGTCCGCACCGAAGAAGCGAAGGCGCAGCTGCTCACCGAGCTCGAGCGCGCCAACAAGGTGAAGTCCGAGTTCGTCTCCACCATGTCGCACGAGCTGCGGACACCGCTCAACGTGATCATGGGCTACGCCGACATGCTCGGCGATCCCGGGTATCCCGATCCCGGCTTCGCCCTCGGGCGCATCCGCCAGGCCAACAACGAGCTGCTCGAGCTCATCGAGGCGACGCTCGATCTGAACCGGCTCGAGTCCGGACGCGACGAGCCCTCCTACGCCGAGGTGTCGCTCGAGGACCTCTGGCACGAGCTGGCGGCGGAGTTCGCGCCGGCCGCGGCCCGTGCCGAGCTCACGGTCACCTGGTCGGGAACCGCGGCGATGGCGCTGCGCACCGATCGGCGGAAGCTGAAGACGATATTGAAGAACCTCGTGGCCAACGCGCTCAAGTTCACCGCGCGCGGCGGCGTCACGGTGCATGCGGAGCAACGTGACGGGCAGTGCGTGATGACCGTGCAGGACACCGGCATCGGCATCCCGGCCGACGCGCTCCCGCACATCTTCGAGATGTTCCGCCAGGTCGACAGCTCGGATCGCCGGTCGCACGGCGGCGTCGGTCTCGGGCTGCACATCGTGCAGCGGCTCTGCACGCAGCTCGCCGGCGAGATCGGCGTCACGAGCCAGGTGGGTCGCGGCACGACCTTCACGGTGCGGCTGCCCGTGGCGCCCTCGGTCGTCTGCGCCGCCTGACGGCGCCGTCACGGCGCTGGAACGCCCCAGTCCTGCACCGGCCAGCCGCGCTGGCGTGCATGGCGGCGCAAGCGAGGGTCGGGATCGACCACGATCGGATGGCCCACGGCTTCGAGCATGGGCAGGTCGGAATGCGAGTCGCTGTAGAAGGTGCACGCGTCGAGCGACGCGCCGTGCTCGCGCACGTAGCGTTCGGCCAGCACGACTTTGCCCGGGCCGAAGCAGAGCGGCTCGAACAGACGGCCCGTGTAGCGGCCGGCGGCATCGACCTCGAACCGGTTGCAGACGTAGTCGTCGAGGGCCAGCTCGTGGCTGACGGCGGCGCCGAGGTAGCAGGAGGACGAGCTCAGGAGCACGAGCCGGTCGCCCGCGGCCCGATGCTGCGCGATCGCTGCGTGCGCCCCCGGCCGATAGAGCGAACGCACGTGCGACGCGTAGAAGCGGGCCGTCCGCTCCGCGATCTCCCCCTCGAGGTGCCCCGCCATCGACCGCACGGTGCGGCGAATGGGGTCGGCGAGATCCACGGCGCCGAGGCTGTAGCGCAGCACCCAGCCCGCGGCGCGCAGCGCCTGCCCGAGGCTGATGCGGCGCTCGGCCCACTCGTAGCGGATCCAGAGGGTGGCGGAGTTGCGGCTGATGAGCGTCTTGTCGAGGTCGAAGAAGGCCACGCCCATGGCGTCGTCCCGCGCGCTCAGCCGAGCCAGCCGCGGCGGCGGAAGTAGACGAGCATCCCCGCCGCCAGGGCCAGCATGACCGCCCAGACCGCGTAGTACGCCCACCACACGCGCAGCTCGGGCATGTGCTCGAAGTTCATGCCGTAGACGCCGACGATGAACGTGAGCGGCACGAAGATGCTGGTGACGACCGTCAGCACCTTCATCACGTCGTTGGTCCGCTGGCTCACGCTCGACAGATACACGTCCATCAGGCTGCTGGTGAGCTCGCGGTAGGTTTCCACGACGTCCACCGCCTGCATGGCGTGGTCGTACGTGTCGCGGATGTAGACCCGGACCGGCCGCGAAAACGCCGTGCTCTCCGTGCGCGCCAGCGCGGCCAGCTCTTCGCGCAGCGGCCAGATCGCCCGGCGCATGACGACCAGCTGCCGCCGCGTCCGGTGGATGCGCTCGAGCGCGTTCGGCTGGGGCTTCCCGACGACGCTCTCCTCCAGCTTCTCGAGATCCTCGCCGAGCTGCTCGAGGAGCGGGAAATATCCGTCCACGACCGTGTCGATCAACGAGTAGGCGAGATAGTCGGCCTTCATGCGCCGGATCGAGCCGCCGCTGCGGAGCCGCGCGCGCACCGGATCGAACGGATCGCCCGGACGCTCCTGGATGCTCAGCACGAACTGCCGGCCGAGCACGATGCTCGTCTGCTCGGGCTCGACGCTGCCGCGCACGTTGCACTCGATACACCGCATGACGATCAGATGGACGTTGTCGTACTCCTCGATCTTGGGGCGCTGCGGGACGTTCACGACGTCGGCCAGGAGCAGCGGGTGCAGCTCGAAGATCTCGGCGATCCGCCGGAGCACCCGCTCGTCCCCGAGCCCCTGGACGTCCACCCAGAGCACGCGCTGCTCGGAGCGCAGCCGCGCCAGCTCCTCGACGTCCCGGACGTCGTGCTCTTCCAGGTGCTCCGCGTCGAAGCAGAACACGCGGATCCGCGGCGGCGGCGCCCCCGCCGGGATCGCCAGCGCCCCCGGCACCGAGCCGGGCGGCGGACTGCGCTTCTTGAACGAAGGCATGACGCGAGGCTCGCGCCTAGCACGTCGCTTTCTTCGGGTGCAACGCGGCGCCCGAATGCACGACGCCCCCGGATGCGTGCACCCGGGGGCGTCGGTGGGATCGAATCGGATCTGACTGCTACGGGAAGAGCTGCAGGGTTCCCGGCAGCGTCGTGGCGCCCGGACCCGGGAGGTCCGCCGCGCCGTCGATGAGGCCGTTCGTGGTTGCCGGGATGCAGAACGCCGAGGCGAGGCGTCCCGTGTGTGGTCCGGGGCTCATCAGTCCCGCGTCGGCGCCGCGTACCTCGAAGTAGTCGCACACACCCACGTCGGCGGGGCACGGTGGGCCGTCGGCGGTGCCGTCACAGCCGAAGCAGCCGTTCTTTCCAGGAGCCGTGGCGTCCTGCCCGGGGCAGAACGAACCGGCACCATCGCTGTCGAAGGCGGTACCGGTGCTGATGGGCGTCAGGTTCACGCCGAACGGCGCCAGTCCGACGCCGGACGGCAGGCAGTTGTAGGTATCACCATCGACGTTGATGCCGGTGCAAGCTGCCGCCGGATTGGCCGCGTAGGACGGGCAAGTGCCGGCGCCGTTTACGGGCACGCCGCCCGAGGTGCACGGCGGACACGGCTGGGCGTTGTTGCCCGTCACCGTCACCGTCGACGACAGCGGAATGGAGCCGGAGAAGGCGCCCAGGAGCCCGTTCAGCGTGCCGCTCGCAGGGGCCGAGAAGGTGTTGCGCACGCAGGTGGAGAGACCGCCGTTGGCGATGGAGAGGAACGGACCGAACACGCAGCCCGTGTCCGAGCAGTTGTTGTTGCTGCCCGTCTGGGCCGAGGTGCGCGCCGTCACCGTACACGAACCCGCGGCACAGGCCGTGTTGAACTGCGTGGGCGCATTCGCCGGGGTCGGACCTTCGGGGACGGTCGAATCGCCGCCGCCGATGCTGAGGCCGCCGCAGCCGAGCGTCTTCAGGATCGTCCCACCGGAGCCGCCCGTGCGCGCTTCGCCGCACACACCGCCACCAGCGACCGTCGTGAAGACGAGCCGCGTGCCGGTAGGTAAGGACGTCGTGGTCGAGGAGCTGGTGCTGGTCGAGGTCGTGGAGCTGCTGCTGCTCGACGTGGTGGTCGCGAGCGACGTGCTGGTCGTGCTCGACGTGCTGGTGCTCGTCGAGGTCGTCGAGCTGGTGGAGGTGCTGGTGGTCGTCGTCGAGCTGGTCGACGTGCTCGTGCTGCTCGACGTCGTGGTTGTCGTCACGGTGGTCGGCGGTCCGCTGGCGCAATCCGTCAGCGAGCTCGCCACCGCGCCCTTGGCGATGAACTTGCCCGGCTCGTCCTGCAGGATCGTCACGGAGTCGAAGCGGGCGCAGTTGCGGGTCGTGCCGGTCGTGATGCGGAGGACGACGTCGTTCAACTGGCCGGAGAGCGGCACGCCCGTCTCCTTGCAGACGACCTTGATGACCTTGGTGTCCTTGTAGACCACCACCTTGCACGGCACCGGTCCGGCAGGCGCGTCCTTGTTGATGTACTTGTAGAGGTCGACGACGCCGTCCTTCACCTTCCAGCCTGGGGCCGCCGACTCGCCCGGCGGTACCGTGAAGGTGGCATTGCCACCGTCACGCGTGAGCAGGTCGATGATGGCGCCACCCGGGCTGCCGTTGGCCGGATCGTCGTTGCTCCCGAGCGGCGGGAACAGGAAGCCTGGGTCCTTCGAGACGAAGACCAGCTTCTCCTTGCCCGACGCCGCGATCTTGATGATGAGCTTGATCGCGCTGATCGGCTGATCAGCGGCTTTGGCAACCATGGCCAGACCCAGGGCCAGCCCCAGCGTTGCGCAAAGCGCCAAGCCAAAGCGAATTCCTCTCGCGTTCATCGGTCCTCCCGTTCGATCGTTGAAAGCAACGATCCCGCCGTCGAATACTGATCGCATAGCCCCCCGCGCTCCGAAGCGTCAAGGAAAAAGATCGGCCAACGCTCCGCGTCAGGCTGTGTCAGCGGCGGCCCAGCGTGCCGCCCACTCTGCGCCATCCCTGGCACGTCGGGAGAGAGGAAGGAGGGAGCGGGGCCAGGCCAGGCCTTGCGTCGGGAGGGTTTGCTTTCAGCCCGACCACGGCCCCGCACCCCGTTTCAGCAAGGTGAATGCCACCTTGCCCTCTGCTAGGTATGTACGGATGCGCAGCCGCTCCTGGATGGCATGCATGGCGCTGTTGGCCCTGACCGTCCGGCAAGCGCCGGCGGCCTTCGACTTCGAGTCCGTCACGGCCCAGGCGCGGCAGCTCGCGGCCGCCCCCTACGCGGATCCGGGGCAAGTTCCGGATTGGCTGAACCAGATCACGTACGACCAGTGGCGCGACATCCGATTTCGCCCGGAGACGGCGCTCTGGAAGTCCCAGGGCCTCCTCTTCACGGCCCAGTTCTTTCACCCCGGGCTCTTCTACAACCGGACGGTGAACGTCAGCGTGGTCGACGCGAACGGTGTCCACCCCGTGCCGTTCTCGCCGAGCCATTTCGACTACGGTCGCAACGACTTCGCGAGCCGCGTGCCGCAAGACCTGGGCTATGCCGGCTTTCGTATCCACTATCCCATCAAGACCCCGAAGTATCAGGACGAGGTCATCGTGTTTCTGGGCGCGAGTTACTTTCGCGCCGTCGGCAAGCAGGAGGTCTTCGGGCTCTCGGCCCGCGGCCTGGCCGTCGATACCGCCGTGGCGTCCGGCGAGGAGTTTCCGCGCTTTCGCGAGTTCTGGCTGGTGACACCCGCCAAGCGCGCGCCCACGCTCACCATCTTGGCACTGCTCGACAGCCGGCGCGTGACGGGCGCCTATCGGTTCGAGATTCGTCCCGGCGACCAGACGATGGTCAAGGTGGAAAGCCGCCTCTTCGTGCGCGAGGCGATCGGCAAGCTCGGCATCGCGCCGCTCACGAGCATGTTCCTCCGCGGCGAGAACACCATGCGCGCGATCGAGGACTACCGCCCCGAGGTACACGACTCCGACGGGCTGCTGCTCTCCTCCACGACGGGCGAGTGGATCTGGCGGCCGCTCGACAACCCCGAAGATCTGCAGGTCACCTCGTTCGCGCTGCCGAGCCCCCGCGGCTTCGGCCTCGTGCAGCGCGACCGCGACTTCGATCACTACCAGGACTTCGAGGCGCGGCCCGACAACCGCCCGAGCGTGTGGGTGGTCCCGCAAGGTGAATGGGGCCCAGGTCGCGTCGAGCTGGTCGAGATCCCCACCAAGGACGACACCAACGACAACATCGTGGCCTTCTGGGTGCCCGAGACGCCGGTCACCCCCGGCGCGGAGCTGAAGTTCGCGTACGACCTCACCTGGTACCGCGAGAACAAGGCCGTCGTCCCCGCCGGTCGCGTGATCGACACGCGCCGGGACCGCACCGGCGACAGCGTCCGGTTCGTCGTGGACTTCACGGGCGAGGCGCTGGACAAGCTCCCCGCCGAGACCGTCCTTCAAGGAGTCGTGACCGTCGGCGCCGGGGATGATACGCAGGGGACGCTGATCGAGCAGCAAGTGCACAAGAACGTGGTGACGGGCGGGTGGCGGCTCGTGTTCCGGGTCCGGCCGAACGGGCGAGAGCCCATGGACGTGCGGGCGTTTCTGCGCCAGGGCACCGATTCCCTCACCGAGACGTGGACGTATCTTCTCCATCCGTGATCGCGAGCGAGCCGGCACCGGCCCTCGAAGACACGGCCATCCTTCCCGTCCCACGTCCGCGCCTGCTCCACGACTGGCAGGAAGCGCACAGCCGGGCGCTGCTCCATCTCACCACGCTCGCCTTTCCGGAACCCGAGCGCGAAGCGCTCGCCAATCGCGCCCTCGAGCGGGCGCTCGTCCGTCCGGATTGGGCCACAGACGGGACCGCGCTCTCCGAGACGATGCGGGCGCTGCGCGAGATCATCGCCGACGCCGAGCCGGCGTCCGAGTCCGACGACGCCACGAGCCGATTCCTGCGCTGGCGGCTCCGCCACGCCACCGGGCTCGCCGGCGAGGCACTCCGCAGCTTCGAGTCGATGCCGCCGATCACGCGCGGCTCGATGGTCGCGCACCGCATCGAGCAGCGCGGGCTGCGCCGGCGCATCGTGCGCGCCACGCCCGAGCACGGCGGCACCAAGCGCGAGCCCGTCGTCGCCCCGCCGTCCGAGCGGGCGATCGCGTGGCGGCGCAGCGCGCGCCGGCGGCGGCTGCTGCTGGCGGCGCTCGTGCTCCTGCCCACCATCGTCGCCACGGGGTTCATGCAGGAGGTGCTCCCGCAGCAGGGACAGACGTGGCTCGAGGTCGCGATCTCGCTCGTGTTCGGGGCGCTCTTCGGTTGGATCTCGATCGGCTTCTGGACGGCCGCCATCGGCTTCGTGCTCCTCGTCGGCCGCGACCGCTTCGCGATCACGCGTACCGTCTCGTCCACCGCACCCATCGCGCCCGACGCGCGCGCGGCCATCGTCATGCCGATCTGCGAAGAGCCGGTGCAGCGGGTGTTCGCCGGCCTGCAGGCGATGTCCCGCTCGCTGGAGCGCACCGGCGTGCTCCCCCACTTCGACTTCTTCGTCCTGAGCGACACGCGCACCGCGGCGACGTGGGTCGACGAAGAGACGTCATGGCTGCGGTGGTGCCGCACCACGAGTGGCTTCGGGCGCATCTTCTACCGCCGGCGGCGGGCGCGCGTGGCGCGCAAGAGCGGCAACGTCGCCGACTTCTGCCGGCGCTGGGGCCGCCAGTACCGGTACATGATCATGCTCGACGCCGACAGCGTCATGACGGCCGAGGCGCTGGCCTCGCTCGTGCGCATGATGGAAGCGAATCCGCGCGTCGGCATGATCCAGACGGCGCCCAGCGCGGTCAACCAGCGTACGCTGTTCGCGCGGGTGCAGCAGTTCGGCAGCCGCGTCTACGGGCCGATGTTCGCCGCCGGCCTCCACTTCTGGCAGCTCGGCGAGGGGCAGTACTGGGGCCACAACGCCATCGTGCGCGTGCAGCCCTTCATGGATCATTGCGGCCTACCCACGCTGCCCGGCCGCGGGCCGCTCGGCGGCGAGATCCTGAGCCACGACTTCGTCGAGGCGGCGCTCATGGGCCGCGCGGGCTGGGAGCTGTGGCTCGCCTTCGACCTCGGCGGCAGCTACGAGGAAAACCCGTCGTCGCTCATGGAGGAGATGCAGCGCGACCAGCGCTGGTGTCAGGGCAACCTCCAGCATCTCGGGCTGCTGTTCGCCGAAGGGCTGTTCGGGGCCCATCGCGCCATCTTCCTGAACGGCGTGCTCTCGTACGTGTCGGCCTTTCTCTGGCTCGTGTTCCTGGCGCTCAGCACGACCGAGGCCGTCATCGAGACGCTGCGCCCGACCGACTACTTCCCGCACGGCCGGAGCCTCTTCCCCGAATGGCCGATCTGGCGTCCGAACTGGGCGATCTCGATCATGGCCGTCACCGGCGTCATCCTGTTCCTCCCGAAGGTGCTCGGCTTTCTCCTGGTGACGCTCAAGTGGCGCAACGCGCGGGCGTTCGGCGGGCGATGGCGGCTCTTCGTCAGCATCGTGTTCGAGACGATTCTCGGCAGCCTCTTCGCGCCGATCCGCATGGTGTTCCACAGCCGCTTCGTGGTGCTGAACACGATCGGCCGCCGCATCGTCTGGCGGTCGCAGACGCGCGGGGCCGCCGAGATGGGCTGGCGCGGGGCGCTGCGCTATCACGGGCTCGACACGGTGATCGCCACGCTGTGGGGCGCCGGCGTCTACCGCTTGAACCCGAGCTACTTCTGGTGGCTGGCGCCCGTCATCGCGGCGTTGATCCTCTCCGTGCCGCTCTCGGTGGTCGTCGTATCAGTAAGTAAAGAGGCGAGGGCGCGCCGCTGGGGCCTCTTCCTCACGCCCGAAGAGACCGAGCCCCCACCCGAGCTGCGCGACTTGCATGCGACCCTGGCCGAGCCGTGGCCCGAAGCGCACAGCGACGGCTTCGCACGCGCGGCCGTGGAGCCCGACACCAACGCTCTCCATCGCAGCCTGCTGCGCGGGCCGCGGTCGCTGGCGCCATCCGTCCGCGCCGCGCGCCGGGCCATCCTGGCCAAGGCGCTGTCGCGCGGACCCGGAGTGCTCACCGAAGCCGAACGCCGCATCCTGCTCATCGATCCCGAGCTGACGACCGCTCTCCACGAAGGAACGTGGCGGCTGCCGGATTTGAGCTTCGAGGCCTGGCTCATGCCGGCCGCACGGCCCACGCCACTAGACCAAGCGCCACGCTGAACCCGAGCGTACGCGGCATGCTCCAGTGCCAGCGGAAGGTCGCGACCGCCGCCAGCACCGCAATGACCAGCGCGCCGAGCTCGAGCGAGCCCCGGTCCGGCACCCAGAGCCGCACCGCCCCCACCCACCGCTCGTCGACGCGCCCGAACAGCGTGTGGAGCGCGAACCACACGCTCAGATTCAAGATGACGCCGACCACGGCCGCCATGATGCCCGAGAGCACGTGTGCGACCGCCCGGCTCTGCCGCAGCGCCTCGACGTAGGGCGCCCCGATGAAGATCCAGAGAAAGCACGGCGCGTAGGTCACCCACGTCGTGACGATGGAGCCGAGCAGCGCCGCCGTGAGCGGCGTGAAGGGTTCCGGCGCACGATACGCACCGAGGAATCCCACGAACTGCACGACCTGGATGAGCGGCCCCGGCGTCGTCTCCGCCATGCCGAGGCCATCGAGCATCTCGCCCGGCCGCAGCCAGCCGTACGCCTCGACCGCCTGCTGTGCCACGTACGCCAGCACCGCATAGGCCCCGCCGAAGGTGACGATCGCCGCCTTGCTGAAGAACACCGCCTGCTTGGCGAGCACGTGCTCGCGCCCGACCGTGGCGAACAAGAGCGCGATGGGAATCGCCCACACCGCCAGCCACGCGGCTGCCACCGCCAGGGTACGGCCGAGCGTCGGCCGCGCACGCAACGGGACGTCGACGACTTCGCGACCGGCCGACGGCGCCATCGCGCGCGGCGTGAACGCCTCGGGAACGAGCGCGCCGCCGAGGAGCCCGATGAGCCCGGCCGCGAGCACGATCAGGGGAAACGGTACGGCGAAGAAGAAGATGCCGATGAACGCCGCGGCGGCGAGGGCAACGTGCGCGCGCGTCGCGAGCGCCCGGCGGGCGACGCGCAGCACCGCTTCGACCACGATCGCGAGCACCGCGGGCTTCAACCCGTAGAACGCCCCGAGTACCGCCGTGGTCTGTCCGAAGCCGACGTAGAGGTACGAGAGCGCGAGGATGGCGACGAAGCCCGGAAGCACGAACAGGCCCCCGGCCACGATTCCGCCGGGGACACCGTGCAGCAACCACCCGACGTAGGTGGCGAGCTGCTGTGCCTCCGGGCCCGGCAAGAGCGTGCAGTAGGACAGCGCGTGGAGGAACCGCGGCTCGGAGATCCAGCGCTTCTCCTCGACGAGCACGCGGTGCATGACCGCGATCTGCCCGGCCGGACCGCCGAAGCTCGTCGCCGCCACGCGGGCCCAGACCCCGAGGGCTTCGCGAAACGTCGGAACGGTCACTGGCCGACCGTCAGTCCCAGGTGAGCACGCGGTGCCCGCGATCCGCGAGGCACTGGTCGACGGCGGCGCGGTACGCCGGATCGGGCGGATTGCGACGCAAGAGACTGCCCACGAATGTCCCCGCGGCGCCGGCCGCGGCGCCCGTGGCGGCTCCGCGCCCGGCGTTGCCCCAGATGGCCCCGCCGGCCGCACCCGCGGCGGCGCCGACGGTACCGCCGACCGCCGTGTCCCGCGCGACCGCGCCGCTGCCGTGCCCCGGCGAGCGATAGCGCGTTCCCACTTCGAGACAGGCGTCGATGTCGGCGTCGGCCGCGGCCGCGGCGTCGCTCGTCGGTTGCTCGCCGAGATAGACCGTCGGGCGCCGCGCGCCGCAGCCCGCGACCACGACGAGCAACACGGCGAGCGCTGCGGCCACGTCGGGGTGCGGGCGCATCTCGGTTCCTGGTGCTAGTCGCATCGCGCGGACCGATCAAGCCGCCGCGCCGTTCAGCGTTCTACGTCGTCGCGCACCACGTCCACGATGCCGAACTGCTTGGCTTCCTCGGCGGTCAAGTAGTAGCTGCCGCCCCCGTCGAGGTCCCAGTCGCCCGGGAGCCGCGCCCGCGTCTTCCAGAAGCGCGCCTCGCGCGCCAGCTCGCGCGGCTCCTGCGCGAAGGGCTCGTCCGAGCCGTCGAGGTTCGCGTGGACCATGAGCAGCGCGTCGCGGCTGGCGGCACGGGTGCCGGTGCCGCCGGCCACGACGAGCGTGCCCGCGGAGTAGCAGCCGCCGACCGCCAGCGTGTTCACCGGGGCGGCGATCGTGCGCATCGTGTCGATGATCGCGAAGGCGCTGTCCCGCCAGCCGCCCGTCGTCGTCACCACGAGGTCGATGGGGGTGCGCGGATCGAGCGCGGAGAGGTAGTGCAGACGCGGGATCACGTGCGCGGCGGAACGCTCGTTGATCGACGCCGTGATCACGATCATCCGCCGCCGCAGCAGCGGATCGTCGGGATCGATGGCGACACCCGGCAACCCCGCCTCGACCTGCGCATCGACACCCGCCTGAAAGAGCCAGTACGGATCCTCGAGGTCCGTCCACAGACGCAGCGCCAGCGCCGTCACGACCACCGCCGCCGTCCCGACGAGGAGCCACACGATCAGCCGGAGCGCGCGTTCGATCATCGCCGGGCCCTCCCCTACACAGCCCCCACCGAGGCGGCAAGGCGAGGGCGTGGGGAATGGACACGCACGGTCGCCGGTGCACAGGCGTTTCGGCGCCGCGGGAGCGAGCCGGGAGGGGGCCGCCCCGAGCGATTATCGGGGAGCGAAGGCGGCACCCTCCCGGCTCGCTCCCGCGGCGAAGGGACGGACTGGAGCGACGCCAGCCGCGATGCTAGACCCGCCGCATGGTCGTCGTTACCAATCGCATTCCGGTGAGCAAGGGCCACGAGATCGACTTCGAAGATCGCTTCAAGCGGCGCGTCCATCTCGTCGACCGCCATCCCGGCTTCATCCGCAACGAGGTGCACCGGCCGCGCCCGATGAAGCTCGATCATTCGCAGGGCACCTGGTCGGACGATCCCGAGGGCCAGGGCTACTACGAGGTGAAGACCTGGTGGCGCAGCTTCGAGGACTTCGTCGCGTGGACGCGCAGCAAGGACTTCGCCGAGGCCCATTCGAACCGTCCGCCGCAGGGCATGTTCGCCGGGCCGAACGTGCTCGAGGTCCACGAGATCCTCACCAGCACTGATCTCGACCTGGGCTGATCCAGGCTGTAGGGTCGCGCCATGAGCGCGCTCCCGCCGAGCGGCTTGCAGATCGTGCCGGACATGCCGATCTGCCAGCAGGACCTCCCGCTCGACTGGTATCAGGAGGAGTTCCGGCCGTACGCCGAGGAGTATCTCGCCCTGCCCGACCGGCTGCCGCAGACGGTGCTGCCGTGGATGGACGGCTACATGGGGCCCGCGCTCGAGCGCCTCGGCGGCAACGTGATGCTGCTCGCCCACTACTACATGGGCGGCGAGATCGTGAAGCTCGTCGAGCGCTACGGCGGCCACGTCGCCGACTCGTACCAGCTCGCACTCCAGTCCGTGGAGCACCCGAACGTGCGCCACTTCGTCGAGTCGGCCGTGCACTTCATGGCCGAGTCCATCGCCATCCTCGCCGGCCCCAAGCAGGACGTGTGGATCACCAACCCGAAGTCGGGCTGCACCATGGAGATGATGGCGAAGGATCACATGATCGAGCCCATCTTCGACGAGCTCACCGGCCGCTACGGCGACGACTTCCTCGTCGTCGCCTACATGAATACGTCCGGACGCGTGAAGGCGCTGGCGGGCCGCACGGGCGGCGCCGTCTGCACCAGCTCGAACGCCAAGGCGGTGGTGTCGTGGGCGCTCCAGCAGGGCAAGAAGATCTTCTTCGTACCCGACCGCCATCTCGGCGAGGTGGTCGCGGGATGGGCTGGCCTCGCACCCGCCGATCTCTTCCAGTGGGGCGGTGGCCTCGAAGGCGCGGCCCAGACGATCGCCGGCATGGCGGCCGAGGAGCAGGCGCGGCTCGATCGAGCCCGCATGGTCCTCTGGGGCGGCTACTGCGGCGTGCACACGGTCTTTCGTCCCGCCCACGTCAAGTACTGGAAGGAGCGCGGCTACCGCGTGCTCGTGCATCCCGAGTGCCCGAAGGTCATCGTCGACGTCGCCGACGGCGCGGGCTCGACCAAATACCTCTGGGACGCCGTCTTGAAGGCCCCGACCGGCAGCAAGCTCGCCATCGCCACCGAGGGCCACTTCGTGCGCAACGCCCGCGAGCAGGGCGCGCTCCGCGGCGTGGAGGTCGTCAACATGGCCGACATCCCCGCGCCCGAGTTCGGCGCCATGGGCTGCGGCTGCGCCACCATGTCGCGCAACGACCCGCCGCATCTCGTCGCCATGGTCGATCTGCTGGCCAAGGACCGCCCGCCCGACCTGAACCACGTGCTGCCGGGCGACGCCGTGGACGAGATCACGGGCAAGCGCGAGCGCCTCGCGCCCGCCGAGCGCGCCACGCTGGTCGCCGAGGCCCGTCGCGCGCTCGAGCGCATGATCGAAGTCACCCGGGCCGCTGGCTCCTAGGGCGTGGGCCGGGCATCGACGAGGGGATCGAGGGCGCTCGTGACGGCGCTATTTATCTGCTCGGCCCGGATTGCTTCGTTGGATGGCCGGGCCTGGCGCGCACGTTCCCGGTAGATCGCCGTCCACGCGAGTGGGGTCAGCGCGTCGTACAGCTCCGCAGCGGCGCGATCCTCGATGAGGATCGAGAGATACACGCCCTCGACACGATCCGGCGCCATCTTGAGCGCACGCCCGTTCCACACGAGCGGCTCGCCGGCCGCATACTTGGTTCCCTTCCAGAGGCTCTCCGTGTAGGCCTTGAGTTCACCCTGGAGCAGCTCTGGGCATAGCAGCGCGTCGACGCCGTGCCGTGACGATAGCGTCTCCTTCGTCGCCTTCCAGACGGCGTCCCACCGTTGAGGATCGGCCTTGCCGGTGATTGGATCGAAGACCTGCCCGAGTGGTCGGGCGTGCTCGCGCTCGATCGTCTCCACGGTGGCGGGATCGACGACCCGGTATCCCTTCCTCTTTAGAATCGCCGAAAGTGCGCGGTGCACTTCCTCGCGGACCGCCACTCGACGGTCGACCGACAACGGCACGCGCGCGGGCAACAGTGCTATGGTTCTGACGCGATCGGCAAACGCCGACCGCGAGACGCGATGGGGATCGGAGGAGGCCTTCTCTGCATCGCTCGGCGACGAAGCGAGGCACAGCAACACGGCACCCAGGCAGATTTCCCGTCGCCGACGCATGGAGGCGGACCGTTGATGCCTTGTCCGAGCGCTCGTGTGCAAGCCTTGCCCGCCTCCGCCGTAGTTCACTACAGTCCTTGCGTGCCGAGGTTGCTGATTGCGGTCCTTGCCGTGCTGGTCTGGGCCCTGGAGACACGGTCGGAACCTGGCCTTCCACCATTCGCAGATCGCGTCTGCCTCGCCCAACCGACCACCGCCATCGAGATTGCGGACTCGGAGACCCGACTGCGAGCACTCGCAGCGGCACTTCGTGACGCCCTCGTGGAGCGTGGCTGCGGCGTGTCGATGCCGAGCGCCGTCGATGCGGCCGGCGACGACGTCGCGCGACGAATCGGAGCGTTGTACGACCCGCAGACCGGCCGCCTCGACGAAGGACGCTTCCAGGCGTTTCAGCGCGAGCGCTACCGCGAGCTCAGCCGGCAGCTCGGTTGCACGTCCGTACTCGAATCGAGGGTAGTCTCCGTGTGGGCCCGGTGGGATCACGGTGAAGCACACTGGGACGGCGTGATGCGGCTCGTCGGCGCCGATGGCGGCATCGGTGGCCGCATAAAAGCCCTTTCCGTCTACCTGACCATGCACGACATGGCGGGTCGGCAAGTCTACTTCTCGACTGGCGGCATCCAACTGCTCGCCTCGCGGCAGCGCTTTTTCGAGGTGGAGCCGATGCGCCGTCCGCCGCAAGTCCTGCTGGCCGATCCGATCGAGCTCCGCGATGCGGCGCGCTTCGGGTTGCGAGCTCTCCCAACCGTCGGCCCAGATCGAGAGCGCCTCCACCAGCAAATCGAAGAGCAGCTCGAAGCCGAGGCGATCCTTCGCCGGCGGGGACCCCTCGATTCTCGCGGGCGACCGAAGGGCCGGCCCTAGCTACCCCGCCTTCCCAAGCACCGCCGCCGCCGCGCGCTCGCCGTCCATCGCGGCCGAGACGATGCCCCCCGCGGCTCCGGCGCCCTCGCCGCACGGAAAGAGCCCGGGCGCGTCCGGGTGCATGCCGCTCTCGGCGTCACGCGGGATGCGCACCGGCGCGGAGGTGCGGGTCTCGACGCCGACCACGATCGCGTCGTTGGTGAGGTAGCCGCGCATCGTGGCCCCGAAGGCGCGAAAAGCCGCGCGCAGTGACACCGTCACGGTCGCCGGGAAGAGCGCCGCCAGGTCGGCGCTGCGCACGCCGGGAACGTAGGAGCATTCCGGGAGGTCGGCGGACACGCGGCCGGCCACGAAGTCCTCCAGCCGCTGCGCCGGCGCCACGCACGCGCCGCCGCCGCTCCTCGCCGCGGCCTCCTCGATCCCGGCCTGCAGATGCATGCCGGCCAGCGGATCGTCGCCATGGGACGCGCGGAGGTCGTCGAGCGTCGTCTCGACGACGATGCCGGCGTTGGCCCAGCGCGAGTTGCGTCGCGACGGCGACCAGCCGTTCACGACGACGGCCTCCGGCTCGGTCGTCGCTGGACAGATGACTCCGCCCGGACACATGCAAAACGAGTAGACGCCGCGGCCGTCCACGCGACGGACCAGCGCGTACGCGGCGGGCGGCAGTCCCACGTCCCGCACGGCACACCGGTA
>Ga0187893_10007230_pt1 | contig 18359 bp, 18 predicted proteins | sample MA1701074metaG_FD_139574 | JGI IMG/M metagenome (GOLD analysis project Ga0187893, IMG submission 139574) | White microbial mat communities from a basaltic lava cave in the Kipuka Kanohina Cave System on the Island of Hawaii, USA - MA170107-4 metaG ... | reverse complement strand
CGTAACCATGTCCAGAAGACCGTCGGTAAGCCGTGTGCGGGAGAACCGCATGCACGGATTGAAAGGGGGATGGGGAAACGTGCTCGCACCGCGAGCGGCGCGCCCCTGACTACCAATGGACTTCCTCCTGCCGGCGACGGCCAAGGATTTCGGAGCCGAGCCACCCACCCCGGCGCCGACCGAGGCACGTCCCCCGCCCGCCCAGCCGGTGGAGCTTGTGGTCGCCGGCACCCGGGTCTACTTCGACGACTTCTACCGTGAGGCGCGACCATGCATCGGTCGGGCGGTGGCCCTCGCCCTGGGTGACGTCGACCTGGCGATCGAGGCCACCGACGAGGCGTTGACCCGGGCGTACGAGCGCTGGGACCATGTCTCGCACCTGGACCGGCCCGAGGCCTGGGTGTACCGGGTGGCCACCAACTGGGCGCTGTCGGTGTTGCGCCGACGCCGCCGCAGTCAGCACCGCCTCTACGATCCCGGCCACGGCGATGCCAGCGCCATCGCCGATCCCGAGCTGCACGCCGCTCTGGCCGAGCTCGATGCCAAGCATCGCAGCGTCGTGGTCTGCCGCCACCTGCTCGGGTGGTCGGTGGCCGAGACCGCCGCCGCCCTGCACCTGCGCGAGGGCACGGTCAAGAGCCGGCTGCATCGCGCCATGCGCCTCCTTCAGCCCCGGCTCAGCCACCTCCGAACCGACCCCGTGGCGACCCAGGACCACCCGACGCGGGACCACCCGACGCCGGACCATCCCTCGGCGGACCGCCCGGCAGAGGAGCACCCATGAGCACCACCCAGCACGACGACGACCGCCTGCACCGGTACCTGAGCGCCCGTGCCCAGAGCATCAGCCTTCCCGTCGCCGACTCGTCGGGCATCGTGGTCCGGGCGACCCGGCGCCGCCACCGGCGCCGCACCCTGTCCGGCGTCGCTGCGCTGGCCGTCCTGGCCACCGGGGGAGCGCTGCTGGCCACCCAGCGCCCCGAGGGCAACCCGGTCGAGGCCATCGGGGCCGCGGCGCCCGGCGTCGTCGACTCGACACTGGAGTGGACGGTGGTCGAACCTGACATCGGTCTCGGGTTCAGCCGCTCGACGACAACTACTGGCGACGGCGCGCTCTACAGCCTGTCCACCGCCCCCGGGCCGGCGGACTACACCGACTCGTCCACGGACATGCGGGCGCGCCTGTACCGCTCCGACGACGGCGCCGAGTGGTCCGAGATCGACCTGCCCGACGACCTGTGGGCGTCGTCGCTGGCCAGCGACGACGGGCGCCTCTACGCCCTTGGCACCGCGCCCGCCGGCGGCGCCCGCCGGGTCGTGGTACGCAGCACCGACGACGGCGGCGGTTCCTGGTCCGACCAGGCCGTGGTGTCTCCCGAGCTCGACGATCTGCAGGCCCGGTTCCCTGGCCAACTAACGCTGGAGCCGAGGTTCGCCACCGGCGCGGACGGTCTGCTGGCGACGGTGGTGGTGCGGGCCGTGCCCGATCTGAACGCGCTCGTACCCGGGTTCGCTGCCTCGGGTGGCGTCAATCTCACCTCAACCGGTGTCGATGTCCTAGCGGTACCGCCGGGGTGTGAGCCAACCGGAAGTGGTGGGATGGCCTGCCTGTCCGAGACCGAGGTCGTACCGCCTTCGACGCCATCCCCGGTCGGGCCCGACGGCGGCGACGAGCGGCGGCAAGAGGTGATCGCCAGCTACAGCTGGCAGGAGCTCGGGCTCGACCCGACGCTGCGAACGCACCTCGGAGGCCGGATGTACACGTTCCTGTCCACCGATGGCAGGTTGTTCGAGCCGGTCGGTCTGACTGTCGGTGCTGCCGATGTGGCGTTCGCCTGGCCCGTCGTCGCCGACGACGGTATCTACCGAGTGTTTGTCACGTCCGTGAGCCCGCCCGCGGGCGGAGAAGCGACGCCGACCACCACCGCACTTCGGTCGATCGATGGGCGAACCTGGGAGCGGGATTCGTTCGGGGAGGCCGAGGGCTACCTCCTTTCGGTGGGAACGCTCGACGGCCGGCCGGCCGTGGTGCTGGACCAGAACGAAGGTAGGCGGCTTTGGATGACCGCGCTTGACGGCACCTGGGCCGCGATCGACCCTCGGACCGCCGTCCCGCCCGGGTCTGAGGTCGCGCCGTGGGTCGTGAACCAGGCCTTCGGCCCCCTGGGCTTCGCCGCCGTGGTGATGACCGACGACCCGAACGATCCGGGCAGAGCCGTAGGTGCCTATGTGGTCCACTCCTCTGACGGGGTCAACCTCTCGGTGATCCCGGTGGACGAATACCTCGATGACGCCGAGCGCCTTAGCGTCGCAGGGGTCGAGGTCACTGCCGATTTCATCACAGTGCGGCTCGATGACGGTGACGACGATCCAGCAACACCACCCCGTCAGCGGCTGCTGGTCGGCACGCCCAGGGACTAGGACTACGAGGCCCGGGCGCGGCCGCCCTCCTACCGACGCTCGGCCGCGATCTTCACGAACTCGGCCAGTGACCCGGGGTTCACCAGGGCCCCGGGGCTGGCCGCTTGCTCGACGGGCGTGCCGGTCAGGATCCGCTTCACCGGCAGCTCGAGCTTCTTGTTGGACAGCGTGCGGGGGATGGCGGCGACGGCCCTGACGGTGTCGGGCACGTGCCGAGGCGAGAGCTGCGTGCGCAGGGCGGCGCCGAGACGGGCCACGAGATCGTCGTCGAGGACGGCGGCGGGGGCCAGCACCACGAACAGCACCAGCTCCCCCGGCCCGCCGCCGTGCGTGTCATCCTGGTCCGCTTCGTGGTCCTCGAGGTGCACCACCAGGCTGTCGGCCAGCTCGTCGAAGGCCTCCACCACCGCGTAGAACTCGCTGGTGCCGAGGCGCACGCCGCCCCGGTTGAGGGTGGCGTCGGACCGGCCCGTGATCACGCAGGAGCCGTCGGCGTCGATGGTGATCCAGTCACCGTGGCGCCAGACGCCGTCGAAGTGCTCGAAGTAGGCCGCCCGCTCGGCCGATCGGTCGGCATCGTCGCCCCAGAACCGAACCGGCATGGACGGCATCGGGGCGGTGAGCACCAGCTCGCCTTGCTCGCCCACGACCGATCGGCCGGCGACGTCGAACGCCTCGACCCGGGCGCCCAGGTATCGGCAGGGGATCACGCCGGCGCGCACGTCGTGCAGCGGGCTGGCGCCGACGAAGGCGGTGCACAGGTCGGTGCCGCCGCTGATCGAGGCCAGCGCGACGTCGGGGCTGATCGATTGGTACACCCAGCGGAACCCGTCGGCGGGCAGGGGCGCACCGGTGGAGCCCACGGCCCGCAGCCGGCCGAGGTCGAGGTCGCGTCCCGGTGTCAGGCCGGCCTTGCGGCAGGCCAGCAGGAACGGCGCGCTGGTGCCGAAGTAGGTGGTGGCGCGGCGCTCGGCCAGGCGCCACAGCTCGGTCAGGTCGGGGTGGGTGGGATCGCCGTCGAAGAGCACCAGGGTCGCACCGACCGCCAGGCCCGACACCAGCAGGTCCCACATCATCCACCCCGTGGTGGAGAACCAGAAGAAGCGGTCGCCCGGGCCCAGGTCGCTGTGCAGGGCGAGCGCCTTGAGGTGTTCCAGCAGGATGCCGCCGTGACCGTGCACGATGGCCTTGGGCAGCCCAGTGGTGCCCGAGGAGTACAACACGTACAGGGGGTGGTCGAAGGGCACGGGGTCGTAGGCCGGTTCGGCCGGTTCGGCCAGCAGGTCGGCCCAGGCCAGCACCCGATCGGGACCGCTCCCGACGGCGGGCACCATGGCCGAGTGCAGGTAGGGGAGCACGACCGTGGCCCGCAGGGTCGGTAGCTCCGCCCGGATGGCGGCCAGCTCGGCGGCTCGGTCGACGACGCGGCCGCCGTAGCGGTAGCCGTCCACGGCCAGCAGCACCACCGGCTCGATCTGGCGGAAACGGTCCACCACGCTGCGGGTGCCGAACTCGGGCGCGCACGACGACCACACCGCGCCCAGGGCGGCGGTGGCCAGGAAGGCGACCGCCGTCTCGGGGATGTTGGGCAGGTAGGCGGCCACCCGGTCGAGGTGGCCCACGCCGAGGCGGGCCAGCCCGGCCCGGGCGCGAGCCACCTGGTCGACCAACTCGGGCCCGGTCACCGAGATCGGGCCTCGGGTCTGGCTCTCGGCCACGATCGCCACGCCCCCGTCCACCCGCTCGCTCGCACCCTCGCTCGCACCCTGGTTGTTGCCGTCCCAGGTCCGCAGGGCGTACCCCGCGTAGTTGAGGGTGACCCCGGGGAACCAGACTGCGCCTGGCATCGACCGCTCGGCCAGCACGCTCGCCGCACCGGCGCTCGCCTGAGCCCCTTGGACCGGCGTAGCTGCGTCCCAGATGTCGGACGGAGCTGCGCCAGAACGGGGATCGCGCCCGCCGACCCCGAAGTAGTCCCAGATCGAGGACCAGAACCCGTCTAGGTCGTCGACCGACCACCGCCACAGGCGCTCGTAGCCGCCGAAGGTCAGGCCTCGGTCCCGCTCCAACCAGGCCAGGTAGCGGCCGATCCGGCTCCGGTCCAGGACATCGCCCGGTGGGCTCCACAACCGTTCCCCGGTCACGGCGAGGACATCACGGCGAGGACATCACGGCGAGGACGTCACGGCGGCTCGTTCCGTGGCCCCTTCCACCAAGGTGCCGCACACCTCCACGGCGGCGTCGGTGAAGGCCACCGCCGCGGCCGGACGTCGGCGGTTCGCGTGCCAGGCCAAGCCGATGCGGCGCGACGGTGGCGAAGGGACGATCCGAAGGATCCGCACGTCGCGGTCGGACTGGTCCACCGTGAGCAGGGGCGTGAGCCAGCAGGCCACGCCGGCGGCTACGCAGCCCTGGATGGTGCTGTTGTCGTCGGAGAGGAACACGAAGGGCGGCTGGTGCCCGAGGTGCGCGAAGCAGTCGAGCACCTGGCGCTGGCACGCGTCGTTGCGGAACCCGATGAGCGAGGTGGTGGCGATGGTCTCGATGGTGACGGTGGTGGCGGTGGCGGCGGCGATCGAGGAGGAACCCGGCACCACGAAGACGTAGGGGTCATCGAGGACCTCGACCGCGTCGAAGGAGCCATCGGGGAGGGGAAGGGCGGCGAAGGCCAGGTCGAGGTCGCCCCGCTCGACCAGGGCCAGCAACGCGAAGTAGTCCGATGTCTCGGTGAGGCTCACCGCGATCCCGGGCCAGTCGTGATGGAACCGGCGCAGCAGCGCGGGCAGGACCCGGGTGCCCACGCTTTGCACCACACCCACCCGCAGCGTCCCTTGCTCGCCGGTGGCCAGGGCCCGAAGGTCGGCGGCGGCTGTCTCGAGCCGGGCCACGACCACGTCGGCGTGGCGCAGCAGGGAGGTGCCCGCCTCGGTCAGCTGCACTGGTCGGGGGCCGCCCGGGCGGTCGAAGAGGGCGAGCCCGACCATACGCTCGAGGGTGGCGATCTGCTGGCTGATGGCCGACTGGGTGTAGCTGAGGCGCTCCGCCGCCCGGCTGAACGACCCGGTCTCGGCTACGGCGCGCAGGGCGAACAGGTGACGGAGCTCGACGCCGTGCCAGGCCGAGCCAGCGGGTGCGCTAGTGCTAGTAGTGGCAGTGATGGAGTCCAATCCTAAATCGTTTTGTGCTAATAGACCAAAGCGCGCAGGATGAGGGCATGTTCCTGAGCGATTGCGCCGGTTGCGGGCGGCGCGAGTTGTTCGGCCTCCGGCGGGTGGATTCGCTGGTCACGACCGAGCGCGGCATCGAGGTCCACTACCACTGCCGGGCGTGTGCCGCGCCCAACATGATGCTCACCGGCTGCGCCGGGGCGGTCACGGCCAGGGTTGTGGTGGGCCGAGGCACCCAAGGTCCGAGCGCCTCGCCGGGCTCACGGGACCAGCCGGGCGCGGCCTGATCGTCGACGGCAACCTCAGCCGGGATGGATCGCGAGCTTGATGTCGTCCTCGGGGTCGCCGCGCAGGATCCGTAGGGCGAGCTGGCCGTTGGCCAGGCTGGCCTCGGCGCTGCGACCGAAACCGGCGGGGATCTCGAGCTCGCGCTCGTAGCCGCCGTAGTCCCATTCGTGAAGGAGGTAGTCCTTGGGGGCAGCGCTGCGCAGGTGGGCCCAGATCCGCACCCGCCCCGGCCGGACCTCGATCGTCACGTCGCCGGGCATGACGGCGGGCATCGGCGCGACCAGCACCAGGGCTTCGCTCGTCTCGTACATGTTCACCGGGACGACCTGGGGGGCCATCGTCGCCTCGACCTCCGCGGTGGCGTCGGCCACCTCCGCGTGCTTGGGATGATCGGTCATGGGCGGCGCCCTACCCACTCCCCGCGTCGTTCAGGCAAGGCGTCGCCATGTCGCCGGTCCTCGGCCTGACAAGCCGGCTGCGCTCATGGAGAGCCATTGCACCTTGTCGCCCCGGGGATCGGCAGCCCGCCCATCGGTAGGCTGCAAGACCGTGAGCGCGCACGTAGAGGTGTGGCGACCGGATGGCCGAGAGCTGGTCGCGCTCGAGAAGTCTGAGCTCACGGTCGGACGGGCCGAGACGAGCGACATCGCCATCACCACCGATCCCGAGCTTTCGCGCATCCACGCCGTGCTCGAGCCGGTCGGCGGCGGGTGGTTCGTTCGCGACCTGGCCTCCAGCAACGGCACGTTCGTCAACGGCGAGCGGCTGTGGTCGGCCCGCCCGCTCTACCACGGGGACGAGGTTCGACTCGGTCGGACCCGCATCGTGTACCGAGGCGGCGCCCCGGCGCCCGACGGCATCGTGACCCGTCGGGCCGAGCCGCCGCCCGATCTCACCCGGCGCGAGCGGGACGTCTTGGTGGCCCTGTGCCGGCCCGTCCTGTCCGCCGACCTGTTCACCGAGCCGTCCTCGATCCGCCAGATCGCCGAGCAGCTCGTCGTCTCGGACGCCGCCGTCAAGCAGCACCTGTCCCGTCTCTACGACAAGTTCGCGGTCTTCGAATCGGGGGAGCGCCGCCGGGTCCGGCTGGCGAACGAGGCGGTCCGCCGCGGCGCGGTCAGCCTCGGCGACCTGCGCGAAGGTGGTTCCGCCGCGACCGAGTAGGCCTCGGCGCCACGAGCGCGACCCTTGCTGAACGGTAAGGGCAACCTTGCTGCGCTCGCAGTGCCCTGTGCACCGGTCGGGGATTCCGGCGGTCCGCGCCGATGGGTGACGATGGCGGCGATGAAGGCCCGCCGTGACGTGAAGGTCGAGCACCTTCGCCAGCTCCCTCTGTTCGCGGGCCTCGGCGACGGCGACCTACGGCGGCTCGCGCCCACGATCGATGAAGTCGCCGTGCCACAGGGGTATGTCCTGGTGCACGATGGTCATCGGCCCCACGAGGTGTTCGTGATCGTCTCGGGCACGGCCGAGTTCGTCTCCGACGGGGTTGTTCATTCGTTCGCAAGCGCCGGCGACGTCGTCGGCGACCTCGGGGGCGAGGGCGAGCTCGTCGCGGCCGCGACGGTCACCGCGACGTCCTCCATGCGCTTCCTCGTGTTCGACCAGGAGGATTTCTTGTCCCTCCTGCAGGAGTTCCCGCTCCTTGCCCAGCGAGTGGCGGCCCGGCGGGGTACGGGCCGGCGCGACGGGGGTCCCGGCGACGGGGCCCGGCGGGCGGGGGCAAGGCGGAACAGGAGCGGGACGGCCCAACGGCAACCGGCGTTCCCGGGGCTCGTCGTGTAGCCGGACGAATCGGTCCGGGCTCGTGCACCGGTCGTTCCACCAGTCGCGCGGGGCATGGTGGGATGACCGGCCCGGGATCGGTGGCGGTTCCGGAGGGCGGCTCCGGACCGGTCCCGGTCGAGCCCGCCCGAGTCGCGGGGCCGGGGAGGCCGAAGCCATCGATGTTCGACAGCGGTCGTGGTGGGAACGCGGCGGCGTGGTCGCCGACCAGCGCGCGGGCCTGGCCGGCGACCCGCTCGCGTCCGGGCGCCCTCAGGCGAACAGCGCCAGCCACTCCTCGAGGTTGGCGGGGCCGAAGACGCCGTTGTGGCGGCGAGTGGCGCCCATGGGCGCCGACAACTCCGGGGAGTAGAGGTGGCCCGGGTACAGCACGGTGTCGTCGGGAACCCGAGCCAACCGCCGGGTCAGGCTCTCGTAGAGCGCGGCCGGGTCGCCACCGGGCAGATCGGTGCGCCCGCAGCCCCGAAGGAAGAGGGTGTCGCCGGCCACGAGCCGTCCGTCGACCAGGAAGCATTGGCTCCCCGGCGTGTGCCCCGGGGTGTGGATGATCTCGATGCGCACGTCGCCCACCGTCACGACGTCGCCGCTGTGGTGCTCGACCAGGTCGGTCTTCGACACGCCGGTTACCCGGCGGACCCACGGGGCCTCGTCGGACTGGACGTGCACCGGCACGCTTTGCAGGGTGAGTAGCTCGGCCAGGCCCTCGATGTGGTGGCCCATCATGTCGCCCCCGACGTGGTCCTGGTGGTAGTGGGTGACCAGCGCGCCGGTGAGGCGCATGCCGTCGGCGGCGAGCGCGTCCGTGATCCCGGCCACGTCGTAGGCGGCGTCTATCACCATCGCCTCGCCGCTCGCTCGGTCACCGACGAGGTACACGAGGTTCACCATCTGGCGAGCCAGGTCGTTGTCGGCGCCGACGTCGGTGCCGGCGAGCAGATGGCGGAAGTACAACCGGTCGGTTTCCATTCTCTTTCCTATCTCGCCTCTCACCCGGCCCGTGGGCCCGGTTGATGTTCGGGTCAGCTGGCATCGGGCCCGGAGGGGCCGGCTGGTGGGCGGCCACCGTCACCACCGTCGGTCGCCCGGCGCCGGGCTCCGTCCTCGGCGCGGCGCACCACCTCACGTAGGGGCAGGCCGGTACGGCGCGCCACCCGGGCCGCGTCGTCGTGCTCGACCTTGATCCGCCCGGGGCTGACCTTTACCCGGATCGGGTGGCCGGCCACATCGACCGCGCCCTCGGCGCGCGCCCGGGGCCAACGTTGCAGGGTGGAACCCCGCACGCCGAGGGAGCCGGTCTCGCCGGTGAGAACTGCCGCCACCTGGGTCGCCAACGCCGAGTCGACCAACGCGCTCACCGTATAGGCCGGTCGTCCCTTTTTCATGATGATCGGGGTGACCCATGCGTCGTGGGCGCCGGCCGCGAGCATCCCCGTCACCGCGTGAGCGAGGGTCTCGCCGGTGGCGTCGTCGACGTTCACCTCGAGCAACACCACGGGCTGTCCGGGGACGAGGGGCCCGCTCGACTCGTCCCTGGCCGAGCCGGTGACGACCTGTACGACGTTGGGCCGGTCGTCGAGCTCCCGCCCGCCGGCACCGAAGCCGGTGGCGGTGACGATCATGGCCGGCATCGGGCCCCAGCCGACGACGAGCGAGGCGAGCAGGGCGGCGCCGGTAGGCGTCGTGAGCTCAACCGCCATGTCGAGGCCGTAGGTGGGAGCGCCGCGCAGCAGGTCCACCACGGCGGGCGCGGGGTTGGGGAGCGCGCCGTGGGCGCTGCGGATCATGCCCATCCCGTTGGCCACCGGGCTCGAGTGGACCGTCTCGATGTCGAGGACCTCGAGGGCGGCGGCCGTCCCGACGATGTCGACGATGGCATCGAGGGCGCCGACCTCATGGAAATGCACCTGCTCGGGCGGCCGGCGGTGCAGGCGCCCCTCGGCCACCGCCAGTGCTTCGAACGTCGCCAGCGCCCGGGTTCGGACTCGGTCGGGCAGCTTCGCCTCGTCCACCATGGCGCTGATATGGGCATAGGTCCGCACGACGGTCGTGTCGACGGTGCGGACATGCACCCGCGTGGCCGCGATGCCGCCTCGCAACACAGGCTCGGTGTCGAGCTCCCAGCCGCCCACCGGCAGGCGCCGGCACAAGGTTCGCACCTCCTCGAGGTCGGCCCCGGCGTCGACCAGCGCCCCAAGGGCCATGTCGCCGGCGATGCCGCTGAAGCAATGGAACCAGGCAATGGTCTCGGCCCGGCGGCCCGTGACCAGCGGTGCGGATGGTTCGCTCGTCCGCGGCTCGTTCACGGCGGTGAGGAGAATCGTCGTCGAAGCAGAGCGACGGCTTCGAGCTGGACGGCCGCCGCCTGCGGCGGCGCTGGAGAACCTCCCGCGGAGCCTCTGGCCCCCGGGCCTCCCGCCGGTTCCGACGCGGTGGTCCTCATGCGTCGTAAGCCGCCCCGCCCGGAGCGGTGGGGGACTGTGGCTGTGGCTGTGGCTGTAATTTCGGTCGAAGGGCCCGCAGCACCGCGCAGGCTGCGCCGAAGCCGTTGTCGATCCCGACCACCGTGAGCCCCGAAGCACACGAGGCGAGCATCGCCAGCAGCGCCGTCACTCCCCCGAGGGAAGCGCCGTAGCCGACGCTGGTCGGAACCGCGACCACCGGAGCGGGAGTGATCCCCCCGATAAGGCTGGCCAGGGCGCCCTCCATGCCGGCGACCACCACCACGGCGTCGGCCTCGGTCAGCGCGTCGGCGGAGGCCAGCAGGCGGTGCACGCCGGCCACTCCCACGTCGGTAAGGCGACCGGGGTCGACGCCGTGAGCCGACAACGTGGCGGCGCACTCGTCGGCCACGGGCAGGTCGGCGGTGCCGGCGGCGGCGATCAGCACGCGATCGGGGCGGGCCGACGCGGGGCGCCAGGCGACTATGCCGGCGTCGTGCTGGCCGCCGGGGTTGCGGTCGAGGACGGCGGCAACCTGATCGGGATCGGCGCGGGTCAACAGCACCGGTCCGTCACCGCCGTCGAGCAGCTCGGCAACTATGGCGGCGCACTGGGCCGGCGACTTGCCCGGACCGTACACGGCCTCTGCCATCCCCTGGCGCAGGGCGCGATGATGGTCGACGCGTGCGAAGCCGAGATCGGCAAAGGGGAGGCGGCGCAACTGAGCCACAGCGTCATCGGCGGAACGGGACCCCGAGGTCACGTCGGCAAGCAAACGGCGAAGGGCGGCTTCGTCCATGCTCACTATCCTGCCCGGCGTGGCCGACCCCGCTGACCGAGACCAGCCCGCCCAGCGAATCGCGTCCCCGGACCAGGATGACCTCGGGCCCCGACGGGTGGGCTACCTCGGCCCGCCGGGCACGTTCACCGAGCAGGCGCTGATCAGCCAGGCCGACCTGGCCACCGCCGAGCTCGTGGAGCTGGCGTCGATCCCCGACGTTCTCGAGGCCACCGCCGTGGGCCGCGTCGATCTCGGCTTCGTGCCGATGGAGAACGCCATCGAAGGGACGGTCAACGTCACCCTCGACACGCTGGCCTTTGAGTTCGACCTGCTGATCGAGCGCGAGGTCGTCATCCCGGTCGAGCTCAACCTGCTGGCCGGCAAGGGAGTCGCCCTCGCCGACATCCACCGTGTCGTGTCCATGCCCCACGCCACCGCGCAATGTCGGGCCTTCCTGGCCAGAGCGCTTCCGCACGCCGACGTGGTGGCCGCGAACTCCACTGCGGAAGCGGCCCGCACGATCGGCGAACGTCGTGATCCTCACGCCGCCGCCATCGGGACGAGACTGGCCGCGCAGATCTACGGTCTCGAGGTGCTGGCTGCCAACGTGGCCGACCACCTCGACAACGCCACCCGTTTCGTGGTGGTGGCACGGGCCGGTGTGCCCTCCCCGACCGGGCACGACAAGTCGACCATCGTCATCTTCCAACAGGCCGACCGACCCGGGAGCCTGCTCGCCATACTGCAGGAGTTCGCGGCGCGGGCCATCAACTTGACCAAGCTGGAGTCGCGGCCCACCAAGCGAGGCCTCGGCGACTACTGCTTCATCGTCGACCTCGAGGGCCACATCGCCGACGAACTGGTGGCCGACTGCCTGCGAGATCTCAAGGCCAAGAACGCCGACGTGAAGTTCCTCGGTTCGTACCCTGCGGCCGGCGCCAAAGGCGAGTCGCTGCGCCGTGAGGCGCACGCAGCGTGGCGCGACGCCGACGTCTGGCTGACCATGCTCCGGAGCCAGATCGCGGATCGCTGATCGCTGGTCGCGGGAGCCCGACAACCTGGCCGTCCGACGGCATCGACGGCGGGGAGCGGGCGCGGCGGGGAGCGGGGCTGCGGAGCGGGAGGGATTCGAACCCTCGGGCCCTTTCGGGCCGCCCGCTTTCAAGGCGGGTGCCTTCGTCCACTCGACCACCGCTCCGCCCGTGATCGTCTCACACGCTCGGCCGGGCCGGATCGGGGGGCGGCTACAGTGCGCCCTCCGTTGGAGAGGTGGCCGAGTCCGGTCGAAGGCGCTTCCCTGCTAAGGAAGTGACGGGTTCACGCTCGTCCGTGGGTTCGAATCCCACCCTCTCCGCTCGCTCGCTCGCGGCGCGTTGGTCGCCATCGCGGCGGGCGCGATCCTGCGCCGTCTCGTGGCGGGTGGGCACCAATGACCGCCCGACCCTGCGGGCCGAGACGGCGTGTTGATTGGTTCGGTCCAGGACGGCTCGGTCGACCGGGGTCGCCTAGGTGTGTTTTGCATTTTCGTTACGGTCTGGTAATCCTGTTCGTAACAGAACACCCATTGGAACCCGTGCTGGGGATGGTGCGCCGACCGAGATCCGGTTTCGTGCCACAGGTACGCCGCACGCGGTGAGCGGCAGTCGTCGTCCCGCAGCGCTACAGCTCGCCTGATCCACGCCCCGATCGACACCGCGTCGACCCACGCAGCCCGCTTGCGTCATTCGACGCGCGCACTGGGCCGGGTTCTTCCCCCGCGGTCGCGAACGGCGAGCGCTGAGGGGACTGACAGGAAGGACCTGCTTCATGACGAAACGATCCATCGGGCCGGCAGCTCATCCGCCAAGTCGTCACCCCGCCGACGATCTCACACGGTCGGCGGGGCGCAAGCGCGATCAGTGGCGCCGCCAACGGATGGCTGCCAGTGCGCTCGCGATCGTGGCTTACTCGGTCATCGGCGCGGTGGTATCACCAGATCTCGGTTCGGGCGCGCTCACCGTCGAAGCCGGCGACGCTCGCGTGCTCCCTTTGTCCTCGGGTGCTTCGGTGGGCCTGGACTTCAGCGGCGGCGCGGTCGTGCCGGACCGCGCCGATACGGGTGCCGGTGCCCGTGGGGAAGAAACGGCCCATCCCGTACATGCCGTGGCGACCGTCGTGGGCACGTTCGCAGAGATGGCGGCCGAAAGCGTGCCCGCCGACGGTACGGGCACGGTCGCGGCAGGTGGAGGGTCTGCGACCCGGGCGGCGCCCGTGGCGGATGAGCCCGAGCCGGCACCGGCGCCGTCCCCGCCAACCCCCGAGCCCGACCCCGATCGCGAGTCGGTGGCGCCCGAGGCGGTATCGCCTGTCCCGGTAACCCCGGCTGCCCCGCCCGCTCCGGCTACTGAACCGACTGTCATCGCGGTTCATGCGGCGCCGGCCGCGGCGCCATCCGGATCGGCCGAAGAGGCCATCGCCACCTTCTTCCTCGACGTGTACGACCAGGCCGTCACCGTCGCCACCTGTGAGTCGGGCCTCGACCCGGCCGCGGTCTCGAGCGGCGGAGGCAACCACGGCCTGTTCCAGATCAACAACGTGCACCGGGCCGCGTTCGAGGCGGCAACCGGAACCGCGTTCGATCCCGGCGTCTACGACCCGTACCTGAACGCACAGTTCGCCCGCCAGCTGTTCGACGGTTCTGGTTGGGAGCCATGGGCCTGCCAGCCTTGAGCCGGCCTCCGTCGTCGCCGCCCGGTCGATCGGGACCGGGCGACGACGACGGGCGCGGCTAGGCTGGCGTGTCCGTCCGCCCCCGCGCTCGTAGCTCAATTGGAGAGAGCATCTGACTACGGATCAGAAGGTTGGGGGTTCGAGTCCCTCCGAGCGCGCTGAGTAAGTCCAGGTCACAGCGTTTGCGGCGCTGCGATCAGGCCCACCGAGTCGGAGGTCTGGTCACAGAATGGTCACGGGAGATCGCCGGCCGCAGCGTCGCCGGCCGCAGGTCGTGAACCTGCAGGCCGTGCGCGTTGCGCGGCTCGGCCGGACGATCGGACGCTGCCTCGAAGATGGTCACGCAATCGCCGACGTGTCGACGGTGACGAACGTCGTCGAGTGGCGGAAGGCGGCGCGAGCCGTCGCGTCCAGTCGCGGGTGGAGGGTTCGTACGGGCGTCACGCGAGATGGCAAACGGGTGTGGGCCGTCCGAGTCGACCGCGAGACGACCGACGAGGATCGCTCAGTCTTGCGAGATCGGCTCGGCTATCTGAGTGCGCTACTGGGACTTCGATAACGCCTGACCAGCAGCAGCCGGTGGGTCTCGGCGTTGGATCTCCGTTCCTTCCAGCCGCAGCGCGTCACGTCGAGTCGCCACTGCGGCCGCCGTACTGTTGGTTGATGCCGGATGTCGTCCTCGCCCTGGACCCGCTCGTCCCGTGCGCACTCGACCGCCGAGGTGCGCTCGCTGCAGACGCCGGATGGACCGTCTACGAAACCGGGACGAGTTTGCGGCGAGGAGGCGAAACGGACATCGCCGGGTTGACCATCGAAGACGTCTCAACAGGCAGTTGGCTCGTCCGGACAACGACGTTCCGGGGGCGGCGGCCAGACGAGGGCGTACCGTCGAGGGGATACTCGCACGAGGCGACGTGGCGCTCGATCCTGGCTCACGCTGCGAGCGGCCAATCGACGGGTCAATGACGATCAAGGCGATCGCCGGCGGACAGGTGATAGCGGAAGTCAGTGGTGAGGGGTCGCCCTTGACCGTGCTGCTCCACGGTTGGGGCCGTGATCGTCGTGATGTCGTCGGCCTTGCTGACGGTCTCGTCGGGACCGTCGCCGCCTTCGACCTCCCCGGCTTCGGAAGCGCCTCTGCTCCTCCGGACGTCTGGGGGGCTCGTGAGTACGCGCGGGTTGTTGGCGATGCGATCGACGACATGAGGCGGGTCGCTCACGCTCGCTCGGACGAAGTGGTTGTGTTCGGGCACAGCTTTGGCGGACGAGTCGCCATATGCCTCGCGGCCACGACGCACGTTCGCGGCATCGTCTTGAGCGGCGTTCCGCTCTTGCGTCTCGGTCCGAGACCGAAGCCGTCGCTTGCGTTCCGACTGGCAAGGGGGATGAACCGCCTCCGCCTGTTGTCGGACTCAAGGATGGAACAGGTACGCCAGAAGCGTGGGTCGGCGGACTACCGAGCCGCGAGCGGGGTGATGCGCGGCGTGCTCGTGCGAACGGTCGGCGAATCGTACGAAGACGAGCTCCGGCGCGTCAGGTGTTCCGTTCGCCTCGTTTGGGGTCAGCTGGATTCAGCCGCGTCGGTGGCTGTGGCGCAACAGGCGACTACCTACCTCGGAGCGCCCTTCGAGCTTGTGGTGATTGATGGCGCTGACCACGACGTCCACCGATCGCATCCGGAGGCCGTGCGTCGGGCGATCCTGGATCTGTCGGACGCAAAGGGATGATCGTCCTTCTCATGTCGGCAGCAGTCCTGGGCGGAGCGGCCGCCCTCGCCCGATGGCTTCGAACGTCCCAGCGGGAGCACTACCACCCGTGGCAAGCGACGACGGCTGCACGCCGTTGGACAACTCGACGGCCGCCGAACGCGGCGCTCGTCGCAACATGGGTGCTCCTCGCAGGATGCTCCGTCGCGACCAGCGGCTGGATCTCGTCGGTCGCGGCGCTCACAGGCCTAGCGGTAGGGGCTGTCTTCCCCGTTGGGATGCCTCTGTTGGGCCGACCGCGCCTGCGGCTAACGCGTCGCGCGATCTACCAAGGCTCATGGGCGGCCGCACTCGCGGCGTCTACAGCGGCCGCGTTGGGCCTCTTCCTTGGACTTCGCGGTGCTACGGCGCTCCTCCCTGGCGTCGTCCTGATCGCTGTGGACTGTGCAGCAGTTCTGAACCTCCCAATCGAGCGGCGGATTGCTAGGGGGTTCAGGCGTCAGGCAGAGGACAAGCTCACGAAGGTCAACCCTCGAGTCGTCGCCATCACGGGTTCCTATGGCAAGACCACAGTGAAGAACCACGTTCGGGATCTCTTGAGCCCGTCAATGACCGTGCTCGCCACACCAGCGAGTTGGAACAACGAGGCCGGGCTCTCTCGCGCGATCAATGAGCAGCTCACGCCAGGGATTGAGGTCTTCGTCGCCGAGATGGGCACTTACGGTCCTGGTGAACTCGAAGCGCTCGTCTCTTGGGTGCATCCAGAAGTCGCAGTGATCACGGCCATTGGACCCGTGCACCTTGAGCGGATGGGCACCCTCGAGAACATCGTTCGGGTGAAGTCCGAGATCGTGGATGGTGCCCGGTCAGCGGTGATTTGCATCGACTACCCGCTTCTCGCAGCGCTCGCAGATGATCTCGAGCGCACCAACCGCGTCAAAGAGTTATGGCGAGTTGGCACAGCTGACCATGCCGATGTCAGCGTGTCGCCGGACGCCAGCGGTGACCAGTTCTCGGTCACGGTGCGCGGGAGCGAAATCGCGATGCTCGATCAGACTGGCGTCCATCCGTCGAACGTTGCGTGTGCCGTCGCAGCGGCATGCGCCCTCGGCGTGGACACCTCCATGGTCGCCCGCGCGTTGAAGAAGCTTCAGCCGGTCGACAGTCGCGCGACAGTCGCCGCGACTGAGGATGGAGTAGTCGTGGTCGACGACACGTTCAACTCGAACCCGGACGGCGCCGAGGCCGCGCTCCGGCGGCTTTGCTGTGCTGTCGCGGGTGGTCGACGTGTCGTCGTCACACCCGGGATGGTCGAGCTCGGCCCTGCCCAGTTCAAAGCCAACGAAAGGTTCGCCCGCTCGGTCGCCGAGAGCGGATGCGAGTTGGTCATCGTCGGTTGGACGAATCGCGCCGCGCTACGGCGGGGCCACAGCGGGGCGATTGTGGTTCCGAACCGGGACCGGGCGCGCCAGTGGGTACGCGTTCACCTCCGCCCTGGCGACGGCGTCCTCTGGGAGAACGACCTCCCGGACCACTACCCCTAGAGTGATCCCGTCCGGTGGGCCCTCGCCGGACGCTCGAGGGACGCAACCTGGAGAACGATGAGCGCGATAGCAGTGGCGTTCGGCGGCCTGTCGCCTGAGCACGACATCAGCATCCTGACGGGACTCCAAGCCGTGAGGCTGCTCGATCGCGCCGGCGCTGACGTCGTTCCTCTCTACTGGACGCGAACTGGTGGTTGGTCGAGAGTGCCGGCAGACCTTGAGGGGGCCGACTTCGCGGCACCTACGGTCCGGGGTTCCACTCCGGTCACGCTCCGAGTGCCCGACGGGTTCAGTGAGCGCCGAAGGAAGCGAGAAACCGCCCTAGATATCGACGTCGTCGTCAACTGCTGCCACGGCGGGCCCGGAGAGGACGGGTCACTCGCCGCGCTCCTCGCGCTATGCGGCCTGAAGGTGACCGGCCCGGGCTCAGATGCCTGCGCATGGACGATGGACAAGCTCGCGACGGCAGGACTTGTGGCCCTTGCCGGTCTCGGGAGGTTCGACATCGAGGCGATCCCGACGATCGCCGTTACCGAAGGCCTAGAAGATCTCCCGTTCCCTTCGCCTTGGGTCCTGAAGCCGCGCTTCGCTGGATCGTCCGTCGGAGTCGAGGTCGGGATCGAGGACGTCGGGACCCTGCGGACCCTCTCCGAGGCGGGCATTGCCCGCTCAGGAGCCGTCGTGCAGCCATACCTCGAGGGCTGGAGCGATCTCAACATCGCAGTGCGCGCGTACCCGGAGATTCAGTGCTCGGCGATCGAGCGTCCGATCTCGGGTCGCATCTACGGGTACAGCGAGAAGTACCTAGCAGGTGCCGATGGGATGGAGTCGGCCCGTCGCGAGCTGCCCGCCGTACTCGATTCCGTGGTCGAGAAGCGACTGCGGCAGGCAACACAGACGCTCGCTGATGTCTTGCGGCTGTCCGGCACGCCACGCGTCGACTTCCTGTGGGATGGGAAGGAGCGGCTCGCGCTGTGTGAGGTCAACGCGATCCCTGGATCGCTCGCGCTCTACCTATGGGCGGCGTCCGGCGTCGACCGCACCCAATTGCTTCTCGACATCGTTGCGGAAGCCCGAAGGACTTCCATGCCGGCGCACTGGTCCGCCGCGACCGACGGTGCAGCCCTACGGGCGGCCAACAGCGTGGCCTCGAAGCTGCGATGAGCGACCGCACGGACGATCCGATCGTCATCTGGCCGTTCGAGACGGTTCAAGGCGGGTGCCGACTGAGCTTGAGCATCCCACGTGAGCGTGCCGCGGATCTGCATGGCGAGCTCGCCGGGTGCTCTGTCATCGCCGAATCGTTCGAGGAGTTCATCACCCTGGCCGCCCGCGCTATCCGGAACGCGGGCGGCGTTCTCGGTGACGTCCTACGCCAACCGGGCGCAACCCCGCCTCTGAGGATCCCCCCACTGACCGGTCATCTCAACTAGGAGGTAGCCATGTCAGTAATGGAGGAGCAGCGGGCCAGGAGCCGGCGCTCGTTCACCGACGAGTTCAAGGCTGATGCCGTTGCCATG
>Ga0187893_10007229_pt1 | contig 18360 bp, 11 predicted proteins | sample MA1701074metaG_FD_139574 | JGI IMG/M metagenome (GOLD analysis project Ga0187893, IMG submission 139574) | White microbial mat communities from a basaltic lava cave in the Kipuka Kanohina Cave System on the Island of Hawaii, USA - MA170107-4 metaG ... | reverse complement strand
GCATGGGAGGATCACCGAGCCACCACTCGTCGTCGGCGCTCCGTCGATCTCGTCGATCAATTCGATGGAGTCGCTACAGTAAATGCTGAATCAGGTTGTCTCAAAGGCGTTGACACGGCCCGATCAGCGTGACCTGGAGCGACGTCGCAACCACCGGAACGAGCGCTGCATCGACGTACATAGTTGAAGTCGGCAACGCTCGCGGCCTCACGAACATCGCCGAGATTGACACGCGAAGTACGCACGTCTCGACCGTGCAGTCGGCAACCAACGGAACGTATTACCTTCGCGTGCGCGCGGCGAATGCCTGTGGACGCAGCCCGAGCACCCCATCGCCGGACGCCGTGGTCACCGTCGCCGGCACGATACCCGCTGGCGAGCCTGCCGCCTTGATAACCGCTGCGTTCTTCGATCAAACCATCGAGGGATATCTTTTCGCCGCCGGAGAAGTTCGGGGAAGCTGGGGTGCCCGGCCAACGGGGGAAGTCCGAATCGAGTCAACGTTCCTGGGGCCCGACGGGCAAACGGTTGGCACTGAATCGACGTACGCCTTCGGGCGTGCGCGGCGAGTCGTGTCCTCACGCATCATCGACGACACGAGCCTCGCAGCTGGCGAAGCCGGCTGCTTCGTGCTGTTCACCGAGATACCGTATCTGCAAGTGTCGCAGGCGTTTGGAAACACCACGTGGAGCTTCTCGCAACTCGAACCGCTTCGAGGTAACGTCGTAGTCCAGGGTCTCGTGCAGGACGCTGACTCGTCCGGCAATCTCGTACTCCGCGGACAGCTCCAAAACGCCGGGTCAGTCCCCACATATTTCAATTCACTGGTCATTGACTTGCGGGATCGGGAGAACAAAGTGGGTTGGTGCGACTTCGAGTTTGTGCAGGGCTCGACCGTTCAGCTTCCAACGGGCACGGTGACCGACACAGCCTTGGCACCAGGACAGTTGGGTTCGTTCATCAACTATTCTCCGGCTCCCCGCGCCATGGTGGGAGGCGTCAACATATGGGCGAGATGGGAGGAAGCGGACGCGAGTCCGACCACGCAAACAACCTCGCTGACTTCATGGCAAAGGCTTGTTCCTGACGTGAAAGATGTCCCCGCGCTTGACGCAAGAGGCAGAGCGCGGATGCGAAATCTCGCGATTCAGAGACTGCTGGCGATAGGTGATCGGGGCATTCGATCAGCGCCTTAGTGCGGCCAGGTTGAAGGCGCGTGAACCGCGTCATGGAGCCGACGGCGTCGAATGGATAGCAGATCGTCTCGTTCAATGAATCGGAGGCGACCGATGACAATCAAGAGGGCAGTTGTACTCGTGCTGGTGGTCGGTGTGTTGTCGACTCCGGGGTTTGCGCAAAGAGTTGCGATCCTTCGGGACGTCAAGACAGTTCAGGTCGAGCCTACGGTGGTGCCCAATCCAGAGAACGTGAAGGAGGACTTTGCTCCAAACCTGGTTCAGGACGCGCTGAGAAACGCTCTTCGTAACACGAACTTCGAAGTCGGTGAATCGCCGACCAGAGCCCACATTGTCCTTGAGGAGTTCACCTCTGGGAACGTGGCGAAACGTTTCGCAGTTGGTTTAGGGGCTGGACGCAGCACAGTTGCTGGACGAATGATCTTCCAAGACGCTGAGGGGAAGGAATTGGCCAACGTCCGTATTCGAGTGCGCGGGAACTTCTTGTTCGGCGGCTACCAAGGGGCCAGCACGCAACGGCGGCAGGCGACGAACAGTTTCGACCAGAAGCTCGTTGAGGAGATTTCTCGGTTGAAGTAGCGAACGCGTTCGCCGCCGCAGAACAGACCGGCACATCCGCGCAGCTGCAGCAGGAACTCGAGGCTCTCTTCGACCACAAGAACAAGTGAAAGGCACGACCTCGATCCCGGCAACCTGTCTGCGAGTGACAGTCACCGCCTGAGCGATCACAGCGCCGAGAGTCTACTTGGCTGGCCGATACCCAATCGACGCCGCCTTTTTCAGAGCATCCACATACTCGGCGCCGCTCAGGAGTCTCGTGGTGCGCGCATTCCGCACCGCGCCGCCCGCGCTGATCGCAACGGCCACGGCGGCCATCGTCGTATCGTCGGGGGCCTCCATGACGACGGCGAGGTCGTGTTCTCCGAGGCTGAAGCCGCCCGCGACGAACCGGACGCCCGCCCCGCGGACTTGCTCGGCAACGACGTCCAGTCTGTTTACAGGATTCTTCATCTGTGCGGCCAGCGATTCAGACGTGTAGGCGGCCTGATACAGATACAACGGCATCGGCGTGCTCCTTTCCGGAAATGCCTCGGTGGTCCCATCTCGTCGTGTTCACGAGGGGCGTGGGATCCAAGGCCAGCCAGCATTCTGCACAAACGGTCCAGGAAGTCACCTGGAAAAACAGTCGCTGCCCCCTGGTCCTCTCCCGTCAATCGACCGTTCAGGTGAAAATGAGGCATTGGACTTCCTGCTCGCCCTCCTCTCGGGTGCGCTGCTCGCGCTCAGTTTTCCGCGGTACGGACATCCGGCGTTCGCGTGGATCGCGCTGGTCCCGCTGCTCGTCGCGCTGAGCTCCAGGCGGCAGTCGGCCAGCCGGGCCTTTGCGCTCGGGCTGCTGACCGGCAGCGTCTATTTTGTCGGCACGATCTATTGGACCAGCGCCGTGCTGCGGACCTTCGGCGGGCTGGCGTCGCCGCTGGCGCTATTGGCGATGCTGCTGCTCGCGGTCTATCTGGCGCTGTTTCCGGCGCTGACGGCGCTCCTGCTGAGCCGGCTGCTGCCGCGTGCCGGCCCGCGCGCGATGCTCCTGGTCCCGGCCGTCTGGGTGGCGACCGAGTACCTGCGCGGGTACCTGTTCGGCGGCTTTCCGTGGGTGCCGCTTGGGAACAGCCAGGTGACGGTGCTGCCGGTGGCGCAGCTCGCCAGCGTGCTCGGCGTCTACGGCCTTTCGGCCCTCGTGGCGTTCGTGAACGGCTCGCTGGCGTACATGCTGCTCGCGCGTGGGCGCGCGCGCGTCGTGGCGGGCGTGGCCGCCGCACTGACGTTGGCTGCGGTCGGTGGCTGGGGGGCGTGGCGAGTCGCGGACGGCCGTCTGACGCGGGCCGGCATCCCGCTTCGCGTCGGCTTGATTCAGGGCAACATCGCCCAGGAAGACAAGTGGAACCCGAGTGAAGCGCGGCGGATCGTCACCACCTACATCGCCATGACACGCGATGCGGTGCGTCGCGGCGCCGAGTTCGTCGTCTGGCCCGAATCGTCGACGCCGTTCATGTTCGAGGAGGACGCGGCCGGCGCAGCCGCGCTGCGCGCGCTGGCGCGCGAGGTCCAGGTGCCGATCCTCTTCGGCAGCGACCAGGTGGACCGGAGCGGCGATCTGATCCGCCTTTACAACTCGGCGTTCTTGCTGACGCCGAAAGGGGAAACCGGTGGCGTGTACCGGAAGATCCACCTGGTGCCGTTCGGCGAGTACATTCCGTTCAAGGAGTGGCTCTACTTCGTGTCGCCGCTGGTCGAGCGCCTGGCCGAGTTCGCGCCCGGCACCTCCGCGGTGATACTCCCGGTCGGCGAGCATGCGGTCACCACGGCCATCTGCTATGAGGTGGTCTACCCGTCGCTCATCCGCGACGCGGTGTTGGCGGGCAGCCAGCTCTTGACGACGATCACGAACGACGCCTGGTACGGGAACTCGTCGGCGCCCTATCAGCACTTCGAGCTCGCGTCGATGCGCGCCATCGAGCAGGGGCGCTACCTCGCCCGCTCGGCCAATACTGGAATCAGCGGCATCGTCGATCCATACGGGCGCGTGACGACGAGATCGGGGCTGTTCGAAGAGGTGGGACTGGTGGGCGACGTGCGGATGCTTACGCGGCGCACGATCTACGCACAGGTTGGCGACGTCATCGCGCATATGGCGATGGCGTTGACAGCCCTCGCGCTCGTCGCCATCGTGCGGAGGCCGGGTTCCGAGGCGAGCGACATGCGGCGAGCCGCGGACAGGGCGGAACGGAGGGCGCGTGGCAGTCGAAATCGATGATCTGATACGGCGGTACGACAATCTGAGCGGCCGGGCCGCGGAACTGCGGAGGCATCTTTGAGGGCGCCCGCCTCGACGAACAGCTCGCGGAGACCGAGAAGCGGATTGCCGACCCCGCCTTCTGGAACAACCAGGCCGACGCCCAGAAGGTGATGCAGCGCCGGCGGCGTTTGGAGGAGGACCAGACGCTCCAGCAGTCGCTCAAGCGGCGCGTCGACGACCTCGGCGTCCTCGTCGAGTGGGCCAACGCGGGCGAAGACGTGGGCGCCGACCTGGCGCGCAGCCTCGACGAATTCCAGGCCGAGGTCGAGGCCGCCGAGACCAAGAAGATGCTCGGCGGCGAGCACGACCGCGCCAACGCGATCGTCACGATCCATCCAGGGGCGGGCGGCACCGAGTCGCAGGACTGGGCCGAGATGCTGCTGCGGATGTACCTCAAATGGGTCGAGCGCCGCGGCTTCCGGCGCGAGGTGATCGACTACCAGCCTGGGGAAGAGGCGGGCATCAAGAGCGCCACCTTGACCCTGACCGGCGACTACGCGTTCGGCCTCATGTCGGCCGAGGCCGGCGTCCACCGGCTCGTGCGGATCTCGCCGTTCGATCAGGCGGCGCGACGGCACACCTCGTTCGCGTCGGTGTTCGTCTGGCCGGAGCTCCCGGAGGACGTCGATGTCGAGATCGAGGAGAAGGACCTCCGCATCGATACGTACCGCTCGAGCGGCGCCGGCGGCCAGCACGTCAACGTCACCGACTCCGCCGTCCGCATCACGCATATCCCGACCGGCATCGTCGTGTCGTGCCAGAACGAGCGCTCGCAGCACAAGAACCGCTCCTCGGCAATGAAGGTGCTGAAGGCGAGGCTCTACGACCTGAAAACGAAGGAGCAGCAGCAGAAGCTGGAGCAGATCGCCGGGGCGAAGAAGGAAATCGGCTTCGGCAGTCAGATTCGCAGCTACGTCCTGCAGCCGTACCAGATGATCAAGGACCACCGCACGAAAGTGGAGGTGGGGGACGTCAATCGCGTGCTCGACGGTGACCTTGATCTGTTTATCAAGACGTATCTGATGCAGAAGGCGAGCGGGACGCTGGGGGCGGCGGTGCCCGCCGAAGAGGAGTAGCGCGCACCCGTCAGCGTGCGCGCCCTGCCCCAAAGAGCACACGCCCCGGGCGCGCGGCCGTCGGCGTCCCGCTGTCCACGACCACCTGGCCGTTCACGACCACGTGCGAGACCCCTTCGGGATATTGATGCGGCCGCGCGAACGTGGCCAGATCGCGCACCCTGACTGGATCAAACACGACGAGATCGGCCTTCAGTCCCTCGCGCAGGACACCGCGGTCGGCGAGCCCCACGCGCTGCGCCGGGAAGGCCGACATCTTCCGCACGGCATCCTCGAGCGTCAGCACGTTCAGCTCGCGGACGTAGCGCGCGAGCACGCGGACGAACGTCCCGTAGCTCCGCGGATGCGGGCTGCCGCGTCCGAACACCTGCACCTCGCCGTCCGAGCCGATCATCGTCGCCGGGTGCCGCAGGATGCGCTGCAGGTCCTGCTCGTCGATGGCGTGGAAGATCGCCGAGCAGTTCCCTTGCTCGACGATCCAGAGGACGGTCTCGGCGGCGTTGTCGAGCGTCGGCGCGGAGCCGCGGTTCTTGGTGAGATCGCCAAGGCGCGTGCCGGCCAGCGACATGTCCCAGTCGCAGCGGGCGAGCTGCACGTTCTGGGGATCGCCGCCGCCGCGTTCGTCGCGGAGGAGCCGCACCGTGTCGGCCTTCACTTTGGCGCGCGCCGCCGAATCCTTGAGACGCACGAGCGTGGCGGCGCTTCCGCCTTCGAGCGCCCACGCGGGCAGGAGCGCCGACGCGATGTTGGTCGACGAGGCCGTGTACGGGTAGACGTCGATCGTCGCGTCGACGCCGCGCGCACGCGCCGCGTCGATCAGGCGCAGCGTGTCGGTGCTTCGGCCCCAATTCGCTTTTCCGATCACCTTGTGATGCGTGACCTGCGTCGGCAACCCCCCGCGCTCGCCGATCTCGATCGTCTCGCGCACGCTGTCGACCACGCGTGACGCCTCGTCGCGCATGTGCGAGATGTGGATGCCGCCCAGGCTGCCGGCCACCTTCGCCAATTCGACGACCTCGGACGTCGGGGTGAAGGTGCCGGGCACGTAGAACAGCCCGGTGCTGAGGCCGAAGGCGCCCTCCTTCATCGCCTGGCGCACGATCGCGCGCATCTCCTCGAGCTCCGCCGCCGTTGCGGGCCGGTTCACCAGCCCCACGACCGCCTCGCGCACGGATCCCTGCCCGAGGAAGGTGCCGAAGTTGGGGACGATCGGGACGCCAGCGATGCGATCGAGCTCCGGGTTCAACGGTACGGGCGAGGTGCCGTCCGGCCCGCCGATGAGCGTCGTCACCCCCTGGCGGACGTAGTTGTCGGCGGTGGGAACGGCGACGATGTCGCGGAGCGCATGCGTGTGGAGATCGATGAACCCTGGCGCCACCGACGCGCCTCGTGCGTCAATCGTCCGCACCGCGGCATCGTCGATCCGCGGCGCGATGCGGGCAATGACGTCGCCGCGCACCGCGAGGTCCGCGCGATACCACGGGCTGCCGGTGCCGTCGACGATCCGGCCGTTGCGAATGACGAGGTCGTAGACGAATGCCTGACCGTGCGGCCGCGCGGCGATGAGCGCGACGGCCGCGATGATGGCTGTCGCGAGCGACGAAGGGCGAAGACGATGTCGGCGTGTGATCATGTTCCAGGACCTGACGCGATCGGGGTCGCGCCGTGGGGCGACAAACCACCACTGACCGTTTCGTTGCACCGTCGGGCACCTCCCTCGGACGCACGCAGATTCTGGCACGGCTGCAACGCGCTATACTCCGACTTCATGAAGGCCGGAATTGCCTCGCGCCTGCTGGCCGTCGGCGGGGGTGTCCTCGTCGGCCTCGCCGCCGTGGCGTCGGGCCAGCAGCGTCACACCCCGGACTGGACCACGCTCGAGCCGGAAATCCTGCGCCATTTCCAGGCGCTCGTCCGTTTCGACACGAGCGACCCGCCGGGCTACGAGGCGCCGGTGGGCGACTATCTACGCCAGGCACTTGAAAAAGAGGGCATTGCCGTTCAGACGTTCACACTCGAGCCGAACCGTCCCAACATCGTCGCCCGTCTCACCGGGAACGGCAGCAAGCGGCCGCTGCTGCTGATGGGGCATACCGACGTCGTCAACGTCGATCCGAAGAAGTGGACCCACCCGCCGTTCAGCGCCGCGCGCGACGGTGGCTACATCTACGGTCGCGGTACGCTCGACGACAAGGACAGCGTGACGACGGGGCTGATGATCATGCTGCTGCTCAAGCGGCTCAGCGTGCCGCTCGACCGCGACGTGATCTTCCTGGCTGAAGCGGGGGAGGAAGGAAACACCCGCGTCGGCATCCAGTTCATGGTCAACCAGCACTTCCGCGAGATTGAGGCCGAGTACTGCCTGGCGGAGACAGGCGGCATGATCCGCGAGCGCGGACGGGTGCGGTACGGCACGGTTCAGACGATCGAGAAGATCCCGCGCGCCATCGATCTGACCGCACGGGGCGTCTCGGGTCACGGCTCGGTGCCCCTGCTCGGCAATCCAATCGTGCATCTCGCCGCCGCGGTGGCGCGCGTGGGCGATTGGCACTCGACGATTCGCCTGAACGAGACGACGCGCACGTATTTCAGCCGGCTAGCCGAGATGTCCACCGGCGCCGAAGCGCAGCGGTACCGCGACGTGCTCGATCCGCAGAAAGTGGCGGCGATCGACCGATACTTCCACGCGAACGATCCTGCGAAGGCGGCGGTGCTGCACGCGACGGCGTCGCCCACGATCGTCGACGGTGGCTACCGGCTGAACGTGATCCCGTCGGACGCGAAGGCGCAGCTCGATCTCCGCGTCCTCCCGGATGACGACCCGCAGGCGGTGCTCGAGAGCGTCCGCAGCGCCATCAACGATCCGGCCGTCGAGGTGGCGTTCGCGGCGCGCGACGTGCGCCCGGGCGGCACCTCGCGGCTCGACACCGAGGCGTTCACGGCGCTCGAGGGGGCGGTCCTGCGCCATTACGACGCGCCGACGCTGCCGATCATGAGCACGGGGGCCACCGACATGGCGTATCTGCGCGCCAAGGGGGTCCAGTGCTACGGCATCGGGCCGGCCGTCGATGCGGAGGATGCACCGAAGGGATTTGGCTCTCATAGCGACCAGGAACGGATCCTCGAAAGCGAGCTCTATCGCTTCGTTCGCTTCACGTGGGACGTCGTTCTCGAGTTAGCGGCGAGGAGATAACGATGCTGTTCACACTTCTGAGTTCCCGGTTCTCGGTTCGGGTTCGGGTTCGGTTCGCGTGCGTGGTTGCTCTGTTCATGTTCGTTGCGGCGTCCGCGCGCGCTGAGGTCGCGCGCGTCGAGATCCTGAAGCGCAGCGACCTGACGGCGTACGCCGGCTACGAAAAGCTCGAAGGCCGTGTCTACTTCACCGTCGATCCGACCAACCGCCGCAACACCGTGATCGCCGATCTCGATCGCGCGCCGGCGAACGCCCAAGGACGCGTCGAGTTCTCGGCCGACTTCTATGCGGTGCGGCCGAAGACCGGGGGCAACGGCGTCGCCATTGTCGATGTGGTGAACCGGGGCAACCGCGTCACACGGATGTTCAATCGCGTCGCAGCGGGGAGCGATCCCGACGTAGGCGACGGGTTCCTCATGCGTCGCGGCTTTACCGTGATCGCCGTGGGCTGGGAGTTCGACCTGCCGGCGACCGGCGACATGCTGCGGATTCGCGTCCCGGCTGCGCAGGGGGTGACCGGGATCGTCCGCGCAATCATCGAAGTCGACCGCCGCGCGCCGAGCTACCGACTGACCGAGGATGTGCCGGGATATTCGCCGGCCGATCCGGACGGCCCCGACAGCGTGCTGACGGTACGCCAGCGGCTTTCGGATGCGCCGCAGACGATCGCGCGTGATCAGTGGAAGCTTGCGGGCGATGTCGTGTGGCTTGAAGGGGGGTTCGAGCCTGGTCGTGTCTATGAGGTCGCCTACAGGGTGGCCAATCCGCCGATTGCCGGGCTCGGTCTGGCGGCGGTGCGTGATATCGCGAGCTGGGCCAAGCACGCCGCCGATGCCGTGACGCCTGCCAAGTACGTCTATGCCCACGGGCAGTCGCAGACCGGGCGGTTCCTGCGCGAGTTCCTGTATCTCGGGTTCAATGCCGACGAGCGCGAGCGACTGGTCTTCGACGGGGTCATCGCCCATATCGCCGGCGGTGCGCGCATCGACATCAACCGGCGTGGCTCGACGCCCACTGCCGGCAACGCCATGGTCGGCACGTTTCCGTACTCCGATCGGGCGCAGCGCGATCCGGTGACCGGAGCAACCGAAGGGCTGCTCGAGAACGATCGCGCGCGCCGGCATCAGCCGAAGCTGTTCCTGACCAACAGCAGCGTCGAATACTGGATCGACACGGGCCGCGCCGCGGCGCTCGTCCACACCACGCCAGACGGCGCGCGCGACGCGACCCTCGGCGACAGCGTGCGCGCGTACTTGTTCTCCGGCGCGCAGCACACGCCGGGCCCATTTCCCTCGCCGGCGGGCGGGCGCGGCCAGCAGCGCGCGAATCCGCTCGACTACTCGATGTCGCTCCGCGCGCTCCTCGTTGCGCTCGACCGGTGGGTGCGCGATGGTGTGGCGCCGCCGGCCAGCCGTCATCCGCGGTTTGCCGATCGCACGCTCGTGAGCGCGCGGGATCTGACGTTTCCGACGATCCCGGGCGTCCAGTCGCCGCGCGTGGTCGCGCCGGGCAAGCGCGCGTTCAACCCGCACTTGCCGTCGAACGGCGGCGAAGGCGCCGTGCAACCGCTTCTGGTTTCGCAGGTCGATGCCGACGGCAACGAGCTGGCCGGGATTCGGCTGCCCGAGGTGGCCGTCCCGCTGGCGACGTATACCGGCTGGAACTTCCGCAATCCCGAAATCGGCGGGACGAGCCGTCTGGTTGGCAACACGGGCTCCTACATTCCGTTCGCACGCACGCAGGCCGAGCGCGAGACGCGCACAGACCCGCGCCCCTCGATCGACGAGCGATATCCGAGCCGCGGCGACTATCTCGCCAAGGTCCGCACGGTGGTCGATGCGCTGGTCCGCGATCGGTACCTCCTCGCCGAGGATGTCGACGCGACGGTCAAGCGTGCCCTCGACCACTGGGAGCTGCTCTCGAAGACGACGACCACGTCCGCCAGCGCGAGGTAAGCACCATGAGAATCGTCGCCGCCGTTCTCGGCCTCGCCGCCTGTCTCGTCGTCGCGGGCCGTGCCGCCGACCGGCCGCCCGTCATCGGACGACACGCGGGTGTCTCGGCCGGCCATCCGCTGACGACCGCCGTTGCGATCGAGATCCTGCACAAGGGTGGGAACGCCTTCGATGCGGGGGTGGCCGCGCTGCTGGTCGGCGGGGTCGTCGAACAAGATCTCTACAGCCTTGGCGGCGAGGCGCTGGTGCTCGTCTATCCGCGCGACACGAAGAAAGTCGTCTCGGTCGTCGGCCAGGGATGGGCGCCGACGGGCGCCACGCTCGAATCGTACGTCGCGCAGAAGAAGACACTCGACGGCGCGGGCCTCAATCCCACCGTGATTCCCGGCGCGCTGCACGCGGCGCTCACGGTGCTCGAACGCTGGGGGACGATGAGCTTCGAGCAGGTGTCGGAGCGGGCGATCGACTACGCCGCCAACGGCTTCGCGCTGCGGCCGCTGACGGCGCAGGCGATCAGGGGCAACCTCGACTTCTTCAAGAGCTGGCCGCAGAACCAGAAGTACTGGTTGAAGGCCGACGGTTCCGCGCCGGTCGCAGGCGACACGATCACGCTTCCGACGCTCGCGCGCACGCTGCAGCGCATGGTCGAGGCCGAGCGCGCGGCGAAGTCAGGCGGCCGGGGGGCCGCCATCGTCGCCGCCCGCGACCGGTTCTACAAGGGCGACATCGCGGCCGAAATGGTGACGTTCCTGAAGCAGAACCGCGCACCATACGAGCTGGCCGACTTTGCCGAGTTCTTCGCCAAGGTCGAGGAGCCGGCGCGGACGACCTATCGCGGCTACGAGATCTACAAGCATTCGTTCGGCAGTCAAGGGCCGGTCCTGCTGCAGGCGCTCAACATCCTCGAGCAGTTCGACCTGCGCGCGATGAAGCGCAACAGCGCAGATTACCTGCACACGATCGTCGAGGCGCTGAAGCTCGCCTACGCGGATCGCGACAGCTACTATGCCGATCCGGCGTTCGTCGACGTGCCCGGCGAAGGGCTCTTGTCGAAGACGTACGCGCGCGAGCGCGCGAAGCTGGTCAATCCGCAGCGGGCCTCGCGGGCGTTCATCGCGGGCAACCCGCTCCCGTACGATTCGCACGTGAAGACGTGGCGGTTCTGGGTGGCCAACCTGGCCGACGCCGTGCAGCCCGGCGCGAAGGGTCCGGACGCGGAGCCGATCCGCGGCACCTTCAAGGACACGACCCACATCGCCATCGTCGACAAGGACGGCAACGTCTTCGACAGCACGCCGAGCGGCGGCTGGATCGGCGGCGCCGTGATCCTCGGCGAGACCGGAATCGGCATGAGCGTGCGCGGCGAGCAGTTCTGGCTCGACCCGCAGCGCGCCGCTCAGCTCCGGCCCCGGTCGCGCCCGCGCTATACGCTGACGCCGAGCCTCGTTCTGCGTAACGGGCAGCCGTTCATGGCGCTCGGCACGCCGGGCGGCGACAATCAGGATCAGACGATCCTGCAGGCGTTCCTCCACGTCGTCGAGTTCTGGCCGGAGTGGTACCCGAACCTGCACACGGCCTTCGAGTGGCCCCGCGTCCAGACGCTGCACTTCTACGGATCGTTCTGGCCGCACGATGCAGGCTTCAACAAGTTGAACGTCGAGGCGGTCGTGCCAGAGGCCGTCTTCCAGGAACTGAAGCGGCGCGGCCATGATGCATCGCGTATCCGCGAATACGGCATGTCGGGGTGCGCCACGGCCGTGATCATCGATCCCTCGACCGGCAACCGGATCGCCGGCGCGGATCCGCGCCGCGACTGTTATGCGATGGCCTACTAGCAGGCCCCCTGTCGTAGGGCGGGCCTATACGGCCCGCGAGGCGCAGCGTACGGCCGCGCCCTACGTACTCTGTGTGCTCGCAGTTGCGGCAGCGAGTGCGCAGCAAGCGCCGAGGCCGTTCACCGTCGTCGAGGCGAGCATTGCCGACATGCAGCAGGCGATGGCGCAGGGGCGCGTCACGTCGCGCGAGCTGGTACAGCAGTCGCTTACGCGGATTGCTCTGTACGAAGATCGGTTGAACGGCGTCGTCACCGTCAGCCGCCGTGCGCTGGAGGAGGCGGCCGAACGCGACCGCGAGCGCGCGGCGGGCCACGTCCGCGGGCCGCTGCACGGCATCCCAATCGCCCTCAAGGACAACATCCACACCATCGACATGCCGACGACGGGCGGCGCGCTCGCGTTCGCTGGGCTCGTCCCGCCGTACGAGGCGACCGTGACACGTCAGCTGCGCGAGGCGGGCGCGGTGATCATCGCGAAGACGCAGTTGACGGAGCTGGCCAACTGGGTGACGGTCGGCATGCCGGCCAACTACAACAGCCTCACGGGTTACGGCTTCAACCCGTACGATCCGCGGCGCGATCCGCGCACGGCGACCCGCGACGGCCGGCCGGCGCTGCCCACCGGCGGCTCGAGCTCGGGCATCGGCACGGCGGTGAGCTTCTGGGCGGCGAATGTGGGGACCGAAACGTCAGGCTCGATCTTGAGCCCGTCGAACCAGACGATGCTCGTCGGGATCAAGCCGACGGTCGGACGGGTCAGCCGCTACGGCATTATTCCGATTACGGCCGATCAGGACACGGCCGGACCGATGGCGCGCTCGGTTGCCGACGCAGCGATCATGCTGGGCGCGATGGAAGGTGCGGCCCCCGATCCGAACGATCCCGCCACGCGCGCGTGTACACCACCAGCCGGCCGCGACTACACCCGCTTTCTGGACCGCGGCGCGCTCAAAGGCGCGCGGGTCGGCATTCCCCGGGCCTTCTACTACGACCGCACCATGCCGCCCGGAGCAACCGAGCCCCGCGGTGGGTTGACCATGGGACAGCGCGCGGCGATGGAGGAGGCGATCGCGGTGCTCGCGCAGCAGGGTGCCGTCGTCGTCGATCCGGCGGACCTGCCGAGCATCGTCGACCCCGATCGCGAGAGGAACTTCCTGGCGTGGAACATCTGCTCGGGCGTGGAGAGCGGACGCGGGCGCGATCGCAACTGCTCGGTCTCGTTCAAGTACGGCCTCAAGCGCGACTTCAATGCCTGGCTCGGAACGCTCGGCTCTGCCGCGCCGGTGAAGTCGCTCGCCGAGCTGCGGCGTTGGAACCTCGATCATCACAGCGCCGGCACGCTGAAATACGGGCAGCAGAACCTCGACATCTCCGATGAGATGGACATCGAGCGCGATCGCCGCCGCTACGAAATCGATCGGCAGCGCGACGTCGCGCTGGGCGGCGCGCACGGCGTCGACGCCGCGCTCCGGACACACACGCTCGACGCACTCGTGTTTCCCGGCTCGACGGGGGCGGCGCTGGCTGCGCGGCCGGGCTATCCCACTGTCATCGTGCCGTTCGCGCTCGTGCCACACGAGCCGACGCCTTCGTTTCCCGCCGGATTCGACGCCCGGCCGGCGCCGTACGGTGTAAGCTTCACCGGCACGGCGTGCAGCGAGCCGCGTCTGATCGCGCTCGCCTATGCGTTCGAGCAGGCGACGCGCCGGCGAGTGCCACCGCCGTTGTTTCCGTGATCTACTCTAGGCAGGGAGGCGAACCGTCATGTCCGGAGAAAGCGTCCTCGGTCTGCGGGAGATGCTCCAGGGCCTGTTCCATTTCTGGGACGAGCACATCAGCAAGGACGGGGCGTGGTGGATCCTGGTGCTCGACAGCGTCCTGCTCATTCCGTTGATCTTCGCCGCCTTCTTCTATCCGATGGCGGTCCTGGCGATCGTGGGCGGGGCCGCGGCGCTGACGCTGGGGTTCATGGCGCTGCGGCGTCTCGTGCGCCATCGGAAGCGAACGTAGAACGTACTGTAACGGTACGATCCGACTGAGTTATTGCGATGCTGGCACCGCCGCGATTCCCTGCGGCTGCGTGCCGTTGATGAAGGCTTCGGTGATGCCGGAGTCGAGCGTCACGAAGGCGATGTTGCCAGGCGCCTCGAACTCCGGTGGCATGTCGCGGTCGTTGCGCGACTCGATGTACGCCTGCATGAAGTCGATCCAGATTGGGAGCGCCGCCGTAGCGCCGGTCTCGCCGTTACTGGTCCCGCCAATCGGCTTCTTCTCGTCGTAGCCCATCCAGACTCCGACCGTCAGCTCCGGATCGAAGCCGATGAACCACGTATCGGTATAGTCGTCGACGGTGCCGGTCTTGCCTGCGACCGGCCAGTTCAGCGATGCTGCCGCGGTCGCCGTTCCACGCTCCACGACGCCGCGCAGCAGGTGCATCATGACGAAGGCGGTGTCGGCCCGAATCGCCTCGTGTGCCACCGCTCGATTCTGCTCGAGCACGTTCCCCTCGCGATCAGCGACGGTCGTCACCGCGTACGGCGTCATGCGGACGCCCTGATTGGGGAAGACGGTGTAGGCGGCGGTCGCGTCGAGCAGTGTCGCCTCCACGGATCCGAGCGCGAGCGACAGCACGGGCGGAATCGTGCCCGGGAGTCCGAACCGCGCGGCGTAGCTCACCACCTGCTGCGGGCCCACTTCGACGAGCGCCTTCACCGCGGGGATGTTGCGCGATTGCTCCAGCGCGCGCCGCAGGGTGACCGGCCCCTCGAACTTGCGGTCGTAGTTCATCGGCTCGTACAGCGGCTGGTTCGGTCCCGCCTCGAGCGAGATCGGCTCGTCGACGAAGACAGAGAGTGGCGTGAATCCGCGGTCGATGGCCGTCGTGTAGACGAACGGCTTGAAAATCGAGCCGAGCTGGCGCCGCGCCTGCGTCGCGCGGTTGAACTTGCTCCGGTCGAAACTGAACCCGCCAACCATCGCGCGAATTTCGCCCGTCTGGTTGTCGATGGCGACGAGCGCCCCCTCGAGCTCGGGCACCTGTTCCAGCGCGAGCGCCGCGGGCGCGCCGTCGCGCACCTCGCGCACTTCGACTTCGATCAGATCGCCGATCTTGAAGAGATCCGACGCCGATGCCCGCCGAGTCCACGCGAAGGCGCTCGGTGGCAGGTCCGCCGTGTGACGGCCGATGCGCACGCGTGCGGTCCCGGGCGCGCCCCGCGCCGGGACCGATGTCACGATGGCCGGAACGATGTCGCCCGCCACAATCGGCCGCGACCAACGCGGCAGGGTGACGCGATCGAGCTCCTGGCCTTCGGCGAGCACGTTGCGCGCCGGCCGCCGATAGCCGCTTCGGCGCTTGTCGACGCGCCGGAGACCGCGATCCACTGCGGCGTTGGCCGCTCGCTGGAGGTCGACGTCGAGCGTCGTATTCACGCGCAGCCCCGCGTGGTACAGAACGTCGGCCGTGTACTTCTGCTCGAGCATCTTGCGGATGTCCTCGGCGAAGTACGGTGCAATCGATTCATCCGGCATCGCCTGACCGCGCACGACGAGCGGTCGCACCGCCGCCGCCTCGGCCTCCTCGCGCGTGATGAACCCTTCCTCCGCCATGCGCACCAGCACGTAGTTGTCGCGACGCGCGCGTGCCTGCTCCGGGTTGACGAACGGACTCAGGCGGGCCGGCGTCTGAACGATGGCGGCCAGCGTCGCGGCCTCCTCGAGCGTCACGTCCTTCGCCGACTGGTCGAAGTAGAGCCGCGCGCCCGCCTCCACGCCGTACGCACCGTGGCCCATCGTCACGTGGTTGGCGTAGAAGGTGAAGATCTCGTCCTTCGTGTAGCGCTTCTCGAGCTGGACGGCGACGATCGCTTCCTTGATCTTCCGCTCGAACGACCGCTCGAACACGCCGCCGCGCATGTACTCGGAGAGAAAGAGCATGCGGGCGACCTGCTGCGTGATCGTGCTGGCGCCGTACCGCTGGCCGTAGAAGATGTCTCGGACCGCCGTGATCACGATTCGCGAGACGCTCAGACCGACGTGCTGCTCGAAGTCGGCGTCCTCGCTCGCGAGAATCGCCTGGCGCAGCACGGGGGCGATGTCGTCGTAGCCGACGACCACGCGGCGCTCGACGGCGAACTCGGCGATGACCTGGCCGTCGCGCGCGAAGAGGCGGGTGATCGTGCTCGGCTGATACCCGTCGAGCGCGCTGATCTGCGGCAGGTCGTCCATGTAGGCGAAGAGCACGCCGCTGAGCGTGCCGACTGCCGCGGTCATGATGAACAGCGCGAGGATGCCGGCCTGACGGGCGACCCGGATCACGACGCGAACGTGGGGTCGCGGGGCGGAAGATTCTGTCATCGTGGAGGAGCGAACCCCTCCGGCTCAGTATATCAGCGCCAAGTGTAAGTGCGGTCGAGCCTTAGGACACGCAGACCGAGCGCAACCGTGCCAGAAATTGACTGTGATCCACTCAAGTTTGATAATAAGAATCAGCTAAAAGCGCGCGAAGGGACGCGAGGACATGAGCAAAATCATCGGCATCGATCTCGGCACCACCAACTCCGTCGTGGCCGTCATGGAAGGCGGCGAACCGACGGTCATCACCAATCCCGAAGGCAGCCGCCTGACGCCGTCGGTCGTGGCGTTCACCAAGACGGGGGAGCGGCTCGTCGGCCAGGTCGCCAAGCGGCAGGCGGTGACGAATCCCGAGCACACCATCTTTTCGATCAAGCGGTTCATGGGCCGCCGCTACGACGAGGTCACCGAGGAGATGAAGATGGTGCCGTACTCAGTGGTGTCGGCGTCCAACGGCGACGTCCGCATCAAGATCGGGGTCGACTTGAACGCGCCACCGCAGATCTCTGCGATGGTGCTGCAAAAGCTCAAGCAGGCCGCCGAGGAGTATCTCGGCCAGCCGGTGACGAAGGCGGTCATCACCACTCCGGCGTACTTCAACGACGCGCAGCGGCAGGCGACGAAGGAAGCCGGCCAGATCGCCGGCCTCGAGGTCATGCGCATCGTCAACGAGCCGACCGCCGCCGCGCTCGCCTACGGTCTTGACAAGAAGAAGGACGAGACGATTGCCGTGTACGACTTCGGCGGCGGCACGTTCGACATCTCAATCCTCGAGGTCGGCGAGGGGGTCGTCGAGGTCAAAGCGACCAACGGCGACACGCATTTGGGCGGCGACAACCTCGACCAGCGGGTCATCGAGTGGATTGTCGCCGAGTTCAAGAAGAGCGACGGAATCGATCTGAGTAAGGATCGGATGGCGCTGCAGCGGCTGAAGGAAGCAGCGGAGAAGGCGAAGATGGAGCTCTCCACCGTGATGGAGACCGACGTCAACCTGCCGTTCATCACGGCCGATCAGGGCGGGCCGAAGCACCTGCAGATGAAGCTGACGCGCGCCAAGTTCGAGCAGCTCGTCGAGGACCTCCTGCAGAGGACGGTCGGCCCGACGCGGCAGGCACTCACCGACGCGGGCGTCGACCCCAAGAAGATCGACGAGGTCGTGCTGGTTGGCGGGTCGACGCGCATTCCGCGCGTTCAGCAGATCGTGCGCGAGATGTTCGGCAAGGACCCGCACAAGGGCGTCAACCCGGACGAAGTGGTGGCCGTCGGCGCGGCCATTCAGGCGGGCGTGCTCGCGGGCGAGGTCAAGGATCTCCTGCTCCTCGACGTCACACCGCTGTCGCTTGGCATCGAGACGCTCGGCGGCGTGATGACGCCGCTCATCCCGCGGAATACGACGATTCCGACGCGCAAGAGCGAGACTTTCTCGACGGCGGCCGACAGCCAGACGAGCGTCGAAGTGCATGTGCTCCAGGGCGAGCGTCCGCTGGCGCGCGACAACCGGACGCTCGGCCGCTTCCAGCTCGTGGGCATCCCGCCGGCGCCGCGCGGCGTGCCCCAGATCGAGGTCACCTTCGACATCGATGCCAACGGCATCGTCAATGTGTCCGCCAAGGACATGGGCACCGGCAAGGAGCAGAAGATCACCATCACCGCGTCGAGCGGTCTCAGCAAGGACGAGGTCGAGCGGATGATGAAGGACGCCGAAGCGCACGAGGAGGAAGACAAGAAGCGACGCGAGGAGATCGAAACGCGCAACCGCGCCGACCAGTCGGTCTATGCGGCCGAGAAGATGCTGCAGGACATGGGCGGCAAACTCGCTGCGAGCGACAAGTCGGCCGTCGAAGCGGCGATCGAGGCGCTGAAGAGCGCGATGTCGGCCAGCGACACGGCGGCGAT
>Ga0187893_10007227_pt1 | contig 18365 bp, 15 predicted proteins | sample MA1701074metaG_FD_139574 | JGI IMG/M metagenome (GOLD analysis project Ga0187893, IMG submission 139574) | White microbial mat communities from a basaltic lava cave in the Kipuka Kanohina Cave System on the Island of Hawaii, USA - MA170107-4 metaG ... | reverse complement strand
ATTGACAACTCAAAGTGCAACGCAACCACTCGCCCGTTACAGTTAAAGACATTCGCTCCACGCATCGCGTGCGACGAGATGCAATTCGAGCGAGACTGGCTGAGTTCAGCGAGGTATGGCGCAGCGCTCCCGATGCAAGATTGTGGGAGGAGCTTGCTTTCTGTATTTTCACCGCGGGAGCGTCAGCCCGTATGGGTCTCAAGGCAATCGAGGCAATGAGACCACTGCTACTTGAGGGTCGCCGAGACCAAATGACTCGGGCGTTGAAAAAGGCTGGAGCCCATCGCTTCCCGGTGGCTCGACCCGCCTACATTGTGGAGACCAGAGGCTATCTGCGAAAAGACTGCCGGATGGCGTTGCGCGAGCGGCTAAACAGTTTCACCGACCCCTTTGACCGCCGCGATTGGCTCGCCAAAGAAAAGCGGATCAAGGGTCTGGGCTACAAGGAATCGAGCCATTTTCTTCGTAATATCGGGTTTAAGGGGCACGCGATTCTTGACAAGCATGTGCTGCGGTGCATGCACGAGGTGGGCGCTATTGAGACTTCCCAGCCACCTACAAGCAGAGAGAGATATCTGGAATTAGAAAACCGATTGCAGGATTTTGCTCGCGATATCGGCATTGACTTTGACGAACTTGACCTGGTGCTCTGGTCGATGAAGACAGGAGAGATTCTTAAATAGCCTAAGAGTGACGAAAGGGCGCAAGGCCTGGCCCAGGAAGTAGGCTCTATGTTATCCGGCATTTCAAAACTACGTATCGCAACAGTGGCGGTCGGCAGTGTGGCCGCCATTATCTTCTTGCTTGCTTTTGCAGGTCCGCTGGCGTCCGCCTCAGACGAGAAGACTCGAAATAAAGCTATCAAGGCGATGCGTAATGGTGAGTTTGAATTGGCCGAAAAAATATTTCGCGACTTACTGGTCAAGGATTCACAGGATCACAAGGCCCGCCTGGGGCTTAGTCAGGCTTTGCTAAAGCAACGGGACCTCCAGGGTGCCTATGATAACGCCGCCCGAGTAATCCTGCACGACCCGCTCTCAGCTCGAGCTCATGCGTTACTGGGTGCAGCCACCCTGATGGGCGGCGACTTTCGAAATTCCCTCGAGGAGTTTCGTACCGCACTGTCTCTGAGTGAAAACGAGCCAATGGCCATCTCCGGCCTGGCAATGATCGACTTTTATGAAAATCGACTCGACTCGGCAATCCGTGGACTTCGCCGCGCTGCCTCTCTAGACTCCAGTGAGCCCGACTACATTTTTAATCTGGCTCAGGCTGCGGCACGTTCGGAACGCTATAAGGAAGCGGCCGACGCCTATGAACGATTCCTGGCGATTGCTCCCAAGACTGATGAAGATCGGCGCGCTCGAATCCGTGGCCTGATTGATTTTTTGCGCTACCTGGGAAAACAGAGTTCCCTTTATGTTCCGACGGGCGCAAACCGAACTTCGGTCACCTTCGAGGGTTTAGACAGCCGCCCAATCGTCAAGGTACGCGTGAACGGACATAAGAATTTACTCCGTTTTGTCCTTGATACGGGTTCAGGAATGTCCGTCATTTCCGACGTCACCGCCAAAAAGCTAGGCCTGCAACCCATTGCTCGAGGTGGTTTGGCCAGAGCTGTGGGCGGCGGAGGTCGGTTTGAGATCGTCTACGGCCATTTATCGTCGGTTGAAATGGGCGATGTAAGAATCGAGAATGTGCCAGTTTACATCCGGCGCTTCTATGACGATAAGAATCCTGCAGATGGTTACATCGGGCTCTCTCTGATCGCAAAGTTCATAGCTCTGCTCGATTATGGTCAGCGAACCCTGACGCTGGTGCGACAGCGGAGTGATGAGGGTTGGACTACAATAGATCGAGCAATGAACCCGGGGCAGCCGGAAAACACTGTCCCGGCAGTAAACCGTTATGAAATCCCTCTGCGTACCACTTCCAGTGGGTTTCTTAGCGGCGAAGTAGTGCTGGAAGGTTTTGATAAACCTTTGAATTTTATTATTGACACAGGCGCGAGCGTTTCTGTTGTGTCACAGCGGTTAGCTGAGTTTGAATCGATTACGGCGTACCTGCAGCCAACCAAGATGCGGGTTTTTGGGGCGGCGGGTATTACCGAGAATGTAGACACAGTGATTTTGCCTAAAGTGATGCTGGGCGCGCTGACGCGCGAACGAATCAGTGCCGCCGTTTTGGATATGGATCCCGTTAACGAAACGGCCGGCTTCACGCAAAATGGCATTCTTGGGGGCAACTTTTTGCGTAACTTCAAAGTTTCGTTCGATTTTGCGCGGGGGGTGATCAGGCTTGAGCCTCTCTACGAAACCGTCAAGGTCAAGGAAGACTCCTGAGTATTATGAAGCAGAGCCTTTATCTGGAAACATCGGTGATTGGAGCGTATTTGGACAACGGCGAGCCGTTTCGCCGCGATCTAACCATTCGCTGGTGGGAACGAGAATTATACGATTATCGCCCGGTAATCTCTCCGCTGGTGTCCAGTGAGATTTCCCGAGTGCCGGAACCACATCGAACTTCCTACTTGAATCTGATAGCACCATTGGAGCAAGTAGAACTTACAGAAGAAGCAGCCATTCTGGCCGAAGGTTACATCTCGCGCGGAATCTTTCACCGCAAGTACATTGCTGATGCCTTGCATGTAGCGATTGCCTCTTGTCACAAAATCGATTATTTAGTTACTTGGAACTTTGGCCATCTGGCGAATGTCAGAAGGCAAGCGCGGGTGAGGTTGTTCAATACTGCCGCCGGATTTTTTGTTCCCATGATCGTGACGCCGGAGTTTTTAGTTTCTGAGGCAACGGAGTCATTGCCAATTGCCGATGGCCGATTGCCGATTGATCGGAGCAAACGTGGCGGCTAGATAGTTGGCGATTGATCGAATCAAGGTTGTGCGGAATAGATCATTTGACAGAATAAATCGGCAATCAAAAATCGGAAATGCCTATGTATCGACGGCCTAAATTTCTCGAGGTGCTACATGCCATTCGCGAAGAGATGTCTCGCGAAGCGGATTTTGATGTGGACTTGTTTGCTGAGATGGTTCGCTCCGGCGCTCGCCCAAAGTATGGACCCGAAAGGATCATCCGCGGCTTTAGAACTCGACCTCCCGCCGCGGAAAAAACCAATGGAAGTGTTCCTAAGGCGAAGAAACTCAGAAAAGTTAAACGGGCAGGACGGTGAATCTGCCGTAATGTAAATCTGGAATAAGGACTAGTTGATTCTTTCTAAATGAACCCAACCTTCGAAACGATTGGTCTGGAAGTGCCCAGCGAAAAGGCCTTCAACTATTTGGCGGAACGGGCCGGAGACCAGGGCGAACCCACACAATTGTCACGACGCGGAGCGGTATTACACGGACGCTGTTGGAAACTCGGCCAGGGTCTGGAAGTTTGGACGGTGCTTTACGAATCCGGAAGCGGCGATGTCTTCTATGCGGATTGCCGGCCGGGATTTCGCGCGCGCTACATCCAGACGATTACGCCCTGGGCCCTCACAGAGTACGATGAAGAAGGCGAGGCGGTGGTTCATGGTTACCGTGAGGGAACCGACTGTGAGGTGCTGTTCGAGCTGCAAAATCTAACCGAAGTCGGCCCCGCAGGTTTTCGTGCTCAGGAATTGCACGTAGGGCTTTGCGGTCTCGCCTATCGAGCGCGGGTTCGTAAGGGCCGGGCCAAGACCCGTTGGCTACCTCTGGAAAAAGCCGCCCCGTCGAGAGCTTCACACGAGAATGACTGGTGCCTCACCGGCAAGGTGATCGCTTTCAAGCCGCTCAGGAACCCACTCTCAGGTAGCGAGCTATACTGGATCCACCTCGATCTTGAAAAGATTAAGCTCGAAGTTCTGGTGAATCGCCGGGCCTTGCGCGGCGAACCGCTTTCCTTGGGTTCTATTCTCGATGCCGAAGTGTGGCTTCAAGGCCATGTGCTCGACGAGCTGGCCTTGCGCTCGCGATATGAAGGTGTCGACCACGCCTGCTCCTATGCTAACTTCTGGTCCGGACTCAAAAGGAGGAATTGAAATAAGCGGTTGTACCACCACAAAGTTTTGTGGCCAGGTCCATCCGTTCGTTGCCCTGAACCTCAATGAAACGCTTGCTTGTTGCCTGCCTGGTCATCCTCACCGTTGTACTTATAACTTATTTAACCAATCAGTACTGGATTCATCGTTACGATGACCTAATTAGCCGGCAAGCAGGCATTTACCAGCTTGATCCGGACCTGGTCTGGAGCATCATCTACGAGGAAACTCATTTCCGGCCCTGGCAACACGGCAAAGACGGTGAGATTGGCTTGATGCAGGTGACACCGGCCGTAGCCCGCGAATGGGCAACGGCGACCGGGATGCGAGATCTGGAACGCCAGATGAACACCAATCCTGAAAGTCTTCTACGTGACCCTGAGCGAAACATCCAGATTGGTTGTTGGTACCTGGAGAAGTTTTATGTGCGTTATCGCGACCTGCCCGAAGCGGAACCAAGAATGATTGCGGCCTATAACGCGGGCCTGAGTCGTGCTGAGGAATGGAACAACTCAGCAGCACGTGACAAACCATTATCAGCGAGTGAATTTATCGATCGCATTAACATTCCGTCGACGCGAGCTTACGTTACTTCGATCATGCAGCGCTTTCGCAAAATAAAAGCCGCGAAAGGTTTGAGCGAGCCATCTGCTTCCACCCCGGTTCGTTAAAGACGAATGACAGTTATTTACTGCGCTCGTTGGGTCTGGCCTGGATCTTCAATGCCCATTGAAGATGGGGCCGTCGCTGTCGCCAATGACCTGATAGCTGAGGTCGGAACCCGCGCAAGCCTCTGCCAACAATTTCCAACGGCAGCGGTTGTAGATCTGGACGAAGCGATCCTCATTCCTGGTTTAGTTAATAGCCATTCCCATCTTGAACTCACGGCCATGCGCGGGCTTTTGGATCGCGAAGAGCGTGATTTTCCGGCCTGGCTTCGGAGGTTGACCGGCCTGCGCTTGGAACGAATGACGCCCGAGGACCTCTACATCTCGGCCGCCTGGGGCGCCGTTGAGGCGGCCAGGGCTGGAATAACTTGTTTAGGTGATGCCAGCAGTGCGGCGTGGCAGAGCCTGACAGCCGTTCGTGATGTCGGGTTAAGAGGGATCATCTTTCAAGAGTCGTTTGGACCGGATTCACGTCTGGCGCAGGAAAACCTTACCCTGCTGCGGAACCAGGTGACGGAGCTTCGGAGCATTGAGACCAACCTGGTACGGGTTGGAGTTTCGCCCCATGCGCCTTACACGGTTTCCGGCTTGCAGCTAAAGATGATTGCGGAATTTGCTTTGGCGGAGAGTCTTCCGGTGATGACGCATGCCGCGGAGTCTGCAGCTGAACAGATGTTGCTTGAGTCGGGTGCGGGCCCCTTTGCGGCAGGCCTGGCCGCGCGTGGGATAGACTGGAACCCACCGAGGTTGTCGTCCATCCAATTTCTCAAGAACCAGGGTTTGCTGGAGGCACGACCGCTGTTAGCTCATTGCATCCACGTCAACGATGCAGATCTCGAAACCATTGCTGTAACCGGTGCAAGCGTGGCCCATTGTCCCAAATCCAATGCCAAACTGGGGCATGGGCGTGCGCCGCTCGTCAGGTTTCTGGCGAAGGGGCTGTCAGTGGGATTGGGCACGGATTCGGTGGCGAGCAACAATACCTGCGACCTTCTGGAAGAAGCACGGTTTGCTGTTCTCCTGTCACGTCTGGAGGCTGGCGAGGGCATTGTCATCGACACCGCTGTCTTGCTCAAACTGGCAACCCTTGGGGGTGCGCAGGCCCTTGGGTTGAGTGGCCAGATTGGCGAACTGAGAAAAGGCTTGCAGGCCGACCTGACAGCAGTCTCTTTGTCGGGCGCAAGCCTGGTGCCAGCATATGATCCAGTCAGCGTTCTTCTGTTTGCGTCCACGGGCCGCGACGTTTGTTTAACTGTCGTGGCCGGCAGGGAAATTTACCGTGCCGGGCAAGTGACAACCGTCGACGAAGAGGATTTAAGGAAAAGGATGAGACTATTAGCGTTAAAACTCGGCGAGTGATATTAAAGAGCAAACGATGAATGTTCTGGTATTAAATTGCGGCAGTTCGACGGTCAAGTTTCAGTTCATTGTCACGGACCTGGATTTGATCCAGCAGAATGCCGATCGCCGGTTAGCGCGAGGAAGTATCGAGAGAATAGGCGGTGAGGCGATTGTCACCCTTGAGGCGGCTGGTCAGGAACCGCAACGCTCAACTGCGACCTTGCGTGACACCCGAGCTGCTGTGGAGTTCATTATTCGTTGGGTTTGCTTGGCGGAAAGGATAGGCGAGATTCAAAGTGTGGCGGATGTCAATGCCGTCGGGCACCGAGTGGTCCACGGTGGCGAGCGTTTTCGGCATTCAGTTTTGATCACAGACGAAGTGTTGCGTGGGATTGAAGACTGTATTGACCTGGCGCCGCTGCACAACCCGACGAATATCAAAGGCATCCTCGCAGCCCGCGACGTGTTTGGCAAGGGGCTGGCACAAGTTGCCGTCTTTGACACCGCATTTCATCAGACTCTGCCCGAGCATGCTTTTCTCTATGCCTTACCTTACCAGTTGTACCGGCGTCACCGCGTGCGACGTTACGGGTTTCACGGGACGTCACATCGTTATGTGGCCTATCGCTACCGGCAGATCCGCCAGATCGCACGTGATGCGACCAACGTCATCACGCTGCATCTGGGGAACGGATGCTCGATAGCGGCGATTCGGGCAGGTGATTCGGTTGATACTTCAATGGGTCTGACGCCGCTTGAAGGCCTGGTGATGGGCACGCGCTCAGGGGACATCGATCCGGCCATCGTCGACTTTATCGGCACTAAGGAGGGTCTGAGTCCCAACGAGGTGGAGAGTCTCCTTAACAAGCAGTCGGGTTTGCTGGGAATCTCCGGATTAACGAACGACATGCGCGAGTTGCTGGCAGAGGAACGAGAGAACAATGACCGCCGGGCTCATCTGGCGGTGGAGATCTTTTGCTATCGAATACGTAAATACATAGGAGCTTTTCTGGCGGCGCTGGGTTGTGCCGAGGCGATAATTTTTACGGGTGGCATTGGTGAGAACTCAGCGGAAATCAGGGCGCGGATTTGTTCCAGTTTTGAGTGGGCTGGCTTTTCGCTGGACGAGGAGAAGAATGAGCAGCTGGTGCATGGCCGCGAAGGAATTATCAGCAAAGACGGCAGCCGGCCCGAGGTTTACGTAATTCCTACCGATGAAGAACTGCTGATTGCCCGCGACACTTTTCGCTGTGTCCACAGCCTACCCCAGCGCTACTAGTGGCGTAGCCCAGAAGAATCCACAGATTACACAGATTAGAAAGAGACGAAGCCTTATACTAATGCCTAAATCGGTTCCCCTTTTGCTATAAATCGAGTTCGGGAATCCACTGGCGGCAGTCCGTGGATAGTTCAGATCCTTTCCACTAGAGAGGCAAATAGGGTCGAGAAACCCACGGACGGCAGTCCGTGGATAGTTCAGATCCTTTCTACTAGAGAGGCAAATAGGGTCGGGAATCCCACGGACGGCAGTCCGTGGATAGTTCAGATCCCTTCTACTAGAGAGGCAAATAGGGTCGAGAAATCCACGGACTGCCGTCCGTGGGATTTGCAACTGGTTGGCAACGCTTGCTGTAGAAAGGATCTGAAAAAATCCACGGACTGCCGTCCGTGGGATTTGCAACTGGTTGGCAACGCTTGCTGTAGAAAGGATCTGAAAATCCACGGACTGCCGTCCGTGGGATTAGCAACTGGTTGGCAACGCTTGCTGTAGAAAGGATCTGAAAAAATCCACGGACTGCCGTCAGTGGGATTAGCAACTGGTTGGCAACGACTTGCTGTAGAAAGGATCTGAAAAATCCACGGACTGCCGTCCGTGGGATTAGGTACTGGTTGGCAACGCTTGCTGTAGAAAGGATCTGAAAAATCCACGGACTGCCGTCCGTGGGATTAGCAACTGGTTGGCAACGCTTGCTGTAGAAAGGATCTGAAAATCCACGGACTGCCGTCCGTGGGATTTGCAACTGGTTGGCAACGCTTGCTGTAGAAAGGATCTGAAAAAATCCACGGACTGCCGTCAGTGGGATTAGCAACTGGCTTTACACAGAAGCGGCTAGCGCATCCTCGAAGATCTCCAGGGCCACGTCTGCGTTCTCTCTGGTGATTATCAAAGGTGGCGACCAGCGAATGGTGCTGCTTCCCGCTCCTAAAATGATCAGACCGCGTTCAAAGCAAGCAACTTCCACTCGATCACGCATTGCCGGGTCAGGCTTGTTCGACGTTCGGTTCTCGACAAACTCCACACCGATCATCAGACCCATGCCTCGTACGTCACCGATGCACTCATACTTGCGCATTAGCTTTTCCAGACCCGACTTGAGATGAGCGCCAACTTCGGCGCTGTTGCACACAAGGCCTGCCTCAAGCAGTTCGATCGTTTTCAATGCTGCGGCGATACAAACCGGATTGCCTCCGAAAGTAGAGGCGTGGGCCCCAGACTTCCAGTTCATCAAGTCAGCCCTGGCCACACAAACGCCCAGCGGCAATCCAGAACCGATTCCTTTGGCAATACAGATGATGTCAGGCTCCACATCAAAGTGCTCACAGGCAAACATCTTTCCGGTGCGACCCATACCTGACTGTACTTCATCCACAATCAGCAGAATGCCGTGCTGGTCACAAATTCTCCTCAGGCCGGATAGGAAATTCTTCGGAGCGGGAACGTAGCCACCTTCTCCCTGAACCGCCTCGACTACTATGGCGGCTACTTCGTCAGGGGGCGTAGTGGTTTTGAACAGTCGTTCTTCAATCCAGGTAAGGGCCCCTTGTCCGGCCCCGCCGGAACCGCAATCACTCGCATTAAAGGGATTTCGAAACTCATTAGGGAAGGGAACATGGACTACATCGAGCGCCTGGCGTTTGAAACCTCGTCTCTGGGCAGCCTTTGATGAAGTGAGTGATAGCGCTCCCAACGTTCGACCGTGAAAGCTATTAAAAAACCCAATAAACTTTTCGCGCCCGGTGGCATGCATAGCCAGCTTAAGCGCGGTCTCTACTGCCTCAGTCCCACTATTGGCAAAATGCGTGCGAGTCGGAGACTTAACCGGAACTATCTGGTCGAGTTTCTCAGCCAGTTGGGGCATATGACGGTAGTAATAATCGGTTCCGCAGATGTGAATTAGTTTCGCAGCTTGCTCTTGAATTGCCTTAACCACGTCTGGGTGGCAATGTCCCGTAGAACAGACTGCTACGCCGGCGTTGCAGTCCAGAAAGACATTTCCATCAACATCGTGAACCCAGACACCCTCAGCGTAGTCGGCAACCAGTTTGAAAGCTGGTCGCGGATAAGCAGGGTTAACAAAGCGGGCGTCGGCATCGATGATGGTGCGGGCCTTCGGTCCTGGAAGCTGGGTTTTAACCTCGGGCCTCTTCGGCGCGATTGTGGTAGACATGACTCCCTCCTTACTTTTGAAGACAAGTAGTTCTGGCACAATGACTTATGTGCCGGGGTAGATTCAGCCAAAGCAAGCGGGGAGGCTAGTCTGCAAACAGGTTCGCGCGAGATTCGAGAGGTCGAAGATGTAAGGGTTGTGGGTTAAACATTTCGCTTCTCCTTCACGATTCTAGCACTTCCGGAAAGAGCTTTGCCACTATTACTGCTCACACACTCAAGCTCCAAGATCGCGGTCCAGGCTGGCCAATTTGCAAGTCAGGAAGGGGGCAACCGCTTTAGCGCGCCCCTGCTCGACTCTCAACTAATTCATATCACCATGTCACAGCTCAATTTTCAAAATTTGCCGGTAAGGAAGGGGGCAAGCGCGTCAGCGCGCGCCCCCGCTCAACTCACAACTCACTCGAGCTAAGAACCTCCATTCACTTTTTAAAGTTTCTGAAGATCCTTTGAGTAGAATGGTCATGTGAGTTGAGCGGGGGCGCGCGCTGACGCGCTTGCCCCCTTCCTTACCTGCAAATTTGCCAGGTTGAACTGTTACTCTTTGCAGCCTGATGCTGTAGTGAGTTTAGCGGGCGCGCGCTAAAACGCTTGCCCGTTGCCTACATTCATACTGGCAGGCTTGGATTTTTGCCCCAAAGCTGATTAGACTAAGCCACTAATTTTACCCGCCATCTGGAGAAGGATAATGAGAAAGTTAGTTTTTTTGTTGCCTCTGGTTCTGATTGCGCTGCTTTTACCAACGACGCTCTGGTCCCCAATTGTCCAGCAGACGCGAGCCCAGGATCAGGCTCTTCCTGTGGTCCAGCCAACAGAGAGATCCGCGCCTGCTCGACTCAATTATCCAGAAACAAAGAAAGTAGACCAGGTAGATGTGTACTTCGACGCGAAAGTACCCGATCCCTATCGCTGGCTTGAAGACGAGCGCTCGGCGGAAACGGCCGCGTGGGTGGAAGCTCAAAACAAAGTAACCTTTGCTTATTTGGAAAAAATTCCATTTCGCCAGAAGCTAAAAGAACGACTTACGGAACTGATTGATTATCCGAGATATTCTGCACCGTTCCGCCGCGGCGACACCTACTTCTTTACCAAGAATGATGGGCTACAGAATCAAAGCGTCTACTACATTCAAAAAGGCTTTGAAGGCACCTCCGAGGTGTTTTTGGATCCTAATAAGTTTTCCTCCGATGGCACTTCACAGCTAAGCGTTTTCTCACTCTCCAAGGACGGCAAGTATGTGGCGTATGGAATTTCCAAAGGGGGCTCGGATTGGACTGAGCTGTTTCTGATGGAGGTGCAGTCGCGGAAAACCCTCGCAGATAATTTGAAATGGTTAAAAGTAACCGGGGTCTCGTGGGCCGGCGATGGGTTCTTTTACAGTCGATATCCGGCCCCCGAAACCGGCAAGGAGCTCAGCTCGAGAAATGAAAATCATCAGGTCTATTACCATAAGGTAGGCACTCCGCAGTCGGACGACGAGCTCGTTTACGAGGACAAGCAGCATGCCCAGCGGTTTCATCTGGTAAGCACCAGCGAAGACGAACGTTTTGCCTTCCTGTCCATCTCGGAACGAGGTAAGGGCAAGAAAGGCAACGCCCTTTTTTACCGCGATCTGTCGAAGGCTGAGAAAATGTTCACACCCGTTGTGGCCGAAATCGGAGATGACACCTTTGGAATTATCGACAATCTGGGGGATAAGTTTCTTATTCGCACCGACCGGAAAGCGCCAAACGGCCGAGTCGTCTTGATCGACCCAAATAATCCGGACGAAAAGAACTGGAAAGATGTGCTTCCCGAGCGAGCCGAGCCCCTTCAAGGTGTGGGTACAGCCGGCGGTAAGCTTTTCGCCTCATGGCGCAAAGATGTCACAACCCGAGCTTACGTCTTTGGTCTCGATGGAAAACTAGAGAATGAAATTGTCTTACCGGGATTGGGGACGGCCGGAGGTTTTGGCGGGCGAAGTGACGATAAGTTTGTCTTCTATAGTTTTACTTCGTTCAATTTCCCGCCAACGATCTACAAATACGATATCGCGACCAGAAAGTCCTCGGTGTTTCGTACCGTTGACATTCCTGGATTCAAGCCCGATTACTACGAGACTAAGCAAATCTTCTACCAGAGCAAAGACGGTACGCGGGTGCCGATGTTTCTGGTACACAAAAAGGGAATCAAGCTCGACGGCCAGAATCCAACCCTACTTTACGGATATGGTGGATTTAACTCCGTCACCGCTCCATCGTTTAGTTCATTGCGTCTGGCATTACTGGAGCAGGGCATTGTGTATGCATCCGCAAACTTGCGTGGTGGTGGCGAATATGGAGAAAAATGGCATGAGGCCGGCACAAAGTTAAAAAAACAGAATGTCTTTGACGACTTTACGGCTGCGGCCGAATACCTGATTGCGCAAAAGTACACCTCACCAAACGGACTTGCGATTCAGGGTGGTTCAAATGGAGGGTTGTTGGTGGGAGTGGTGTCCAACCAGCGCCCAGAGCTTTTTCAGGTGGTGCTGGAACATGCGGGGGTTATGGATATGCTTCGCTTCCATAAATTTACTATTGGTTGGAATTGGATTGCCGACTACGGGTCAAGTGATAACGAAGCTGAGTTCAAAGCTCTCTATGCATACTCGCCGCTCCATAACATAAAGGCTGGCACGAAGTATCCCGCAACTTTGATAACAACCGCAGACCACGACGATCGGGTTGTACCAGCGCACAATTTCAAGTACGCCGCGGCCTTACAGGCAGGACAGGGCGGAGACAATCCCATCCTCATTCGCATTGACACCAAATCCGGTCACGGTGCCAGCAATACCACTAAGACAATCGAACAAACTGCAGACGTTTACTCGTTTCTGTTTTACAACCTGGGTGTGAAGCCCAAATTTGATGCCGGCTCGTGACCTGGATGAGCAACTAAAAACTATCCAGCCCAGTGACTGGCGTTGGACGCATCGGTTATTTGTCTTTGGGTTACTGCTGCCGCTGAGTGTTGGTACGCGCCTCCTAACCGCTCAGGACGCCAGTTTTGAAGCGCCACGGGTACAAGCGACTGTCGTTGCCAATTACAAGCGTGCGGGGCAACTGTATAATCAGAACTTCGGATCGTTTCTCTCGCCCAAATCACCTCTGAACAGTCCCGATCTGCTTTCGCACCCTCCCGGTTACTCTCTGCTTTGGGCCTTGACGCTGAAACTCGGTGGCAGCGATCGGTCCATACAGTTGCTGCAAATAGCTTTCGATTTTGCTTCGGCTCTTATACTGTTCCTGATCGTCAGCCACTTCCTCACTCAAGCAGTTGCCTTTCTGGCAGCGATCCTGGCGGCCCTGGCGCCACAATTCAGCTGGAACTCCGTAATCCTGCTGCCCGACACGATCACGGTTCTACCCATACTGTTGTCCGTTTATTTCCTGATAATTGCGTTCAAGCGGAGGGCTTTGTGGGCTGCAATTGTTGCGGGGCTCTTCATGGGACTTTCCTGCTGGTTACGCCCCAATGCTTTACTATTGGCGCCATTCAGCTCCCTATTCATTCTTATCTTCTTTCCAAAAGGCCATCGTCCCATGCTTGCCGCCGGTGTCATCTGTGGCGCGATTCTGGTCGTGGCGCCTTTAACAATTCGAAATGCTCTAGTCTTTCGTCACTTTGTACCGGTCTCACTGGGAGCAGGCCAAACTATGCTCGAGGGCATCGGCGATTATGACAGCCAGAAGCGTTTTGGTGTGCCCAACACAGATATCGAAATCATGCGCCAGGAAGCGCAGGCGGCTGGCCGTCCCGAGTATGCTGAAAGACTTTTCGGCGAGGATGGAATTGCTCGCGACCGGCGACGACTCGTTCGGGCATTAACGGTAATTAAGGAGCATCCTTTCTGGTTTATGTCTGTCATGGCGAGAAGGGCTGGTTCAATGCTGAGGCTGGAGCGTACCCCGATCATCAAAGCAAAAAGCACCAGTCAGATGGCTGTGGAGGCAAGCAGCCCTGCACAAACCATCTCGCCTGAGGAACTGGTTTCCAGGGGAAGTTTGATGTCGACGGGGGCGAGAGTCAGCTTAATGGCCGAGGGGGAGGCGGCCAACCTGTTCGGCGATAACTCTAATTATGATCCGCAGTTCGTTTACAGCTTGACTGGATTGGAGCCCAACAGCGAATACGTTCTGCACGTTCCGATTCGAATGCGACAGGGACGAGTTATGCTGCAGATAAGCAGTGGAAGTGCCCATTTTAGTACCCACGCCGACGCAGTGCAGGGTTTCAGTCCTGAGGAGCAGCCTGAGGAGCTGATAAGAATTTCATTTGTCACCGGTGGTGAAGGCGCCGTTAGTTTTCACCTCAAGAATTTGGGCTCGGACCTGGCGCCGCAAGCTGAGATTGGAAGGCTGAAGCTGTTTCGGGCAGGGAAGCAGCGACAGACCTGGGGTACGTACGTAAGACCAGCTGTCCACTTTATACAAAGGCTGTTCATCACCGCGGTCATCTGGCCTTTGTCACTGCTCGGACTATTTATCCTGGTGCGGGTTCGGATGTGGGGCGCGATCGCGTTCTTTTCCCTGGTTCCGGTTTACTATTTGACTTTCCAGTCGGCACTTCACACTGAATACCGATACGTGCTCACCTTACACTATTTTCTTTTCGTGTTTACGGCAACTGGTATCTGGTTTATTGGAAAAACCATTAGACGGTTTGTGAAAGCGAGGATGCCTGGCAAATCGTAGTCAAATTATTTTCTTTTCCAGCGCACACCATCCTTGGTGTCTTCAAGCACGATACCCCGGGCCGAGAGTTCATCGCGAATTTCATCGCTGCGGGCAAAGTCTCGACGACGACGCGCTTCCTGGCGCTCGTCAATAAGCGCCTGAATTTCGCTGTCCAGCAGCTGCGGCTGTTCCTCTCCAAAGATATTCAACACCGAATCGAAGCGCTGCAACAATTCCAGTAATTCACGCTTATTCTCCGCTTTAACTTTCTTGCGTGCCAGGGCAGTGTTCACTTCGCGGGCCAGGTTATGAACTGATGCCAGGGCTACGGACGTGTTAAGGTCGTCGTCCATGCCCTCGGTAAATTCCATCAGGGCCCGTTCGGCGGCCTCGTGCAGGGCTTCGTTATTCCCAGGCTCGGTTCGAGCTTCACTTAGTCGAGCACGAAAATCTCGCAAGCTGTGCACGGTTTTGTCAGCGCCACTGAGAACCTCAAAATTCAGATTCAGTTGTTTGCGATAGGGAACACTTAAAAGAAAGTAGCGTATACCCGCAGGTGAATAACCCTTCGCAGTGAGATCGCGAAAAGTGTAGTAGTTGCCCTTTGACTTCGCCATGGTCTCGCCATCGACTTTCAAGTGTTCGAAGTGCAACCAGTGGTGAACGAACTGTTTTCCGGTAGCCCCCTCGCTCTGCGCGATCTCATTTTCGTGATGGGGGAAAACCAGATCGATGCCCCCGGCATGAATGTCAAAGCTCTCGCCAAGATACTTCATTGACATAGCTGAGCACTCGATATGCCAACCTGGACGGCCGCGACCTATGGGAGTGTCCCAGGCAGGTTCGGTCGGGGAAGCCGGCTCTTTCCAAAGAGCAAAGTCCCGGGCGTCTTCCTTTTCATAGCGATCAGTGTCAATGCGTTCGCTTCCCCCGGCAATGTTTCCGGCAAAATTGATCTTCGACAGTTTGCCATAGCCGGGAAACGAGCTGATGCGATAGTAGATTGAGCCGTCAGACCGATACGCATGCCCGGTTTCCAGCAGTCGCTGAATTAATTCCACCATCTCGGGAATGTGTCTGGTTGCTCGCGGCACGACTTCAGGCCGCTCACATCCGAGCGCATCAAAGTCTTCCCAGAGCGCATCGATGTACTTGGCGGTGTATTCGTCTATGCTTAGGTTCGTCTCCTGGGATTTAGCGATGATGCGATCTTCGACGTCAGTGATATTCATGACGTGCATCACCGTATAACCTTTAAATTTGAGATAGCGACGCAGGATGTCGGCGGCCACGGCCGAACGAAAATTGCCGATATGACCGTAATTCCAGACCGTTGGACCGCAATAGTAAAGTCGGACTTCACCTTCGCGTAGGGGCTTAAATTCTTCAAGACGGCCGGTAAGTGTGTTGTGGAGTCGAAGCATGGAAGAGATTTAGGATTTAGGAATTAGGATTTAGAATTTAGGTTTGAGACCTCTGCCCTCCGACGCCAAAAAACCGGTACCGCTGATTTAGTTCCGAGTGGTGTCTAAATAATCCTTCAGTTTCCAGTCGCAGGTCAAAGTTGAAGCACCATGCGAAAGTCGGTGGTGTCCAGTCCCGAATCCTAAATCCTAAATCCTAAATCCTAAATCCTAATTCCTAATTCGCTTCCTCTAATTCTTAAAATGCTGAAATCCCAACGCTTCCAGTTCCCAAACTGATGAACCTTCCGCCAGCCGCACGCCACTGCTAGCGGGTTCAATCTGGCCAATACAGCTTGCGTTCACTCCGTCCACCTTCTTCGGTAATCTGGACGCATTTTCAGGCGACACGGTGAACAGCAACTCAAAATCCTCACCTCCGTGTAAAGCCAGCATCAGGGGATCCAGGGCTCGACGTCCACAGAGAATCTTCACTGCCTCGTCGATGGGAATCTTAGCCCGATCAATCGTGGCGCCGACCTTACATTCCTCACACAAATGATGCAGATCTGATGATAGTCCATCGCTGATGTCTATCATGGCTGTGGCCAGATGCTCCTCGCCCAACACCAGCCCCCAACCAACTCTCGGTTCCGGTCTCAGTTGGCGCCTCATTACGCGTTCGATTGCCGCGTCGCGGGCCTCCTTACTGTGAGCCGGGGTCGGATCGGCTCCCCGGTTCAGAAGGCGTAGACCAGCTGCCGCCGCACCCAACTCCCCGGTCACGTAAACCAGGTCTCCGGGTTTAGCCCCCGCGCGTAAGACCGCTTTTCCCTCCAAGCATTCACCGATCAGTATCGTATCAACGATGATTCTGGCGGGCGTTCGTGAGGTGTCGCCTCCAATTAATTTAACCTGATAGCGCTCTGCTAGTTTAAAAATGCCATCGTAAAAGCGATCAAGGAATTCAGTATTCCAAACTTGCTTGGGGACTCCCAGCGAAGTAAGTGCCCAACGAGGTGTGGATCCCATGGCTGCCAGATCCGAAAGCGATACTGCCAAAGCTTTGTGACCAAGGACGTCTGGTGGCGTTTCCTTTTTGCGAAAATCAATATCTTCGATCAACAGGTCGGTGGTAACAATAAGATCCTTCCCCGGGGACGGTCGAATTACTGTTCCGTCATCGCCGATCCCAGTCAGTACCTGAGCGGGTAGTCCGGTTCTATTGGCTTTACCCCGAAGGCGTCGAATAAACTCAAATTCGTCCATCGTTCAACTAAAAGATACGACGCAATGAATCGAGACCCGCTTCAATCGTCTCTAAAGAGGTGGAAAAAGAAAAACGCAGGTGACCCTCGCCATGGTCACCGAAAACAATTCCTGGCACGGTGGCCACCTGCGCCTGTTCCAGTAAGATCTCAGCTGCCTCGCGACTGTTGCCGCTGACTCGCGTCACGTCTGGGAAGGCATAGAAGGCGCCCGCCGGTTTTGCGCACGTCAACCCTAACTCATTCAAGCCATCAACCAGAAGATCTCGTCGTTGCCGGTAGGCCAGCAGATTGCGCGCCAGCAGATCTGAATTATCAGCAAAGGCGGCCAGCCCGGCCCATTGCGTCGGAGTTGAAACCCCATTCGACGAGTAAAGGGTGGTTTTGCGTAAGCCGGTCATCCAGGGTTCTTGCGCAACCGTGTATCCCAGGCGCCAACCTGTCATCGCGTACGACTTCGAAAGGGTGAAGACGGTTATCGTCCTTTGAAACATTTCGGGTAGCGAAGCGATTGAGAAGTGCTGACCCTCATAGACCAGATCCTCATAGGCTTCGTCGGCAATGACTACCAGATTTCGTTCAATAGCAAAGCTGGAAACAGCCTTAGCTTCGGTCGCACTGAATACTATTCCGGTCGGATTTTGTGGAGTGTTGTAATAGATCGCTCTGGTTCTTGAAGTCGCATATCGTGCCAGCGTTTCAACAAAACCATTGTTCCTGGCTTCAGCTGTAGGAACAAGAATGGCTCGTCCCTGACAATGAGCAATCAGATCTTTTATGGGAGTCCAGTAAGGCGAAAAAACCAGAACTTCCTCACCGGGATTTATGACAGACTGAAAGGCGCCAAAGAGTCCTTGCATCCCGCCGTTTAGAACGATTACGTCTTTTTCTCGAGCGGGGATTTGGTTTTTGGACCGCAGCTTCTCGGCAATGGCGACCCTTAGTTCAGGAATACCCGAAGACGGAGCATAGCGGGTCTTGTTTTCCGCCAGAGCCTGCTGCATCGCCGCCTTGATAAAGTCGGGAGTGTTGAGATAGGGTTCGCCGCCTTCAAATCGATAGACGTTTGCGCCGCTGGCCCGCAGTTCCATCACCCGGTTGCGGATATTAACAATGTCTGAAAAGCCTATGTCATCGAGCCGCGAGGCCAGGTGAAAGACGGGCGGAGAGGTGGACACTGGTTTGGTGGATTCCTCTAGTTTTGGCGAACAGAATTAAGACTGGCCCGAATTATAGCTTCGCGTGTCGACAGGCGTCTACCGCGCCCTCGAACCGCCAAATGGCACAGGTTCTTAAACCCGTCCGGCCCAAACCCTGAGACGATACTTTTAAGGATTAGTTTTAACTCAGTGCCGCTAAATATAAGGATTGACAGACGAAAGGACACACTTGTAACATTACTTCGCACTTAGCTAGCTGGCAACCCTGCGAACTAATCCTTTAACTACCGAAGGCAGCCCTAAACTACCTTGTGATGAGTCCTTCGTCTGTACCCATACCGGAAAAGCTTT
>Ga0187893_10007226_pt1 | contig 18370 bp, 19 predicted proteins | sample MA1701074metaG_FD_139574 | JGI IMG/M metagenome (GOLD analysis project Ga0187893, IMG submission 139574) | White microbial mat communities from a basaltic lava cave in the Kipuka Kanohina Cave System on the Island of Hawaii, USA - MA170107-4 metaG ... | reverse complement strand
GAACTTAGAACTTTGTACTTGGTACTTGGTACTTGGTACTTGGTACTTGGTATCGCCCTTGAGAAATTAAGCCCAGAACTGGCACAAAGTACTGAAACAGACCACAAAGCCCAAAGTACAAAGCCCAAAGACCAAGACCAAAGCCCAAAGAACCAAAGACCATGCTGCTGATCATCGCCATTTCCACATTTGTTTTCATCTCGCTGGGAATGATGGGCGCTTACTGGCTTCTCTATCGACCGCAGAGCGAGGCTACGGAACGGCTCAAGCGGCTTGGTGAAAAAGCCGCGAGCCCGACAAGGAGTCCCGTTTCCCTTGTTGAAGAGAGTGCCGCCTCGGAATTGGCCGAGCGCCTTGCATCTCCATTGAACCGTTTGCTGCCTCCTTCGGCCGCCGAAGCAAAGAAACTTCAGAAGCTCTTGATGCAAGCGGGATTCAGGTCGCCGAGCGCGGTCGTGTTTTATCGTGCCTTCCAGCTCATTAGCATGGCGGCGATCCCGGCGATCGTGGCGCTGGGCTGCGCGTTTATGCAGCGGCCAATCGAAAAAGCGGTGCTTTATATCCTCTTTGCTTTCGTAATCGGCTTTTTTCTTCCGCGCTTTTTGCTGCGTCGAAGAATTCAGCATCGCCAACAGCTCGTGCGCTGGGGCCTGGCCGATGCCCTGGATCTAATGGTGATCTCGATTGAAGCCGGGCTCGGTCTAAACGCGGCCATGATGAAAGTCAGCAGCGAGCTCAAAGACGTACATCCCGATATCAGCGATGAATTTGAGCTGGCCAATCTCGAGATCAGGGTTGGGCGTGAACGTGACGAAGCTCTACGCAACCTGGCTGAGCGCACCGGGGTCGACGATCTACGCAGCCTGGTGGCCATGCTCATCCAGACCGACAGATTCGGTACGTCGATCGCCCGGGCCATCCGAGCCTTTTCGGATTCGCTGCGGACGAAACGACGACAGCGGGCAGAGCAAGCCGCTCAGAAGGCAGCGGTGAAGTTGCTCTTTCCCCTGGCTTGTTTTCTATTTCCAACTCTGTTTATCGCGATCCTTGGCCCCGCAGCCCTCCAACTGATGGACACCCTCGGCAACATGTAAAGGAGGCGGCTATGAACAAACGCAGACTAATCGCCATCTTTGTCGCATTCGTTCTCACAATCGCTGTTACTGCGATGTGGAGCGCGGCCACCCTGGAGCGGGAAGGTGACGCAGACGCAAACGTGATTGAGGACTCTGGCGCACTCGCCGGTGAAGCAGATGAGATCAACGAAAACGGCGAAGTGGTTAAGAAGAAGAAGGGTGGCAACAAGGTGGCGCGTGTTTTCGCCGCCCCCTTCAAAGCCTTTGGCAAACTGTTCAGCCGCAAGGACGACAGCAAGATTCAGCGCATGAGCGAGAAGGACGCGGAGAAGTTTGAGAGTGTCGGTGTGGCCCGCGTTGACGACAGTCGAAATTCTCTAGATAAGATCAGCGCTTCCGGCTCTGCCAGAGAGCATCTCGCGAATGGCCGAGCTCTGCTCCTGGAGGGCCGGATTAACGAAGCAATCTCTCACTTATCGACTGCGTCGTACCTGGATCCTCGTCTCGCCGAAGCGCACAACCTGTTGGGCGTCGCGTATTCGCATAAAGGTCTACAAGACCGCGCCAAAGAGTCTTACGAGCGCGCGGTCAAAGCAGAGCCGGACGATGCCCAGACGCTGAACAATCTCGGCTTTTCGCTTTATCAAAATGGAAACTACCGGGCGGCGATTGATCGGCTGAAGCGGGCCGTCAAACTAGCGCCCCACGATGAACGGATCCTCAACAATCTCGGACTGGCGCTCTGCCGCATGGGAAAGTATGAAGAAGCCTACAAGAGCTTCGCCCGCGCTGGCGGAGAACTGAAGGGTCATCTGAATATTGCCAGAATGCTGGAACGGTTCGGGCGCGAAGAAGAGGCGATCAAATATTACGAGGGCGCGCGTCGCGTCGATCCGAATAGCACGTTTGCCTTGAGACGCCTGGTTGATCTTTATCAGCGGATCGGCATGACTCAGGAATCACAGGCAGCGCGAACTGCGCTCTCCGCTATTTCGGGTGAAACAAACGTAGCAGTGGGCGGGAAGTGAATCCACAATGTCCGACAAACTTCAGTTTGTCGTGCTCAGGCTAGTGGTTGTCTCGTAGGTGAGTGAGCGGTGCAGACCAACGACAAACTGAAGTTTGTCAGGTTCAGGCTAGTGGTTGTCTCGTAGGAGTGAGCGGTGCAGACCAACGACAAACTGAAGTTTGTCAGGTTCAGGCTAGTGGTTGTCTCGGAGGTGAGTGAGCGGTGCAGACCAACGACAAACTGAAGTTTGTCGGACAACGTTTGTCGGACGAGGAAACATAAGCCGATGATGTCACAAACCACAATGTCGCAAACAACAATTTTGTCGCGCGCGGAAGTGGAATCAATGGGTCCGCCTGTTCCCGAGGAACTGGGCGAAACAGGTGTGGCCGAAGGTTTCTTGTGCGACTTGGCTCTCAAACATGTCGCTATGGTTCCTGAACCTGATACGACGTTGATCGCCGAACGGCTCCATCTGCCGCGCACGCTTACCGAGGACATACTTCAGAAACTTTACCGAGAGAAGTTGATCGAGGTTCGCCGCCAATCAACCGAGGGTTGGACCCGATACGCGATGCTGGATCACGGCTGGGATCGGGTTGCGAGACTGCTTTCGATCTGCGGTTACGTGGGCGCGGCGCCGGTTTCCCTGTCTGACTACGCGCACATGATGCGGTTGCAGTCTATTCCTTCCGAGCCGGCCTCGATGGAAGTCGCTCGTTCAGCGTTCCACGACCTGGTGCTGCCCGAGTCGCTGCTGCAGACACTGGGCTGCGTCATCAACTCCCGACGATCGTTGTTCCTGACCGGGCTTCCCGGCACGGGAAAAACCGCGGTCGCCGAGCGCATCAATGGCGCCTTGCCCGGCGCGATCTGGATTCCTTATGCCATCGAGATCGACGGTCAGATCATTCGAGTGTTTGATTCACACTGCCACCGACTGGCGCCGGAACATGAGCCGGCCGGTGATTATGACCGGCGCTGGGCTCTGATCACACGGCCGCTGGTCATCGTTGGGGGCGAGTTGACGCTGGAAAATGCAGATCTGACCTGGAGCGAGTCAGCCAAATTCTACGAAGCGCCGTTCCAAATCAAATCAAATGGCGGAACGCTGGTGATCGACGATTTCGGCAGACAGCGGGTAGCGCCTCAGGATCTCCTTAACCGCTGGATCGTACCGTTAGAGCGTCGCGTCGACTATCTGGCGCTTCACACGGGCAAAAAGATTGAAGTGCCCTTTGAGCAACTAGTCGTATTTTCCACGAACCTGGATGAGAAAGATCTTGCCGACCAGGCTTTCCTGCGTCGCATGGGTTATCGCGCGCGGGTCGAGCCGCCGACAGCAGCGGCCTACTCTGAAATCTTTCGGCGCCAGGCTTACACCCGCGGCATCAAATGCGATCAGCCAATCCTGGATCATGTGCTCAACAAATATCGCATTGAGCGAAGGCAGATGAAAGGTTGCGAACCGCGCGATTTGTTGGACCGCGCCACGGATATTTGTCTCTTTGAAGGTCAGCCGATCCTGTTAACGCCGCATGTTATCGACGTCGCGTGGCGTAATTACTTCGGTACCTCCCATACGTTCGCTCCCGTGCAGACTCAGGAGACGATGATCGAGAGGACGCTTGCCGATCCACTTGAGCTGTGATGGCTACGGTGTTGGTTGTTAATTTGCGCCGCAGGAATCCCAATGATCACTACAGGTACCCGATTGCGATTCTGTTTGTTAGCCATCGCATTCTTGCTCACCGGGAGCGTTTCTCATCTGCACGCTAAGAAACGGGTCAGACAGAAACCGAAGGTTCAACCGGTTGCGGAAGCTTCCACGCTCGCGGAACAGGATGAAACTCAAGCGGATGGTCAGGTCTATTTGAGGCTTAAGGACGGCGCCCGAATGCCGGTCGACGACGCCTGGGAGAGCGAGCAGGGAATTTGGTATCGGAAAGGCGGCATCAGCCACTTGCTGCCGCGCGATCGCGTCAATGGCATCGAGCGGGGCTCGGTTGCCAGGGCTATACCTGAGCCGCAGATTACCAGGGTGACCGATGTCACCCCAACTCAAACGGCATCCACAACTGAACAGCCAGTCTGGATCCACCTGGTTGGGGGCGCACGGGTCGAGGCAGATAACGCAACCGAATCGGCGGCCGGCGTTTGGTACCAGCGCGGTATACTTTCCATCTTCATCGAACGCAGCCGGATTGACCACACCGAGCGCGAGCCTTTGACAACGTTGGCCTCGAACAAAGAGCGCGGCTGGAGCACGGGCCGTCCAAAAATCGATTCCCTAATTCGCCAGAACGGAGCGAAGTATGGTGTCGACCCGTATCTGATTTTTTGCGTGATGGAGCAGGAGTCGCATTTTAACGCTCGAGCGGTTTCGCCCAAAGGAGCTCGAGGATTGATGCAACTGATGCCTGGCACCGGGGCGCGTTTTGGCGTCCGCAGTCCGTTCGATCCGGCACAGAACATTGCCGGCGGCACGCGATATTTGAAGGAACTGCTGATGCGGTTCAACGGTCGCGTCGATTTGGTTCTCGCCAGCTATAACGCCGGCGAAGGCGCGGTTGTCAGGTTTGGACACAGAGTGCCGCCTTATCGCGAGACGCGCAACTACGTCAAACGGGTCGGATATCGTTATCGTCAGACGAAATCTCCAGTGCCTTCCGCGCCGGGTAACGGAGCCATTGCGGGTGGAAAGTGATTGAATTGAATGGCGCCAGGAGCGATGCATATCTTGCTTAGAATAATTTTCATGATGGCGTTATGCGCGGCTCTTCTGTCGCCTGCTGTGGTTGCGCAGCAGGGTTCCGAAGCTCCTCTGACGAACGCATCCATCGTCAAACTCGTTCGCGCTGGTTTTAAAGAGAAAACGGTAATCGCCATTATTCGCAGCCGGCCAAACCGGTTCGATCTCGAGCCCGATCGCCTGATTGAGCTCAAGCGCAGCGGTGTCAGCGAGAACATCATTCTCACCATGCTGGAGCTCGATGTTTGGACCACGAGCGCGGACGCCGACTGGAATGACGATTCGTTCTTTAAAGGAAACCGAATGCCGCGCGGTAACGACTCTGGTAAGGCCGGTGAAGGCGAGACCGACATTTTCGGCTCGAGCGGCGGGTCCAATAGTCAGACTCGCGGCCGTGGGTTGAAAGGCTCGAATCAGGGCGAAACGTTAACCACGGGCAGCGCTACGGTCCGCATTCTTCGTCCCCCCGCAGAAGCCGGAGGGGCGCCCCTCAAGCTCGAGAAAACTCCCACCCTCAATAACGATTCCGTCATCAAGCTCGTGGAGGCGGGTTTTTCGGAAGGAACGATTATTAAGAGGATTGAAGATTCCCCCGTCGACTTTGATTTATCACCCGAAAAACTGACTGAGCTGCGTAAGCGTCGAGTCACGGATGCGATCATCACAGCGATGACCCTGGCGATGGAGGGATTGGACCCCAAGCCGGCAGGCAGAAGTGGGGAAAACTAGCCGCATGTTCGGCATGTCCACGCCACAAGCTTTGTTAATCGCACTCTCGATTATTTCCCTAGCGTGGTCGTCTGCCTTACCGTCGGTCGCCATTACGTTAAGACCGACATGCCGTAGTGTCACGAGGTCAGTACCACCGCGCGGTAGCGGGTGGGTGCTCGGTGTGGAGGCCTCCTCCGACGCAGCGACCCACCCGCTACCGCGCGGTGGTGCTGACCTCATGACACTGGCATTGGAACAATCCACAGTCGGGCAAGTCTCACCTTCCCACCAGGACCCACCGCCCCCGCCGCCGCCCCCGCCGCCACAGAACAAGCTCGAGGAAGAGATTGATCCGGACGACGTCATCTCGGTAAACACCAGCGAAGTTCTGTTGCCCGTCACGGTTCGTAATCAAGACGGGCAATTTATTAATAATCTGACTCGCAAAGATTTCCGCGTCTTCGAAAATGGAATTGAGCAACCTCTAAGTGACTTGAGTTTGAGGCAGGCGCCCGTCGATGTGGTGTTGCTGGTGGATGCTTCTTCATCTGTTGCCGAGAACCTTGATGATTTTCGCCGCGCCGCGGAAGGCTTTGCCGCCCACCTGTCGCCCGATGATCGCGTAAGCTTGATCCAATTTGATGACCGAGTGCTCCTGCTTCAGGACTGGACCAGAAGTTTGGTGCAATTGCGTCGGGCGCTGCGCCGCGTTGCCCCGGGCATGTTTACACGCTTCAACGACGCGATGTTGCTGGCGGCGCGCGATCAAGTGCCCCGCGGCAATGCTCGGCACGCAATCATTGTGCTAACGGATGGCATAGACAGCGGGCGCGGTGCAACCTTTGAAGCAGCCCTACGCGCAGCACTCCAATCACAAACGACGGTTTATGTGGTTAGTAACAGTGAAATCGAAAGGGCGAAGAAAGAAGCCGAGTTGGCGGCGCTGCTTTCCGGTTCGAGCTCCGCTGTACGCTTCAATCAACTCAAAATCGACGATTTGCGTTTGGGCCTGGAAGCCCTGGCAGCAAGCGAGCGCAACCTGGCTCAGTTGACGACCGCCACCGGCGGGAGAGTCTACCGGCCCATGTCTTTTAACGACCTCGAGAAGGTGTATCGAGAAGTTGCTGACGAGCTGCGGCATCAATACGCGCTTTATTACTCTCCTTTGAACAAGAAGCGTGATGGCGCATTCCGTCGGGTGCGTGTCGAGACAACCGATCCGAGGCAAAGAGTGTCTGCGCGAATAGGCTATTTCTTGCAATGAGTGGCAAGCCCCCAAAATGACACATCAGATAGGCCCTGCCGGGTTCTGAGCCTCTGTGATACACGTCGTTGTCCTTTTTAAGCCGAGCTCTAGGTAAGCCTGTTAGCTCAAAAGTCTAACTATTTCCTCAATTAGCCCTTCACGATCCCGTGGCGGCACGGCCATTGCCAACGGTTTCCTGGAATTCCTGCAAGCGTTCGTGTGCTTTCCCTGGCTTGCACTCCATAAATCAAAAAACTTAAGGAAGACCGACGGGAACGATGAAAACTATAAAACATGCCGAAAGAGGCTTGACCTTTGTTGCCGGCGCCCTTCATGGCGCAATTCAATCTGTGAATAAGTACAAGCCAAATCCTTCCTTCACACCAAAATGGTCCGACAAACCTCTGTTGAAATCGTGGCAAAAAAGCAAGCCGACACTCGGTTGGCCGCGAACGACAGATTCGCTTTGTCCCAATTGTGTGATCGAGGCAAGGGAATCCATTCTCAGTGGCAAGCAGGACGTCAGCGTCCTGATAAATGAAAAAGTCGGAGAGATAAAAGCACAGATCATTGAGCGCGATGGCGAGATTTGGATGGTAAAGGATTGCCCAATCCATGGACACTTCGAAGATATGATGGCGATTGATTCGAAGTTTCTAACTCACATCGAGAAGATGTTTCCCGGGCGCGACATCGACGCGCACAACGACGAAAAACTCCACAACCACGGCACCAGCACGATCAAGTACGGTCGCGGCGCTGTTTTGACTGTCGACCTGACCAATCGCTGCAACATGATGTGCGATCCTTGTTTCATGGACGCTAACCAGGTGGGTTTCGTTCACGAGCTAAGTATGGATGACATTAAGGAAATCCTGGACAACGCGATTTCCATCAAGCCGCGGCGCCAGATGTCAGTACAGTTCTCTGGTGGCGAGCCTTCAATCTCACCTCACTTTCTCGAGGCGATCCGGTATGCGCGCAAAGTTGGTTATAACAGCGTGCAGGCGGCCACGAATGGAATCGAGTTCGCCAAGAGCAAGGAGTTTTGCCGAGAGGCCGCCCAAGCTGGTCTGCGCTATGTGTATTTGCAGTTCGACGGCATTGGCAATGACGCGAATAGTCATCGTCAGGTAGGAAACCTGTTTGACGTCAAGATGCGTGCGATTAACAACCTGCACGAGGCCGGTGTCGAGATCGTGTTGGTGACCACGCTCGTCAACGGGATCAACAACGATCAGGTAGGGTCTATTATTCGGTTTGCGCTCGATAATCCGAAGAAGATTGCATTTCTTTCCTTCCAGCCGGTGTCTTTTACGGGCCGGGACGAAGAGATAACGGAGCATCGCCGGCTACAGCAGCGCTACACACTTTCTCACTTGGCGCACGACGTCAAGAACCAAGTCGGAATTACGGAGCCTACACGCGACTGGTTTCCATTGTCGCTGATGGGAGCATTTGCGGACTTTGCCGACCTCGTCCACGGTCCAAATGCCGAATGGGGACAGGTCTCCTGCGGCTGTCACCCAAACTGTGGCGTGGGAACGGCGGTGATGGTTGATAAAGAGACGAGAGAGATGAGACCCGTGCCCGAGTTTCTGAATATTCCGGGTCTGGTTAAAGACATGCAGAAGATCACGGATGCGGCTCGCGGTAAGTGGATGTCGAACCTGATGATGGGCCTGGCCTTGTTGAAGAATTACAATCCTTACAAGTCGCCATCGCAGTTCACCCTTTATGAGTTGTTCAAAAAGTTCGATAAGTCTTTCGGCTTGACCGGCAAAGACTATGGCAGGGTCTCTGGTGATCGCACCAAGGACGACATCGAAAAGCGTCGCGCCGATCGCTGGAATTTCCTGTTTATTGCGGGCATGTGGTTCCAGGATCTCTTCAATTACGACTTCCGGCGCACCGAAATGTGCATCATTCCTTATGGTACGCAGGAAGGAGAGATTTCCTTCTGTGCCTACAACACCGGAATCGGCTGGAGAAACATCATTGAGAACATGCACCAGAATGCTACGGTCGCAAAGTGGTACGAGGAGCATGGCCGGCACGAAATCTTTGCGCGCGGAAAAGAGGTCGAGTTAAGCGAGGCTTCGCACAGTATGGTGCTCAATCCAATTGACCTGGCGCGTCCCAACAAACCGCAGATGGAAGGTCCCAAAACGGCCCACGAAGAAGCGGTGATGATGCGGAAGCTCTATCAGGAGCTGGTGCTTAAGAAGCAGCTTGACACCAAAGAAGCAGATAAGCCGGTTCAGATTCAGGGGCTTGGCCGCAAGCCGAAGTCTGCTTCGGCAGAAGCCGAAATGGTCGCGGTTTAGTCGTCCGACAAACTTCAGATTGTCGTCTGGTCACCAAAAGTCCGACAAACTTCAGTCTGTCGTTTGGTCACGGTGGCACACAACTCGCCCCGAAACCAAAGTCCGACAAACTTCAGTTTGCCGTCTGGTCACGGTGGCACTACTCGCCCCGAGACCCAAGTCCGACAAACTTCAGTCTGTCGTCTGGTCACGGTGGCACACTACTCGCACCGGAAACCAAAGTCCGAAATACATCGGTCTCGCACGAGCTCCAGTCAACCCCACCTCACCGCATCCGACAAACTTTAGTTTGTCGGACAACTTGACCACGGGCGTTGAGGACGTGTTAAATATGACGGCTGCAACCAAACTAGTTGCAACCAAATTAAAGGAAACTACAAAGACGGAGAAAGAATGGCAATAGTTACTGTTAATCAGGGTGAATCGATCGAAAGCGCGCTCAGACGCTTCAAGCGCAAAGTAATGACGGAAGAGATAATCAAGGACGCCAAGAAGCATGCGTTCTTTATCCCGCCCGGACAGAAAGCAAAGCTAAAGTCTGCTCTCGCGCGCAAACGGAATAAGAAGAAGGGCCGCATGCGCAGCACTCCTCGCGACTAGTCGAGACTGCCTCCTGAAGTTGCAGCACGTGGCCGTGCTGATCTCCTCAGTTTACTCATAGCCGACAACGAGCAGTGGATGCGCTCAATGGGCGACCCGGCGGTAGTAGTCCGCAAACGGTGAACTGATGTAGAGTCTGCGTTTGGCATTATGACGCGTATCCTGATTACCAACGATGATGGCATTCACTCAGACGGCCTGATCAAGCTGGAAGAGGCTCTTGTGGCTGTGGGAGATGTCTACGTCGTGGCGCCTGCCGCTGAGATGAGCGGCGCGTCTCATAGCCTGACGCTGGCTCGGCCGCTTCGCATCAGGCAACTCGACGAACGGCACTGGACCGTAGACGGTACGCCCACCGATTGTGTGACTCTGGCGCTTAACAAGATCCTGCCTCCGGAAGAGATGCCCGATATCTGCGTGTCAGGGATCAATCACGGGGGCAACCTCGGTGATGACGCGACCTATTCGGGAACCGTGGCGGGAGCGCTTGAAGCCACCATCCTGGGAGTGCCGGGGCTGGCGCTGAGTTTGGTGGCTCGCGAGAACTTCGATTTTTCAGAGGCGGCGCAATTTGCGGTGACGGCGGCTCGAAAAGTTTTGGCCGAAGGATTGCCGGAAGGTACGCTGTTGAATATCAATATTCCGCCGGGCGAGATCAAAGGCGTGCGCGTGACGCGACAGGGAATCAAGAATGCTCGTCCGGTGATCAGCGAACACATCGATCCTCGCGGCAAGCCTTATTTTTGGATTGGCGAGGAGTACTTCAATACCAATTCCGCGGACGGTACTGATTACTACGCCATCGAGCTGGGTTTTGTCTCAGTCACGCCGCTGAAGAGCGATATGACTGATCATCATGCCTTGACTGCGATTGAGACGTGGAACTACTTGAAAGCGGCCGAGCTACTCGAGAAGCGTTGAGGCGCGTGCAATCAACCGGTCAACAGCCTTCATCTCAAGACTTCGCCATTCCGCGCGAACGAATGGTTGCTCGGTTGAAGGATCACTACGGCATTCGCGACGCCCGGGTTCTTGAGTCGATGCGAACGGTTCCACGTCATGCCTTTGTGCCGGAAGCGCTGCAGGGCCGGGCTTACGGGGATCACGCACTGCCGATCAATGCCAATCAAACTATTTCTCAGCCTTACATCGTCGCGCGTATGACGGAGCTGCTCCAAATCGACGAGAACAGCCGGGTGCTGGAGATTGGAGCCGGTTCGGGCTATCAAACTGCAGTACTGGCGAATATAGCTGGACAGGTTTATGCCATTGAGCGGATCGCCGAACTGGCTCGCGAAGCGCAGGCACGCATCCGGCAATTAAACATCTATAACGCCACGGTCAAGTGTTTTGACGGGACGCTCGGTTGGGCCGCGCATGCTCCTTTTGATGGAATTCTGGTGGCCGCCGGCTCTCCTGATATTCCTGAACCACTCTTGTCGCAGTTGGCGGTTGGAGGAAAACTCGTGATTCCCGTTGGCGCAGATCGCGACTCGCAAAGACTGATGCGAGTTGTCAGGAAGCCCACGGGCTTCATCAGGGAAGATCAAGGCGCATGCGCATTTGTTCCACTGATTGGACGTCATGGATGGTCCAATGAAAAATGAGTTCAGAGTTCAAGCAGTTCAGAATTCAAGCTTTAGCTTGCTGCTGCTGAAAACAATACAACCTGAAGGTTGAACTCTAAACTTCTTGAGTCCTGATCTGAATATCGTGGGGTCTTTGTGAAGAAGATTTTTGAGTACCTCCGGCGATTAAAAGCCTGGGTCGAAGCTTTCGCCGGCAAGCCGTACGCTGGCTGGGCGCTCTTTGTCATCGCTTTTGCCGAATCCTCTTTTTTCCCCATTCCTCCGGATGCGCTGCTGATCGCGCTTGCAGTGATTGTGCCCCAAAAGGCTTTTCGTTACGCCCTTATTTGTTCGATCGGTTCTGTGCTGGGCGGCATGTTCGGCTATTTCATTGGGCTGGAATTTTATGAAGCCGTGGGTAGCCGAATTATCAGATTCTATGGAGTCGAGCAGCAATACGATAAGGTTCGCGCCTTATATGAGCAGAACGCATTTGCCGCAATCGCGGTGGCCGGATTCACTCCCATCCCTTATAAAGTTTTCACAATTGCGGCCGGCGCCTTCAATATCTCTTTTTCCACACTGGTAATAGCCTCCGTCATCAGCCGGTCAGCGCGTTTCTTCCTGGTCGCGACCCTTTTTTACTTCTTCGGCGCGCGAATCAAGAGCTTCATCGACAAGTATTTTGAGGTGCTAACGATAGCGTTCATGATTCTCCTCGTGCTCGGCTTTGTGGCGATCAGATGGTTAACGTAGATACGGAACAGAAACGATCCACTAAAAGCACGAACCGACATGACGCAGCCCGTTCGCGCCGGCGCCAAAAATAATGGCGTTGTCCGGGGGTTTTCTGTCCCCCTTCTTTCATCGTCAGCCTCATTTTCTACCCCGTTGCTTAGCAAAACTGCGAGGTAAATCACTCTCATTTCGCGTAGATTTCTTATTTGAGGCAACGATTCAATTTCGAGTAGATTTTTTATGAGGCAATTCGCGTGTTTGTTTCCCACAAAGCTACGAGTGTATAATGATCGAGATTTATCACCAACATCACGAAGGGGTTTCATATGCCAGATCGCAAAGACGATGAGGTGCGTTTTTATGTCGGTCCAGAGATAACCTTTCTCGGTAAAGCCACTGAGTTGACTGCAGGTTGGTGCTCGCCGGTCGCGGAGGGCTACGGCGGCAGCGGTAAATATTATAACGCGAATCCACCGGGAACGGCTGCCTTTGAGGAGGGAGACGAAGGAAAAACAGAGACCGACGAGACGCGCTCGGGAGAAGATGAATCAGAGTCCGGCGACGAGTCGGCGTGATTGTGAGTGCAAAGCCCTGAGTGGGGCAGGTGGGATATCATTGAGATTCATTTTGATGCCACAGTCATGCGGACACCCCACTTAGGCGTTGGCCTCGGCTATCGGGTCGCTCATCACGACGATATCGTTCGCCATAGAGACGAAATCGACTTTCTTGAGGTCATTAGCGACCAATTCCTTTACGCCACCGACGAAAAGTTAGAAGCGATGCTTGCCGCCGCGAGCGGCCTTCCTCTTGTGTCGCACAGTCTTGCCTTGTCAGTTGGCACCGCAACCTCCCTGGATGAAAATTATGTGGCGCGAAATGCTGATTTTGTGCAAAGGATCAACGCTTCCTGGTTCAGCGACCATCTCTCCTTCACCAAAGTGCCTGAAATCGATCTCGGTACCTTGATACCTCTTTGGTTTACCGAGGAGGTCGTGGAAACCGTGGTCAAAAACATTATGACGGTAAAGAGCGCTCTACCGGACACACTCTTCCTTGTCGAGAACATAACCTACTATTTTTCCATGGCGAAAAATGAAATGAGCGAGGCTGAATTCATCACCCGCATTCTTGAGCTTACGGGCTGTGGTCTGTTGCTGGACCTCGAAAACGTATACATCAATTCCTATAATCTTAAGTTCGATCCCTACGCTTTCCTGGACGACCTTCCGCTAGAACGTGTAGTGCAGATACATATCGCCGGGCACGGCGCGCCGGCGGACATGATCCTTGATACTCATGATCATCCAGTTTCGCAGGAAGTCTGGGAGCTCTTAGAGTATGTCGTCAAACGTAGTCCGGTCAGAAGCATCTTGCTCGAGCGTGACGATGAGTCACCATCCTTTGGCGGGATCATGGAAGAACTTGCACACGCCCGTCGAATACTCGCTATGCGATAAGAGGAATATCACCGTAACATGTCGCTGATCGAGTTGGAACTTGCCCTGGCACAAGTGTTGACTGACGCCGACTATCTCGCCCGGTTCCTGGTGGACAAAAAGGAAGCCTTAGCCGGGTTTGAGTTGAGTCCTGCCGAGATTGCCGCAATCACTGGTATTGATGATGACCGCCTCCGCGGCTACTCAAACTTGCTCCTTAGAACTCGCATTGAATTGGGGCTCAGAGCGTTTCCTCGAGTGCGCAAACTTCTTGGCCCGGATTTTGTTTCGAGATACGGCGCCGAGTACGCACGAACATTTCCGCTTGGACCGGCTTCGGGCCAGTCCCCTGTTTTTGTGGAATTCAGGAGCCTTCTGACCTTTCTAGAGCAGCACGCAAGTCGTCTGGAGACTGAGATTCCGTTTTTCGGCGACACCCTGCAATATGACGCGACGATGTTTGTCTTGGGCAACGACCCTGACATCGCTAACGAGGTGCATCGGTTTGAGCGCCATTACCGGCCCCTGCTAGATAGCGACGACACAGCAAACGTCATGCCCCTCCGTTCACCAGGCACTCTAATACGGACGTTTACAATCGATATACTCAGCGAAACGGATCGGCAAACTTCAACAGCTTCCGACGAACTCAGTCACTTGCTCTTCTACAAGACGGCGCGGGATGTAGCCGTCCGATTGACCAGGGTCAATGATGCGACTAAATGCGCGTTGGAACTGTGCGACGGGCGGACTCCCATCCACCAAATCGCCGATGGAGTTGCCAGGCAGGTTGGCCTTGGTGAAACCGTTGAAAACGTGCGGGCATGCATCGCTATGTGCCAGGCGCTCTCGGCCCGCGGCGTGATTGGGGTCCGCACAACGTGGGAATAGAAGCCATCAACGTTTTAAGAAAGGCAATTCGCGATCTTGAGATTGATCGGCTACCCACGGAAGACCTTCGATCGATTTGCATCAGGCTGGAAGATCAAGGCGCGGTTGCGGATTCAGAAACCAGTCCTTACTTCATACATTATGATTTCGCAGCATCGCCACTACAGTGGATCCAAAATGCGTTCCTTCTTAGCACGCCCCACTCAGTCATAAATTTCTCATACTTCGATGAGGAGATCGAACCGCCCTCGGGTTACATTATCGCGCCTTCGGCGACAAGGGATCGTTGTTTTGCGAAGCCTTATTATATCGAATCGGAGCCGGGCGCCGGCTTACACCACAAACGCTGCATAGGGCTTAATGCGATTACCAGGTATTTTGATCGGCATTGTTGGCGCTACGATCTGAGCTTCGTTGGATTCAGGGGAGCCCTCTTTTCATCTCCTCCCAATCCGGTCACTCAATTTGACTCCCGCAATTGCCGGCGTTTTCTGCTGCGACAACTAGCAGAAAGCTTCTTGCCCCAACACCCTAACCTCAAGACGCTCTTTCGCGTAAACGTGCAGTATTTCTTTGTTGATATGACCACGCCCGATGTCCAACGAGAAGAATTGAACGCCAGAACGCAATATCTGGAAAGTGTTAATGACACTCGCCTGGTGCTCTGTCCGCGGGGCGGCGCTACGAATTCCTTTCGCTTCTTCGAGGCTCTGGCATGTTGTAATGTGCCCATCTATATCGGGGATGGGGACACTAAACTCCCACTGGACTGGATCATCGACTGGGACAAGGCCTGCTTCCGTATTTCTTGCGAGGAACTGGTGATGGAAGCTGGGCGAAGCGGTTGGAGGAGATTCTGTCAATGAGTGATGAGGAAATCAATTTAAGACGCCGGTATATCTTTCGCATTTATCATCAGTTTCTATCTCTGGAGCGTAAGCCCGTTTTCGATCAGCTCGTGTTATTAAAGACAAAAGAGCTTCTTGCCGGGAGTCCAGGATAGACTATGAAGGCGGTCTTATTTCGAGGCGAAGATGAAAGGACTGCATACCGCAAGCCACCTACGCTTTGAAGAGATGGACGGGATAATCGTGTTCCTGGATCTGAGAACCGGAACTTACCACGCCATGGATTCTGTGGCGGCTCGCATGTGGAAGTCAATCCAGAAGTTCGAGGAGCGAACGTCAATCGTTCAATCCCTTCACCATAACCATCCAGTTGAATTAGAACGCCTGGAGCGGGACTTGGACGCTTTCATCGAGCAGCTTCTCAAGTTGGGTTTCCTCGAGAAGGAGACATCTGCAACTCCGGAGGTTAAGCAGCTCTCGACTCGGCGAGGCATCAGATATTTCCCGGCTTTGCGGGCCTGGTGGTACCTGATGGCAACCGCATGTTCTCTTTCACTCCGGGGCTTCGCAGGAACGTATGCGCGTTGTTCAAACCTCTCAGTTGCCAGATTACCGGCTGAGATGGAACGGGACTCGCTCGCTTTGGCGCTGAGGGCATTCGGCCGAGCCGAAAACTTCTTCTATCTCAGGAAGGCCCCGAAAGATTGCCTGCCCAGATCGTTGGCCCTGTTCCGATTCTTGCGGGCCATGGGGTTTCCGGTGGAGCATTGTATTGGGGTCAAGCGCTTTCCTTTTAGCGCACATGCTTGGGTTGAAAATGACGGTGAAGTTATCTACGACCATTCCGGACGACCCGGAGGATTGACAACTCTCGCGAGAATGCCGAGGTGAAGAGATTTATTGGCCGATTGGAAAACCGGTTCGGGCACGGCCTGGAAGGACATCCTCTGCCCGAAACTTATGATTCAATTCAGGTTCTGCATCGTGGATATATCGCAAACTCCGCCGAACTTCTTCTCGAGGGCAAGAGACGGGGCGAGTCGTTAGCAGGCGCCCCGGACGGGCTATTCTTCGCAAAGGCTTATTCGTGGTGGGGTGATGGATTACAGTCCAAAGTTCTCGGAGAATACTCGGTTGCGATTTACGACTCGCAGCGGTTGAGACTGCTCCTAACCCATGATGCGCTCGGCCTGTTGCCGCTTTTCTATGCAGATTACTCAGGCACTGTTGTTTTCGCATCTCACCTCGATTGGTTGGTTCGGTTCATCGGGCCAGGCGATCTCAGCGTCGAGTACATCACTGAGCTTCTGACTTCAGGCCTTCATACAGGAGCACGCACTCCCTACCGCAAAATTCTTCGTCTCTTGCCGGGACAGAGTTTGACGTGTGCCGATGGAGGCCTTGTTGTGCGTCAGACCTGGAGTTTGGCCTCTCGAGAACCGATTTCTTACAAAACGGACGAGGAGTATGAGGAGCGTTTTCGTGGTTTGATTGGTCAGGGGGTGAGCGCCGCCCTTCGTGGTTGCAGCACGGTATGGGGCGAACTCTCCGGCGGCCTGGATTCCTCCTCGGTGGTTTCGATGGCCGCCTCGTCGGGGACGAAACTTGACACCGTGTCCTTTATCTCCAGCCAACATCGCTCCGGTGATGAAACGAAGTGGATGCGCGCAGTCGTAGAGAAATACGGCCTTGCCTGGCACGTCATAGATGTGGATGCTACTCCGCCCTTTTCCGAGATTCCATCCGAGTTCTATGCGGAACCCAACCCGACAATGATCGTCGAGGGTATCTTCCGGCGATATAAGAATCTCTTGAGCGATTCCCATGTAGATGCAGTCCTGTCAGGTGATGGTGGCGACAACATTCTGATGGGGGGACATACGGAACCTCTTTATTTTGCGGACAGGTTCACGAGTTTCAGATTCAGGTTACTACTGGAGGGTCTCCGCGAGTGGCGGAAAGCGCGACAGGACAATCGACCACTGTTGTTTCTGTTCGTTGAGACTGTGCTCACTCCCTTGATAGATCACATTCGCGGAAGACCGTTGCGCAACAAGCTAAAGGCAGGCATTCCACCATACCTTCATCCGCGTCTCCGGCGTATTTACCAAACCAGACCGAGCCCGCGGGCAGCGGAGAAGTTCCGTTCGGTAGGGGACCAGTATTTCGCGGAGCGTCTCTCTCAGTGCGGCCTAACGGCCGGCACCTCCAACGATCAGCGCACGGGCGCATTCGAGTTTCGCTTTCCGCTCCTCTATCGGCCGCTGGTGGAATTCATGTTTGCGATTCCCTGGGAACAGAAGCTGCTGCCGGAATGCGATCGTCATCTGCAGCGGCGAGCCTTAAAAGAAATTCTGCCTGAAACGGTCCGTCTGCGCCGCGGAAAGCGGGGTTCGGCAGAAGCTTATTTTGAGGGGCTCAGGCATTCGCAAGCATGGAATGAAATCCTGACCAAAAACCCTTTGATGGTCGAGTACGAGTTGGTGGACAAAAAGACCTGGCTGGAGGCTGTGGCTCAAGCGCGGTACGGACAGACGCATCTGATGTCTCTGTTTCTGAGCGCTGCGACCGTGGAGATGTGGTTACGGCAACTCAGCAAGTGCCCGGGAGTAAGCGCGTTATCAGAACTGGCTGATGATTGATCCATTTTTCCCTTAGTGGTTGTGATCGATGGTTAGCCTGGTGGATGGGATGTACGGCAGCCGCCCGTTGAGTGAAAAGTATGGACGGTACCTGCTTATTCTGCGTAACAGCCGGATTCACCTCTCTTCAGAAGAGAATCGTGTCGAGAGTGGTCACGATACTCAGTTCGCGGTCTGGAGATCGCGGGGCGAAGCGTTCCGGTAAATAACACGAAATACCTAAGAGCACTTTTTAAAAGCAAGAACTAACAAACAAAGAAGAGCCATGCCATAAAGGGATTTCAGAAGAGTACTAAGTTTGACACTTGCCGGGGGCTCACCTAGAATCGCAGTTCTTGTCGGGGCGTGGCTCAGCCTGGTAGAGCGCACGGTTCGGGACCGTGAGGTCGGTGGTTCGAATCCACTCGCCCCGACCAAATTAATTCAACTGTCTACGGCTGCCGATAAAGGTGGCCGTTCTTGTTTTGTGGCAGGATTGTGGCAGAACCGATCGCCTGCCCTTCGCACCGTTTCCACAGCAGCT
>Ga0187893_10007225_pt1 | contig 18370 bp, 14 predicted proteins | sample MA1701074metaG_FD_139574 | JGI IMG/M metagenome (GOLD analysis project Ga0187893, IMG submission 139574) | White microbial mat communities from a basaltic lava cave in the Kipuka Kanohina Cave System on the Island of Hawaii, USA - MA170107-4 metaG ... | reverse complement strand
CCCTGCTGTTGTCCGATCTCGGTGTCACCAAATCACACAGTCGGCCTTATGTTTCCGACGACAACCCGTTCTCGGAAAGCCAGTTCCGCACGCTCAAGTACCGTCCGGAGTTCCCGGACCGCTGGATGCCGCCTTCCAGGCTCACCCGGAACGTTTCGTTCGCCGGCCGCCTCGAACGCCAGACCTGCCTGCGGAGGTGTGGATCAACAAGCCGTCTCGATCCAGCGAAGAAAAAAGCCACTAAACTTCCATGCCGACTGTCTCAAATCTCTTGACACGCACCGAATCGAACAGCGGGCAGAGCCGGTTGTGCGTTTCGATCTTACTTGCCGAGGCTTTGACGAACGAATTGGATCAATTCCTGCAAGCTTGCAAAATGCTCCAAGTCATACGGAATCGGACTGTTGAAGCGCTGTCGCAACAATTCCAAAATCTTTCGGCGTTGGGGCTCCTTGAACTGGGACAAGTGCGCGCACGCGACATCTCCAATCGTTTTCCGGACAGTTCCCGGGACGTTGTTCTCACGTTTTTGGAGCGCGCGAGTCAGCACTGCTTTCCATGGCAACTCCTTGTCTTCGTATAAATCAATCAACTCCTGCGAAAGCCGGAAACTATACCGGATCCAGTTCTCAACTTCTTGTTCGGGCGGTGTTTCCGATGACGAAGCAAGGTGCCTTCTTGCGAGATCCTCATAAGTCTTGATGACTTCCAGGTAAAAATCACTAACGGTTTCGATTTCGCAGTTTAGTGTCCTGATGCAGCCATCAACGAGCCACGCGATTACATCAGTGCTTGACCGCCGCAGCGAGATAGCCGGGGAGAAAACGGGAAGGTCCCGCTTCTCGCCCTGCACGGACTCGGCCGAAGTCAGGGAGAAAACAAGTGTCGATGGCTCCCCTTTCAATTGCAACTCAGCCAGTATTCGGAGTGAGCGAACGTCATCGGCAACTGTTACGGGGATTTGGTCTCTATAGTCTACGCCCATCAGGCGGTCAGCGTAACTCTTCGCATCGAGGCCGTCGACGGTCAGGACTCGGGACTCTGGAATGCCGAGCGTTCGCAGCACATAGACTCCGCCAACATCATGTTTCATCACGATCGGCAGAACGTCTTTGCCCGTAGCAACTCTACCACGAAGTTCCTGGATTCCAAGATGGTGATGCACGAGGGCTTTTTTCAGCACACAGCAATTAATGCCGAGCCGGATCGGCCCTTCAGCCACAAACTTCAACGCTAATGTTCGATCTGTGGTCCCCATCAATCCTAACGCGATGTCGACCTCCTCCCGGACTAAGGATCCTCTTAAGTCCATGGACACGCTCCGGATAGGTTCAATGCCGATACCTGCGATTGCCATCACAAGCCGAAAAAAACGCTCATGAAACTGGGAACCGCCGTCGGGATGGGCCGTGGCAACACGGAGTTTATCCCCCAGCTCGAGGCTGGTTAGTGGCCCTTTTTTCAAGGAGGTTTTCACGGCAAGGGTCAATCGAAATTCGAAATCAGTTTGTCCTTTCAAGTCTTCAGGATAGAACAACCTAGCGAGTTTTTTCACGTTTGCGGAGGATGGCGTCTTTTGGCCGGCGCGCCATGCGGCAACCGCTGATTTCGACACATTAAGAGATCGAGCCGTAGCTTCGATGCTCAGTTCCCTCCTATCCAGTTCCTCACAGAGGATCGCCTTCACCTGGGGAAAAGCCATATACCGTTTATACCATATTATTTGTATAAACAGTACAACTTGTAATTATGCATTGACATCCCGGCAATCGGGGCATATTCTTCTTTTCAGAGGGACGCATTGGATCACGATGAAATGCTTTCAAAAATCCGCAGCCGCTCAAGAAGATACATTCTCGATCTGGGCGACTCGTCATGCCGACTATTCTCGTCGGACTTGGCAAACTTCCTGGCGCATGACTTGGTTACGCGGGCTGACAACTCAGTGAAGCGGAGGCTAGAGGCTTTCGCTTTGTACGATTACCTGGAAACAATCGCTGCGTTCGAGCAGCGCGTAATTAACCCAAGCGCCGAGAGAGTGGCTCGGGGATTCCTCGATCTTCCGTTCAAATTGCGTCAAGCGGCCAGTTGGATCTATGCAGAAGAAGCAAACCATTCGGCAACCGAGGGAGACCTTCGCGTTCAGCTGACTGCGGCAACGGGTGTCAGCTTTGAAAATCGATGCCCTCGGGCCATCGAAGAGTTTTGTCAGGCGCTTCATTATCTTGATCCTAAAGTTGGCCTGATCGTGGAATTGGCATTTGCGGTGGTCGTTGAAATAACGATCTCAAAAGCGTTGTTCTATTTGCCGCGCGACCCACTGATCCATCCTGTGATTCGTGCCTTTGTCATGGACCATGCCTCTGATGAGGCCGGGCACCAATTGTGCTTTCGCGCTTTGATCAAACTGGTCTGGTCGAATTTAACTGCCGGTGAGCGTCTCCTGGTTGGGCAAGCAATCCCGGAATTAACAGCGGCCTTGCTAGAGCCCGACTACCGGCGGATTGAGGCGATGTTGAGAGGGGTAGGTTTTTCAACGTCCCAAGCCGAACGGATTCGCCGGGAATGTTTGCCGGCCAATGTCGTATCGAGGCAGATGGTTTCCGCGGCAAGACCCGTCACGAATCTGTTTGGCAAGGAACTTGGAGCCTTTGCGGACCTGAGTGTGAGCAACGCATTCGTGGCGGCCGGGCTCCTGGCTTCATAACCGTTCAAAGAAAGGAGGTGATTTGAATTTGGCCAAGAACCATGATCGATACGTCGCCGGTGTTCGCGACGGTTTCCTGGGGCGTGACCATGATGATGGGAAGTGTCCCCGCCACAGGTTGATCGTCTTCGTTCCCCTGGACGACAAGTACAGATTGGGGTTCCTCGATGGTATGGCACTGCGTACCAAAGAGAAGAGGCTCTGGCCAGCGTTGCAGCGATTACCAGAGCCTAACCTGACGACCTAGGTCGTCCCTCGCAACTACCATTATAGACACCACCCTCTGCTTGTAAAGCGGGTGGTGTCTCCTAAATCGATTCTTCGGGCAGACCAACTCGGCCGGCGAACCGGCTAGCAGCACCTGGCGCGGCTATATTTGGCCTTCAATCGATGTTCGCAATACCTGCGCCATTCCTCAGCCGAATGCAGCGCGCCATGAGCCTTCAGATGCCGCTCATAGGCGCTTTCATCGGATAGCTCTTTCAGCAACCCGGCCAGAATCCGCCACAACGCGCGCGCCTGTTTCATAATTCCTCCGGTCTGAGGCGAGAAACGACAAACGGCGCTTCGCGCACTCCTGCTTCGCGTGTTCCCCGCAGAATGCCGGCCCACAACAGAGCCGAATCCACGAGAATCGCCGTCACCAGCACAAGAAAAACTCCGCAAACCAATGCGTCCAAGCGGTTATTGAAAATGATCGTCTGCGTTTCCGCGATCCGTGCCGCCGCGATTTTGCCGGCGTCAAGGGCGCCCTGAAGCTGGTCGGCCTGAGCCAGAAAGCCAATGCGCGGAACCGGCGAAAAGATTTTCTGCCAGGCCGCGGTATAGGTAACCGTCACCAGCCAGGCGAGCGGCGTGCACGTGATCCACATGAATTTTGCACCGTGCATCTTGAGCAAAATGGTTGTCGCCACGCAGAGGGCGATGGCCGCCAGCAACTGGTTGGCGATGCCGAACAACGGCCAGAGCGAATTGATCCCTCCCAGCGGGTCTCGCACCCCCTGCACAAGAAAGTAGCCCCAGGCGACGACAATAAGGGCGCTCGACCCAATCACACCGGGCATCCAACTCGTTTCGCCAAGTTTCTTGTGAATGTTGCCGAGCAGGTCCTGAAGCATGAATCTGCCCACGCGCGTGCCGGCGTCGATCACCGTGAGAATGAAGAGCGCCTCAAACATGATGGCGAAGTGATACCAGAAGCCGAGCAGCGCCCGGCCGCCGCCGCTCGATGCAAAGATGTGCGCCATGCCGAGCGCCAGCGAAGGCGCCCCGCCGGTCCGGTAGAACAGCGACTCTTCGCCAACATCGCCCGCCAGCGAAGCCATTTGCGCCGCCGTCACCGGAAAGCCCCACGACGTGATGGTCGCCGCAGCGGCTTCCGGCGTCGCCCCCACGATTCCGGCCGGGGAATTCACCGCAAAGTACACGCCCGGCTGCAACACACAGGCGGCAATCATCGCCATGATCGCGACGAAGCTCTCCAGCAGCATCGAGCCATAGCCCACCGGCCACACGTGCCACTCCTTGGCCACCATCTTCGGCGTGGTGCCCGACGAGATCAGCGAGTGAAACCCGCTTACCGCTCCGCAGGCGATCGTAATGAAGCAGAACGGAAAGATCTTGCCGGCGAAAATGGGGCCGTCACCGTCCACAAATCGCGTAAAGGCGGGCAACTGCATATCGGGACGCACAAACAGAATTCCCACTCCCAAAAGCAGCACCACCCCCAGCTTGACGAACGTGCTCAGATAATCCCGAGGCGCCAGCAACAGCCACACCGGAAGGGCGCTGGCGAAGAATCCGTATATGATCACCGCCAGCGCCAGCGCGATCCCGCTCAGAGTGAACCACGGCGCCAGCGTTGCCGACTTGGCCACCCACTCGCCGGCAAAGATGCTGAGCATCACAAGCACGAACCCAATGATCGAAATCTCCAGCACTTTGCCTGGCCGCCAATAGCGCAAGTACAAACCCATGAACACCGCGATCGGCATTGTAGCGGCGATCGTAAACAGGCCCCACGGGCTACCCTTGAGCGCGTTCACAACCACCAGCGCCACCACCGCCAGCAGGATGATCATGATCAGCAACACGGTGAGCAGCGCCGTGATGCCGCCCAGTCTGCCGATTTCCTCGCGCGCCATCTGCCCGAGCGACTTACCGTCGCGCCGCATTGAGCTGAACAGAATCACGAAGTCCTGCACGGCGCCCCCCAGCACGGCCCCCACGATAATCCATAACGTGCCGGGCAGATAGCCGAACTGCGCGGCGAGCGTCGGCCCGACCAGCGGACCGGGACCGGCGATCGCCGCAAAGTGGTGCCCGAACAGAATCCACTTGTTCGTCGGCTCAAAATCGTGTCCGTTGCGCAGCCGCTCGGCGGGCGTCGCCCGCTTGTCGTTTAGCATCATCACTTTGGCGGCGATGAATTTGGCGTAAAAGCGGAAACCGATGAGATAAATGCAGGTGGACGCCACCACCAGCCACATGCTGCTCACCTTCTCGCCGCGGTTGAGCGCAATTCCGGCGAGTGAATACGCTCCCAGGATGGCAATGCCGGCCCATAGGATCTGGCCAAGAGTCTTCTTCATGACTTTAGAATTCTACCCCAGCGGCCGTGGGGCGAGACCTGGGAATCAGAAGCGCGGCATGTTGTTCAGCATGCTGCGCGTGTTGCCGCCGCCGGGCAGTTGTACCGAATCCACGGACTTCCAGTTCTCATCCATGGCGCCGATATAGCGCATGCTATCGCGGTCCCTGCCCATCAGGATCACCGAGATTTTCCGCTCCGGATAGATGAGCACGCGATACTGCAGCTCGCCCGTTTCCGATCGCCAGCGGTCTTCCATGGGCTGGCCAAGCTTCCTCAGGACGGTCTTATGGTCATCCTGCGCGTTCAGGCCCAGCGCCTGTTGCAGGATGGGCACGAATGTCACATTTTTCACGTCATGGCGGCCGCGAAACACGTTGACGATCAAAAGCACGCCAACCACGCCAAGAACCAACACGCCCGCCACGAGTTTTCCGATGCGGGACTCGGCGCCGTTCTCAAGCCGGATGCCCACCACGGAGGCCCGCCCGGGCGGCGAGTCGGGAACCGCGGGCCGGGGACCCTCGTTGACCGCCTTCCGCATTTCGATAATCCGGCGTTCATGAGGCCACAACGTCCCCGCCTTGTATTCGAGCTCCCGCTTCAGCCCCACAATCATCACCGGCTCTTCAACTCGGGAAACCTCGCCCAAAAACCGCCGCGGCACCCACACCTCGGCCCGTGTCTTCGTGTTCATCACCAGAATTTCCGACCATGTCGCATGTTGGAACACCCATTCGTTATGCTCGATGTTCAGAACGGGCGGGTAGAAAGAGAAGGGACGCCTTCCCAGGCTCTCCAACGGCGGTGGTAGGGGAGGAATAGACACTGCGGACCCCTCGGTTAAATCATATCTTAATGACGCCGCGCATCACAGAATAATTACGCCTTCCAGAAACAACCTCGCATGACCTGCGATACGTACGCGCTCGCCCAGATCCTCGCAATACAGCTCGCCCCCGCGCTGCGAAACCTGCATCGCGCGCAGCTTCGTCTTCCCCAGGCGGCGGCTCCAGTAAGGGATCAGCGTACAATGCGCCGAGCCGGTCACCGGATCCTCGGGTACGCCTTTGGCCGGAGCGAAGAAGCGGGAAACAAAATCGGCACGCTCTCCGGGAGCGGTGACAATCACCGCGAACCGGTCGATTAAAGATAACCGGGCCATGTCCGGCCGCAGAGCGCGCACCTGCTGCTCGCTTTCATACACAACGAAGTAATCCCGAGCGGCCAGAACCGCGGAAGGGACGGAGGCGCCTCCCAACGCAGAAGCAAGCTCCCGCGGCTCCTCGCAAGGCTCCGGCGGCCGCGACGGAAAATCGAGCGCCAGCAGATCGCCGTCGCGCGTCACCCGCAGCCGGCCGCTTTTCGTGTCGAAATCGATCGTGTCCCGGTTAAAGTCCAGCCGCTCCCACAGTACACAGGCTGAGGCCAGCGTGGCGTGGCCGCACAGATCCACTTCTACCGCCGGCGTAAACCAGCGCAAATGAAAGCTCTTGCCGTTTTGCACGAAGAAAGCAGTCTCGGCCAGATTGTTCTCCGCCGCGATCGACTGCATCACATCATCCGGCAGCCAGCTTTCCAGAGGACAGACGGCCGCCGGATTGCCCGCAAAGGGACGCTCGGAAAAAGCGTCAACCTGGAATATCGGGATCCTCATTTCACTATTGTCGCATTGGCGCATTGGCAGTCATTCACGCATGTGATTCAGTAAACTGGTGATCGCGCCATCTATGAAGCCGTCATTCGTGCTCCTTCTCATCGCTTTCACCTGCCGCGCCCAGTCCGGTCTCTCCTTGCGGGAAGCAGTGGAAACCGCTCTCAAATCGCATCCTTTGCTCGCCGTGGGCGCCAACCGGGTCGCGGTCTCGGAAGGCCTGCGGAGGCAGGCCTCGCTAACCTTCAACCCCAAGCTCATCCTTCAATCGGAAAACACCCGTCCCTACTCCCCGTTCCGCTTTCTACGCGACACCGACAACTTCGCCTACCTCCAACAAACTCTCGAGACGGGCGGTAAGCGCGAACGGCGCGCCGATGTTGCCGCAGCGGGTGTCGAACGCGCCGGGCTCGATCGGGACCTGCTTGCCTTCCAGATCACGGGCCGCGTGCGCCAGGCTTATTGGTTCGCGGCGGGCGCGCAAATGGCCGCCCAACTCATTGCGGAGAATCTGGCGAACTTCCAGCGCATCGTCGAATTCCACGAGATCCGCGTTAAAGAGGGGGCCATGGCCGAAGCCGATCTTCTTCGCGTGCGGCTGGAGGCGTCTCGCATGGCAGTGACCCAGAATGGGGCGCAACTGGAAGCCGAGCGCTCCCGCATTCACCTGCTGCGGGAAATGGGACAGACAGAGTTTGCCCCCGTCAAGCTCATCGACCCGCTCGATCCACCTCCCGCCATCCCGCTGGCTTTTGCCGAGGAAGCCATCGATCGCCGCCCTGAGATTAAGGTCGCCCGGCAGGCCATCGAGCAGGCGCGCCAACAACTGCGCCTGCAGCAAGCCGCCGCTAAGCCGAACGTCGATATCCTGTTTGGCTACAAACGCGCCTCCGGACTCGATACCATGCTGGGAGGAGTGCAAGTCGACCTTCCATTCGCCAATCGCAATCAGGGCAACGTCGCCGCGGCCTCCGCCGAAGTGCGGCTGGCCCAATCTTCCCTGGCTGCCGCCGAAACCCTGATTCGCGCGGAAATGGCCTCGGCGCAAAGGGAATCGGAAATCCGGCGCCGCCAGTTGGAGGAATCGCTCCGGCCGATGCGGCAGCGCGCCGATGAGTTTGCCTCCGTTGCCGAAGCGGCGTATCGTGAAGGCGGCACGGATCTGTTAGGCCTGCTCGACGCTCAGCGTCTGAGAATTGAAACGCAGCTTCTTTACTCCCAAACGCTCGCCGAGTTCCGCCAGAGTCTGGCTGCCCTGGAAACGGCCATGGGTGTGACACCGTGAGCCGCTGGTTCGTTGTAGCGATGCTGGCTTTGACAGCTTGCAACCGGCAGCCCCCCGCCACGCAGGTGGAAGCCGCCAAACCACCCGAGAGCGTCGAACTTTCCAAGGAGTTATCGCTCGACGCCAACCAGCAGAAACAGGCCGGACTTGTGTTTGAAGCCGTGCGCCTCACTTCCATTCCCACCACCATCACGGCCAGCGGCCGCCTGGTCCGGAACGAGAATCGCACATGGCGCGTCGGAGCCATCACCGATGGCCGCGTGATCCGCGTTCTCGTTAACGTTGGAGATCGCGTCGAAAAAAGCCAGTTGCTAGCGGGCATGCATAGCCACGAGATTCACGAATCCAGGGCCGACTATCGCAAGGCTTTGGCCGAAGTGTCCCGCCTCAAGAGCGCCCTCGCCTACGCGCTGAAGCAACGCGACCGCACCCGGCGTCTCCATGAACTGAAAGCCGCCTCCCTCGAACAGGTCGAGCATGCCGAATCCGGCTTCCGTGACGCCGGGACGGCGCTCGAAAACGGCGAAACCGAAGTCCGGCGCACCCGCCAGCACCTGGTTGAGTATCTGCAAGTGGACCCGGAAGGTCACATCGAACACAGCGAGGGAGAGTTCGAACATGAGGGCGATCTGATTCCGGTCCGGGCGCCCGCGGCCGGCGTCCTGCTCGAACGCAAAATCACCACGGGTTCGGTGGCTAATGCGGGCGAGGAGTTGTTTGTCATTTCCGATCTCGGGAGCGTGTGGCTACTTGCCGCCGCCGCCGAGGAGCACCTGGGCAGGCTGCGTATCGGAATGAAAGTGCGGGTCAGTGTTCCCGCCTACCCGAGCCGCTCCTTCACGGGCACAATCACACGCTTCGGCGATCAGCTCGACCCGGAAACACGCACCGTTCCCGTCAGAGTCGATCTCAACAACGCTCAGGGCCTGCTCAAACCCGAAATGTACGCCACCGCGGAAATCGCCGCCGCCGCCAGCGCCCCCGGACTCTTCATTTCCGCTTCCGCGATTCAGCAGGTGGAGGGCCTCTCCGTTGTGTTCGTCGAAAAGACCGCCAACCGTTTTGAGGCCCGGCCGGTCCGGTCCGGACGCACAATCAACGGCCGCATCGAGATTCTCGAAGGGTTGCACGCAGGTGAGCGAATTATCACACAGGGCAGCTACATGTTGAAGTCTCAGCTCCTGAAAAGCTCGATGACCGAGGAGTAGATGCTCGCCCGCATTATCGAGTTCCATCTTCGCAATCCGCTCGTCGTGCTGGCGGGCCTGGTGCTGCTCATTGTGGCCGGCGTCTACACGATGCTCAGCATCCCCATCGATGCATTTCCGGATCTCACCAACAACCAGGTCGTCGTGCTCACGGAATGCTCCGGCATGTCCCCAGCCGAAGTCGAGCAACTGGTCACCTATCCCATCGAAGCCATGCTCATGGGCATCCCCAGAACCGAGGGCATCCGGTCCATCTCCAAATTCGGGCTTTCCATGGTCACCGTCGTCTTCGACGATGCAGTCAATGTTTATTTCGCCCGCCAGATGATCAATGAGCGGCTACAGGAAGTTCGCTCGCGGCTGCCCGAAGGGCTGGAACCGTCGCTCGGGCCGGTAGCTACGGCCTTCGGCGAGGTTTACCAGTACACACTCGAAAGCAAATCGCTCTCAGCCATGGAGCTCAAAACACTTCACGAATGGCAGATCAAGAACCAGCTCCGCGCCGTCCGCGGCATCAATGAAGTGAACACATGGGGAGGGGAAACGCGCCAGGTTCACGTCGTCGTCGACCCGATGGCCATGCTGCGCTACGGCCTCAGCCTCCGCCTGGTTTATGAGCGCATCCGCGAAAACAACGAGAACTTCGGTGGCGGCTTTATCGAGCATGCCCAGGAACAGTACACTGTGCGCGGCCTGGGACGCCTGCCGGGCGGCGCTGAACTGGGAGACATCGTCCTCACCGCCGTGGCCGGCACGCCTGTCCTGCTCCGCCAGGTTGCAAAAATTCTGGACGCGCCCATGCAGCGCCAGGGAGCCGTGATGCGCGACGGCAAAGAGGAGACCGTCTCCGGCATGACCATCATGCTTAAGGGAGAAAACGGCCGCGAAGTGATCGAGCGCGTAAAGGCCAAAGTTGCCGCGCTACGTCTCCCGAATGATGTCCGCATCGTCCCCTTTTACGACCAGTCGATCGTCATTGACGGAACCATCGCCACCGTCCGCCGCAACCTCACCGAAGCCGGCGGCCTCGTGGTTGCCGTTCTGTTTCTCTTCCTCGGAAACTGGAAGGCGGCGCTCATTGTAGTATCCGTGATTCCCCTTTCCATGCTGTTCGGATTCCTGGGAATGGCGGCGTTTGGCATCTCGGCCAACCTGATGAGTCTGGGCGCCATCGATTTCGGCATGATCGTGGACGGCGCCGTAGTCATGGTCGAGAACACAGTACGCCGCCTCGAGCGCGCCCCCGGCAACGCGCCGTTCAACCCATTCCAGCGCGTGCTCGAAGCCGGAACGGAAGTCGCCCGGCCCATCCTTTTCGGCGTTTCCATTATCATCGCCGTTTATCTCCCCATCCTGGCGCTCGAAGGCTTGGAGGGCCGCATGTTCCGGCCCATGGCGATCACCGTCTGCTCGGCTTTGCTCGGCTCGCTCGTGCTTGCGCTCACCCTGGTCCCGGCCGCATCGATGCTGCTGTTGCGGCGGGGAGTAAAACCTCACGAGGAGACCTGGTTTGGCGCCGTGCGGAGAGTCTATGTACATCTATTGCGCTTCGTAATGCGCGCTCGCCTGCTGGCCGCCGTGGTCGGCATTGTCGTGGTCGCGGGCACGCTGGCCTCCTTCGTCTTCATCGGAACCGAATTCATGCCGAGGCTGGACGAAGGCTCCCTGCTCATCACCACGCGTAAACTGCCCGGAATTTCGTTGTCGGATTCCGTCGCGGTCAGCAAACGCATTGAAAAAGCGGTCCTGGATTTCCCCGAAGTCACTGGAGTCGTCACTAAGCTCGGCCGTCCGGATCTGGCAACCGAAGCCATGGGCATCTACGAAGGCGACGTTTATGTCCTGCTCAAGCCTTATGAGGAGTGGGCGAACTCCCGCACCAAAGAAGAGCTGGTCGAAAAGATGTCGGCGCGCCTGGAGCAGATCCCCGGCGTCGCCTACAATTTCACGCAACCGATGGCCATGCGCCTCGACGAGGTGGTTTCAGGCATCAAGGCCGACCTTGCCCTGAAGATATTCGGAGAAGATCCCGCCACGCTCGAGCAGATTGCCGAACGCGCCCTGCGAATCCTCTCCTCCGTCCCCGGTGCAGCCGACGCGCAGATGGAGATCACGTCCGGTGTCGCTGAAATCCACGTCGAACCCTCCCGTACGGCGCTCGCCCGCTATGGGCTGAATGTATCCGATGTCCGCGCACTGGTCGAATCCGCCGTTGCGGGCCGCGCCGTCAGCCAGCTCATCGAGGGCCAGCGCCGCTTTGACATCGTGCTTCGCCTGCCGGAGGAATTCCGCAAAGATCCAGCCGCTCTGCGCGAGCTGCCGCTGGTAGCGCCAGGCGGCGAAAGAATCAAGCTCGGCCAGGTGGCTCGCGTCACCGCCGAACGCGGCCCCGAAGTGATTTCCCGTGAAAACGCCATGCGCCGCATCGTGGTGCAGTCCAACGTGCGCGGCCGCGATCTGGGCGGCTTCGCGGCCGAGGCCCAGCAGAGCATCGCGCGCCGGCTTTCGCTTCCACCGGGCTACTCCATCGATTGGGGCGGCCAGTTTGAAAACCAGCGGCGGGCCATGCAGCGGCTCGCCCTCGTCGTTCCGTTTTCCATTCTGTTGATCTTCGGATTCCTGTATTCGGCGTTTCGTTCCGTCCGCCAGAGCCTGCTCATCCTGCTCAACGTACCGTTCGCTTTGGTAGGAGGCGTCGGCTCGCTCTGGCTGCGCGATCTCAATCTGAATCTCTCGGCTTCGGTCGGCTTCATCGCCCTGTTCGGTGTCGCCGTTTTGAATGGCATCGTCCTGGTAAGCTACATCAACCGGCTTCGCGAGCAGGGCATGGATATGGAGCAGGCGATATACGAAGGGTCCGGCGTTCGCCTTCGACCAGTGCTTATCACCGCACTGGTGGCAAGTCTGGGGTTCCTGCCAATGGCATTGGCGCAAACCACCGGCGCCGAAGTGCAGCGTCCGTTGGCGACCGTGGTGATCGGAGGGCTGATCACATCCTCTGTCCTCACGTTGTTCCTGGTACCCGCTCTTTACCCCAGCTTCTCGCCCAGGCGCGTGAAGGCGCCGTTGAGTTTGTAGAATAGCGGTATGGTGCGTGCGTTGCGGGACCCGAGCCGCGCGTGAAGATCATCGTTGGACCGTGTGCCTGAAAACCGCACGCCCCATGGTTGTTAAGAGGGGGTTGATGGAAACGGGCTTGCTCTCGAAGTGAGTACCGGGCCAGAATTTGCCTATGGGGAAAGTACGTCTTGCTTGGGCATGTCTGACGGCGCTGGGACTGGGTACGCCTCTTTTCGCGCAAAGCTCCTACGGGCGATTAACGGGCCGTGTAACGGACCAGCAGAGCGCGGTCGCCGCTGGCGCGCGCATCGTTCTCAGGCAACTGGAAACCAACATCAGCGCGCAAGGTGAAAGCAACACCGAAGGCCTGTTCGATTTTCCAAACCTGCTTCCCGGCCCGTATCAAATGAAGGTGGCTCTGGACGGATTCAAGAAGTACACGCGCTCCGGGCTTAGTGTTCGCGTTGGCGACATCCTGGCCGTGGACGTGCAACTGGAGGTCGGTACGATTACGGAGAGCGTTTCCGTTACGGCGGAGGCGCCATTGCTGGAGACCAGCAGCGCCAGCTCCGGGCAGGTCATCGACAACAAAACGCTCACCGATATGCCATTGTCCGGGCGCGGCGTGACCTATTTGATGCAATTATTGCCAGGCGTTATCTCGACCAACGCACCGATGCATGGGTGGCTTCCGCAGGCACGCGGTTCGGTTTCCGACCTGGCAGTCAGCGGTGCGCGCACTCGATCGAGCGAGTTTACCCTGGACGGCATTCCAAATATGGAGGAAGCCGGCGCGATCGCGTTCCAGCCGCCTCCTGAAATGATTCAGGAATTTCGCGTTCAGACTGCGGCTTATGACTCCTCCATCGGCCGGTTCACCGGCGCCAATATCAATATGGTTCTCAAAAGCGGCGCCAATGATTACCACGGCAGCCTGTGGTTTTCCCACCTCAGCCGTCCGCTGATGACTCACCCCTTCTTTGTAAACCGCAACTATTACGATTTGATTAGCGGCCCACCTACGCCCGATAAGCGAAGCCGGCTATGGCCCGCCACCAAGACCAACCGGTACCGCGGCCAGATCGGCGGCCCAGTTCAGATTCCGAAGTTTTATAACGGGAAGAACCGCACCTTCTTCAGCTACGGAAACGACTTCATGCTTCGCATCTTCGCCAACCTGTCGACGCAGACTGTGCCTACGGCGGATCAGCGCAGAGGCAATTTCTCCGAACTGCTGCGGCTGGGAGCGAGCTATCAGATCTACGATCCAGCGACCATCGCGGCCGCGCCCAATGGCCGCTTTTCCCGTCAGCCTCTGGCCGGAAACATCATCCCGGCGAACCGGCTGAATCCGATCGCGCAGCGGCTGCTCGATTATTATCCCCTTCCGAATGCTACAGGCACCATCGACCATCGCAACAATTTTTTCGGCACAGCGGCAAGCCTCATCGACTATTGGGCGCACATGGGACGCCTCGACCAGGTGATCAATGAGAATCATCGTTTCTACTTCACCTTGAGCGTGATGCGCACGGATGGTGACCAGGGCCGGAATCTGGTCAACGATGCGATCGGGAACATCTCGGTCAATCGCTATACGGGCTCTGGCTTTGATTACGTGTGGATGGTGCAGCCGAGCATGGTTGCAAACTTCCGATACGGGTTCACCCGGATGCGGAATTCCGCGCAATCTCCAACGGTTGGCCTGGATCTCGCCGGCCTCGGTTTCCAATCCTCGTTTGCGAATCTGCTTGACAGGAATCTTACCGCGCTGCCGGCCATCGCTCCGGAAGGCTACGCCACGATTGGCAACAACTTGATTACAAGAGGCGCATTCTATACGCACTATTTCAATGGGTCGATCTCAAAGAGCATGGGCGCTCACACCTTGAGAATTGGCGGTGAGTATCGCGCGCTGTTTGACAACAACGCCAACCTGGGAAATTACCCCGGGAGTTTTACATTCGGCTCGCTGTGGACGCGCGGTCCGCTGGACAACTCGCCGACGGCTCCTATCGGCCAGGGACTGGCGGCGTTCTTGTTTGGACTGCCGACAAGCGGCTTCATCGATGTCAACGCCACTCAGGCTGAGAAATCGACGTTCACCGGACTCTACATTCAGGATGACTGGAAGCTTTCACGAAAGCTGACCGTCAATTTGGGCATCCGTTACGAGCGAGAGGGGCCCACCACGGAGCGCTATAACCGCTCCAATCGCGGCTTCGACCTGGATGCAATCAGTCCCGCCGACGCAGCGGCCCGCGCGGCCTACGCGCGCAATCCGGTCCCTGAAATTGCCGCATCTGAGTTTCGCCTGCGGGGCGGATTGCAATTTGCGGGTGTAGGAGGCCAGCCGCGCACCCTTTGGAACGCGGACAACAACAACTTCGCCCCACGAATCGGTCTGGCGTACTCTCTGAATTCCAACATGGTGATCCGCGCCGGTTACGGGCTTTTCTATGAAACACTCGGCGCCGACCGATCCGATGCGGGGCAGCTCGGCTTCAATCAGCGAACCCAACTCAACCCCTCCGACGACAATGGGCTCACCTTCCGGAGCACGCTCGCGAATCCTTTTTCAAGCGGAATATTGCAACCGTTGGGCGCCGCCGGCGGACTCAGCACTTTTATGGGGCTAAGTCCAGGCTATTTCTTTCCGGCTCGCCGAAACGGCTACATGCAGCGCTGGAGCTTCAATGTGCAGCGCCAGCTCAGCCGTAACTGGTTGGTTGAGGCGGGCTACACGGGAAATCGCGGAACCGGAATGGGCCTGCCGCGGGATCTGAATGCGATCCCGGCCCAATATCTGAGCACTTCGCCCGAGCGCGACAACGATACTATCAATGCGCTCTCGCGCAACCTGCCCAGTCCATTCCGCGGCATTCCGGAATTTGCGGGCAGTCCCGGCTTCTTCAACAACGCGAACGTAACGCGCGGGCAGTTGCTGCGGCCATTCCCGCACTTTGCCGGGGTCAGCACGACGGTCAGCGAAGGCTTCTCCTGGTATCATTCCGGCCATATCCGTTTCGAGCGGCGCTTCCGTGCCGGCTACTCGTTTTCCGGCCATTACACGTGGTCGAAATTCATGGAGGCGGTCGACATACTGAACGCGCAGGATCTGCATCCGCACCATGCAATCTCACCGCAGGACCGGCCGCACCACATCGCCCTCAGCGGGTTGTGGGACTTGCCTGCCGGACGTGGCCGGCGCTGGCTTTCCAACGCTTCCCGCCCAGTGGATCTGATACTCGGCGGCTGGAGCATCAATGCGATTTACCAATGGCAGAGTGGCGCGCCCATAGGATTCGGAAACGTGCTCTACCGTGGCCTGTTGCAGGACCTTGTGCTTCCTTATGGGGACCGTAGAGTGGAGCAGTGGTTTCGCATCGATCAATTCGAGCGGCGAGCTCCACAGCAATTGGAATCGAACGTGCGAACGTTCCCACTGCGGCTCACCGGATTGCGCGCGGACGGCTGGAACACCTGGGACCTGGCCCTGTTCAAGGAAGTGCGCATAACGGAGAAGGTCAAGCTGCAGCTTCGGGCTGAAGCCGTGGATGCGTTGAATCACGCTATGTTCGCCGCGCCGGTTACCGGGCCCGTGAACACGGCATTCGGCCAGGTGCTGGCGACCATCTGGACCGAGCAGCGGAAAATCACCGTGGCGGCGAAACTTTACTGGTAACCTGCGCCGGAAATCAGCGTGATCCCCCCGAGGCGGGGCCAATCTACTTCACGTTCCGTTTAGCGTGCAGTCGAGGTTGGCGGAAAACAGCACTGGCGAAGCGGACCTGATTTGAATGCGGCCGGCCGTCATGAAGAACCGATGGGACGAGTTGGCTCCAAACGGAGCACTGCCCGTATTCACTTGCTTGCGTCGCGCATTCGCGGCCATCATAAGCTCGACACGGATGAACTCGCGCAGGTGCGCTACCGGAAACCGAGCCAAGGGATGAACTCAAAGCGACGTTCGGCAAGCTGATCGTATCCCTGGGCGGGTTGATGGCAGTGCGAACAAACCGATTTAGAATTGTGATGAGCTGCAGCATGAGGTGGAAGATGGCGACGGCAAAGACTACCAAGATAAACCGCGGCGCCACCGCACCGCGTCATGGATTCGAACGATATTGCCGGGATCTAAACGGCTGGCCACGCTCGTGGATGGGGCTGGAGAAAGACCTGCCACCCGGCGAGCAACTCGTGACGTTGTTCCGCCCATTCCTGGAGCACCTGGCAGCCTCCAATCTGTCGCCAAAGACGATCCAGAAACACGTCGATAACGTGTGGGCCCTGGGCGGCGAACTCATCCGCGACCTCCACAACGACCCTTCTCTGAGAAGGCGGCCCGTAGACCAGGTCCTTTCCAAGATGATTGAGTCCGGTGGCCCACTCCTGTACCACGGCGGCGAAGAGCAACAAAGATCGTTTGATTCCACCTGCAGAAAACTCCGGCGATTCCTTATCGAGACGGCTCGCTGACGCTCGCTCTCACCCACAGACTTCTCCGGCGAGGCTTTCTTTTCTTGTGCTTTCATTGAGTGGAGAATCGCATTCTTGCTTCCAACAGGCGCGGCGCTTTCCGGTTTTTCGTCCGCGCCGGCTCAAATACGGGCCGTCAACGCGCCGGATTGAGTCCGGGGTCGATCACAATCACTGCACCACGCGCCAGTTCCAACACATGTTATTTTGTCGTCAGGGAGTCTGGTTTGTTTTCTATAGCGATGGAAAACATTATTGGTATCAGAGCTCGGCGGACTCAGGCGAGAACTGGCGGCGCGCAGATCGACCGATCGACACCGGACCGAATGGCTCCACCAGCTTTGACGTGACTCTCGCGGGCGACCGGGTCTATGCGACCCACGTGCACTACCCGCAGGGGCGATACGACCCTAGCGCCGCTTACGCGCGCGATCCTGCCAAAAGAGGGGAATACACGTCGCAAGGCAGGGTCAAGGAGGGGTTGTTTCGTGACGGACAAATCGATTGGGTCGCAAACCGGGATCCTGGCTTCACGCCAGACTATTGCAATCTTGTCCGAGACTCGGAGGGCCGCCTCTGGATCTTTGCGCGCCAGGACGGCGCCGCCGTCGTGTATGGCCTCCTTGATTCGAAAGATTTTGGGAAATGGACGCAGGGGCCGAGGTTTGCATTCCGATCCAAGGGCGGCACGCGATGGACGCCGCCGCGCTCGATCGCGGACAACTCTTTGCCGCTTCCATTCTGACCACCGACGGCAAACTCTACGGTAATCTCTACGACGGAAAACATTGGAGCAAGGAACCGGTCTTGATCGCCGACGAGGTAACGCGGATTGCCGGCGACGACCGCCGTCTGTCGCTTGAGTTCGATCCATCACGGACGCTGGCTCGTCGAGAATTGACGGTGGAGCCTGCCTGGTGGCCCGTGATGAACCCACCCTGGCTGTCATAGAAAAACGATAAGGCCTATACAATCCGAATCGGACGAGCGACTGCCGAAAATAACCGAGAGGGACAATATCGGCAGTAGAAGTGGGCATTTGGCGCAAGGTTGAGGCTTAGTCTCCCGCTCAATTCTTTCGTCGTAATCGACAGCAGCCATTTTTGGGCCTGTTGGAGATCGGCTCAGGTTAGAGGTGTGCATAAACGAACGTACACATGATGATTCAGCGGCGTGCCCGCGACGCCGGCATTGCCACCAAGATCGGTTGCCACAGCTTCCGTGTCACCGGCATCACTGCCTACCTCCAGAACGGCGGGAAGCTCGAAGTCGCTCAGCAGATGGCCGCCCACGAGTCCGCCCGCACCACCAGCCTTTACGACCGACGCAACGATGCCGTCGCCCTCGATGAAGTGGAGCGCGTGGTGTATTGAGTCTGAATAGAGAT
>Ga0187893_10007223_pt1 | contig 18374 bp, 16 predicted proteins | sample MA1701074metaG_FD_139574 | JGI IMG/M metagenome (GOLD analysis project Ga0187893, IMG submission 139574) | White microbial mat communities from a basaltic lava cave in the Kipuka Kanohina Cave System on the Island of Hawaii, USA - MA170107-4 metaG ... | reverse complement strand
CTCGACCGCCCGGGAGATCCTTCGGGCGGCCAGTGGGTACTCGCCTCGGATGTAGACATACGCCCGCTCGCATCCGGTCGCGAGCGCGGCGATCATCATCCCTTCGATCACGGCGAACGGGTCGCCTTCCATCAACAGCCGATCCTTGAACGTCCCCGGCTCGGATTCGTCGGCGTTGCACACCAGGTAATGGGGCCGGGCGGGGGCGGCGGCGACGGCCTCCCACTTTCGCCCGGTCGGGAATGCCGCGCCCCCACGGCCGACGAGCTTCGAAGCTGTCACCTCTGCGATGATCGATTTGGCTCCGATCTCAATCGCCTTCTTCAGGCCCTGGGTCCCTCCGCTCGAACGGTAGGCCTCCAGGCTCCCGGGGTCCACGGTCCCGATCCTTTGGATCAGTCGAAGGCCGGGCGTTCCCGATTGGGGGACCGACGCGCGCAGATTTTCCCTCGGCTCGGAGGTCGCGCCGCTGAACGGCGCGACGGTGTAGGCCTTCGGGTCCTTGCCCGCGCGCAGCACGAGAGCGGCGGGGGCCCGCTCGCACTGGCCGAGGCACGGGCTCCGCTTGACCCGATCGCCCAGCCGCTTGCACTGCGCCTCCGCTCCCTTGAGCCGGCAGGCGATGTCGTCGCACGCGTAGACGAGCTCGGGCGGGCGCGCCTTGAGCGAGAACATGTGATAAAAGCTCGCCACGCCGTACGCCTCGGCCGGAGGGACTTCCAGGCGCCGGCAGACGTAATCGAGCGCCCCCTCGGAGATCCAGCCGACGCGATCGTTGATGGCATGCAAAGCGGGCAGCAGCAGGTCGCGCCGCTTCCCGCCGCCGATCGCCGCGTCGACCGCCGAGCGTTCGTCCGCGGTTTCGCGCGCGCCCGTGAAGTGGATGTCCAAGGTCAGTTCCTCAATCGCTCGATGCGGATGGCGGTGGCTTTGAACTCGGCCGTTCCCGATTTCGGGTCCGTTGCGTCGATCGTCAGGAGGTTCGTCGCGACGTCATCCGGAAAATGGAGGGTCATGAACGTCAGGCCGGGGCGGAGCGTGTCGTCGATCCGGACCGGAACCTTCAAGGCGCCCCGCCGGGACGTCACGCTGACGGTCTCTCCCTCCGCGATCCCGAGGCGGGCGGCGTCTTCGGGCGATATATCCAGGGTTTCCCCCCGGCGGAGCGGCGAGTCGTATCCCCGGGTCTGTACGCCCGTGTTGTAATCGTCGAGGCGCCGACCGGTCGTCAGCCGATAGGGGAATTCGGACGTAAGCTCGTCGACGGGCGGGTCGTGCTCGACGGGGAAAAACGAGACGCGCGGGCCGTTCAGCGGGCGCTCCCAAAGGCGGCTGTGCAGGAAGAGCTCACCGGGATGATTCTCGTCGTAGCACGGCCATTGCAGGCCGCGACTCGCCTCCAGCCGGGCATAGGACATTCCAGCGTGCATCGGGCTCAAGGAGCGCACCTCTTCCCAGATTTGCTCGGGAACGGGCCGGCCCCAGTCGTGGCCCATGCGGCGCGCCAGATCGAAAAGAATTTCGATGTCGTCGCGAGCCCCCGCGGGAGGGTCCAGCGCCTTCCGTACGCGCTGGACGCGGCGTTCGCTGTTGGTGACCGTCCCTTCCGACTCGCACCAGCCCGCAGCCGCAGGGAGGACGACGTCCGCCAATTCCGCCGTTTTCGTCAGGAAGATGTCCTGGACGATCATCAGGTCCAGGCCTTCCAGCAGGTGGCGCGCGTGCGTCTGGTCCGCCTCCGACTGGAGGGGGTTTTCGCCGATCACGTAAAGGGCGCGAAGCTCGCGGCGTTCCATAGCCTCGAACATCGCCGACAAATGCCACCCCTTCTTCGTCGGGATTCTTGCGCCCCACTTGCGTTCGAATTTCTCCCGGAGGGGCGCGTTCTCGACGTGCTGGAATCCCGTCAGCCGGTCGGGCAGCGCCCCCATGTCGCCGCCGCCCTGTACGTTGTTCTGCCCGCGAAGCGGGTTGAGGCCGCAGCCGTAGCGGCCGACGTGGCCGGTCAGCAGGGCCAGATTGGTCAGCGCGAGCACATTGTCGACGGCGTTATGGTGCTCGGTGATCCCGAGCGTCCAGCAGATCATGGCCTTGTCGGCTTTGGCGAAGGCGTGGGCCATTCCGCGAATCGTTTCGGCCGGGACGCCGGTTTCGCGCTGGGCGTACTCGAGGGTGTACCGCTGGACGCACTTTCGGTAGGCCTCGAACTCCGTCGTCGCGTGTTCGATAAAGTCCTTCCGAGGGAGGCCCGCCTCGATGATTTCGCGGGCCATGGCGTTGGCAAGAGCGATGTCCGAACCGACGTCGAGTCCAGCCCAGACGTCGGCCCACCGCGCCGAACTGGTGCGTCGGGGGTCGACGGCGAAGAGGTGCGCGCCGTTCCGAACCCCCTGAAGCAGATGGTGGAAGAAGATCGGATGGGTCTCGCGGGCGTTCGAGCCCCACAGGAGGATCAGATCAGTCTGCTCGATCTCCTGGAACGAATTGGTTCCACCCCCCGCTCCGAACACCATCGCCAGACCGGCGACGCTGGGGGCATGTCAGGTCCGATTGCAGCTGTCGATGTTGTTGCTGCCGATCACGACGCGCGCGAATTTTTGCGCGGTGAAGTTCATTTCGTTGGTGGTCTTGGAGCAGCTGAACATGCCGAAAGAGGCCGCCCCGTGACGGCCGGTAGTTTCGCGAAGACCCCGTGCGGCGCGATCGAGGGCCTCGTCCCATGTCGCGGGTCGGAGTCGGTCCCCCTCGCGGATCATCGGCTGGTGAAGCCGTGCGTATCGCGTTGATTTCGCCATTCCGTCGGGCATTCTAAATCCGCCGCCGCCCGTTTACAAAGCGCTACTCCTCCGGCTCGATCGAGAAGGTCAGGGGATATCCGGCGGCCCGGGCGCGCGAGTGGGCACGGCCGACCCGCCGCTCGGCTTCGTCGCGCCCGCAGGTCAACACATGCGCGGCGCCGGTATGGTGCGCCTCCCACATGATATTCTCGGCGTCCGCCTGCGCGCGGTCGAAATCTCTCATCAAGATCGACACGACATAGTCCATCGGCGTGACGTCGTCGTTGTGGACGATCACCCGGCGCGGCGGGTCCAGCCGCTCTTCGGTGTCGACGTCCGCTTCAACCTCAGTGACCGGCGGCATGGGCGGCTCGAAACGTCCAGATCTCGAAACCAATGAGGGCCGGCAGGAGCGCGACGACCGAAATCCCAAAAAGGGTGCTCGAGAAGAGCAGCGCGGCCGCGATAGCCAGGCCGAGCGCAACGACGCCCGCGGCTACCGACCGCACGACCCGCCGGCGGGAGCCCCACGAAATGACCCCCAGGGGCCAGGCCAGGAGCAGTGCCCACCGAAACCACGGAAACTCGGCGAGCCCGAATCGGACCCCTTCCAGGAGGGTGGAAAACCTCGGGAGCGACCAGCCGAGGTCGCTCGCATAGGCCTTGTCCTCAAGGGCCCCCAGGATCTCCTGGCCGGTATCGTCGACGGCAACCCAGATGTGGAGCGTATTCCCCACCAGGCGCGCCCGGTACCCGCGGTGCCGCAGCACGCTGGCCACCACGACGGCAATCCCGTCGCAGTCCTCGCGGCCCGCGGCGATCGCCTCCGAGGCCGTCGGCCAATAGTCGGCATTCCACCATTGGATCCAGTCATGGCAGTAGGGGAGGCGGCGTCCGACGTACTTTTCGATCCACACGACCTGTTCCGCCCGGGTCAAGCCCGGCGGCAGTTCGGCATCTACAGCGCGCGACCATTCCGCGACCACGGGGTGGTCGGGCTCGATCAACCTCTCGGCCGCGCCGATCCGACCCAGTTGCGCGAACAGTTTCGGGACGTCGGGGAAGAGGATCAGAACGACCCCGAGCACGCAGAGCGCGATGCGTCCCGAAATCCGGAGGGCCTTCACACCCCGGATTCTACCCTAATCGCTCGACGCCACGTTGCGCAGGATCAGCAGGCCCATCGCGGTCCCGTAGCTCTTTCCGATTTCGTGATCGTCGACGAACGAGCCGTCAAACTCGGGGAGCTTGACGATCGCGTCGCGGAATCTGGCGAGCAGCTTGGGCTGGTCGCGCTTGGGGAGCAGCTTGATCGCCTCGGTCGCGTGGTACATGTTGTGCAGGAAGAAGAAGCCCGCCAGTTCGCCGTCGGTGTGGAAATCGCACTTGCGGACCTTCTCCTGGTTTTCGTAGTACTTCCAGTAGGTCTCCAACGCCTTGCCGACGTCCGCCGGGCGGCCCTCGGCGCCCTGGGCGATCGCGCCCTCGCACATCGGGATGCGGCCGGCGCAGTCCTTGGGCGAGCTTGCGGGCCGGCCGGCGCCGTACGGCTGTGCGCCGCCCTCGCCTCGCGACTTGAGAAGGGACGCCGCGCCGCGCTTGAGGACCTCTTCGGCGCTCTTGATCCCGGCGTCGCGCGCCCATCCGAGCGCCTGGACGACCACGGCCGTGATGAAGGGGTTGGGGTACTCGTGGGCCCAGAAGCCGCTCTTGGTCGTCATTTTCGAAAGCCGGTCGACGATCCGCTCCATGGCCTTGACGTGCTCGGCGGCCGCGTCGCTCTTGCGCTTGACCTGCTGCGAAAGGTAGAGCAGCCGGTACGAGTGCGCGTACGACTCTTCGTTCTCGCCCACCGCCAGGTTGGCGTCGTCGAGGATGTACTTTTCCGCCGCCGCCACCGCCCTGTCGATCCGCTCGGGGTCGGCGTCGCGCCACTGCAGGAGAGCGGTCGCGGCCAACGCCGTCACGGCGACTCGCACGTTCGGCAGGATCTTCGGGCTGTCCCAAAAGGCGTAGCGGGTGTCGTCAAAACTCCCGTTGGCGCGCTGGTGAAGAAGCATCCATCGGATCGCGCGCGCGGCGACCTGCGGGAGCTCCTTCGATTCGGCCGGCAGCGTCGTATTGATCGGCAGCCCCGCATAGGCCCGGTCGGAATGCCAGAACAGGTCGAGAAAGTAATGCGCGAGCGGGCCGTCGGGGGTGGTGTCCTTGAAGTCCGTGAATTCGGCCGCGCCGCGCCAGGCCCACGGCGACTCGGCGTTTGCCGCCGCGAGCTCGCGGAGCCGCTCGACCGCTCCGGCGGAATCGCCCGAATAGAACTGGATGCACGCGCGCAGGAACCGGGCCTCCTCGAGCCGTCCGGGTTTGGCCGCGATGGCGGCGTCCAGCTCCTTCTTCGCGTCGTCGAGCTTGCCCTGTTTGAAGAGGATCAGGCCGCGCTCAACCGCGGCGTCGGGCGTGTCGATGCCCTTCAGTGCCGCCAGGGCGCCGTCCCCGTCGCGCAGCCTCCGAAGGACCGTGGCGAGAAGGAGTTTCGAGGCGGCGTCCGCCTTTTTCGAAAGGACCGCTTTCGCCCGCTCGTATTCGCCCGAGGCGATCAAGGCCTCGGGGTCGTCCCCCTTGGGGGCGGGGGACTTGAGCTTGCGGAGGATTTCGCGAAGGATGCTCACGACCCAGTCGGCGTTGAAGGTCCGGATGCGGTCGACGATGTGCGCGATTTTGCCGTCGGCGCCGGCAAACACGAGCGCCGGCTCAAGGGTGCCCCGGTCGGCGGGGTCCGGCGGCTTGATCGCCAGGGGGAGCGTGGCGTTCGAGAGGAGTCGGATCGCCACGAATCGGGAGTTGACGATGTTGACCACGTCGGGATCTGTGAAGACCGCGTTCATCATGTAGTTGTCGAGGCAGGGGGCGCGGTACATCTGCTTGCCGTCGATGCGATAAAGGTACAGCAGGATCGGGCGGTCCGACGCCTTGGCCTTGTCGAGAGCCTCCTGCCAGAGCTTGGATCGGTCCGCCGGGTCGGCCTGCCACTTGGGCGACTCGTTGCGCGGGGGCGGGGTGTCCTGAATCCACTCGATCTGGGAGCCGCACCGGCGCGTGAGGCGCCGAAGCTCCTGATCCTGGGCGGCGGCGGGCGCGGCGACGAGGGGCAGGACCGCCATGGCGACGAGACGGGATGCGTTCATTCCGGGCCTCCTTGTCTCCCTTGCGGGGGCATAGCTTAGTACCGTTGGAACAGTCGTGCCAGGCACAGCTGTTCCGATTACAGGACGCCCTCGCCCGCGAGCCGGATGAGCGCCAGCATGGCGCCGAAAAGTTCGCGTACGTTGGCGGCTTTATAGCGGAACGTGGTACCGTCGACTCGTTTCACCCCCGGCATGACCCCCGCCGAGTCGGCCATCCCTGCATTGTGAGTCTTGATCTCCAGCTCGTACGGCGCCGGCATGCGAAACGGCTTGTAGCGCGCCGCGTTTTTGACGGCCTTGGCCGCCCCGGCCCTGATCAGCTTTCGGGCCTCTTCCGGATGGACCGAGCGCGCCGAATAGCGGCCGATCGCCCACTTGACGGTCACGGTTTCGACGTTTCCCAGCAGCTTCTTGCATTCGCGGCAGCAGGTTTCGTCGCCCGCCACGAGCCCCACCGGCGTCCCGGCTTCACCCGCTACCAGGGCGTTCAACGACGCCTCGTTCATCACCTTGCCGTTCACCTTCATGCATGAGACCACCGCTCCCCAATAGGTGTGATCCAGAATGGCGGCGCGCGAGCCGGCGGAGGCGTGATAGCCGATGAACATGGCGAGGTCGTATCGGCCGTCGTGGATGCCCTGCACCATGCTGAACGGCTTGAGGCTGCCGGTGATCACCTGCACCCGCGGGTCCACCTTGTCGAAAACGAGGTTTCGCATGTCGCCGTGCGAGTCGTTGATCAGGACTTCCTTGGCGCCCGCGTCGAACGCCCCCAGCGCCGCGGCGTTGGCCTCCATCGTCATCAACTCGCGGCCGACCCCGAAATCGGTCCCCGTCCCGCGCCGGGTCTGATCGACGTGCACGACCCCCGCGACCCCCTCCATGTCCACCGAAATGTAAACGCGCATTCGCGTACTACAATGCCTTTCAGCGGGGCTCTGCGCAAGTCCCGTCGGTTGTCGTCTGTCGCCTGACGTTTATCGCGGTATTTCGATGTCCTTCAGCTCAAAGTCGAAGGACATCGCCTTGACCTCGCGGAGATTGAACACGATCTGCGAGATCCCCTTTCGGCGGCCGCCCCCCTGGATCATGACGTAAAACTGGAAGTTCCGATTGCCGCCGCCCGTGGGGTGCACCTGGGCCTTTTCCTTGTTGTTCTCCTTGTCGATGACCTCGAACGAGTCGAAATCGACGGTGTCGCCGAGCCCGCTCGCGGCCACGTCCGAACTGCAGGTGATGTTCATGATCACGTAGTTCGAGCTGACGTTCTGGACGGTGATCGTGTAGTCCCCGACCTTTTGCTCGCTGCTGTTCGTCGGGTTTTCGATCCGGACGACGCGATTGTCGAGTGGGAACCGGAACGTCGCCTTGCACTTGATCGACGACAGCTTGGTCAGGGAGGGCGGCAGCTCGGTCACGTTGACGAGGGTCTCCGGGCCCACGCCGCCGCGCATCTTCTGGATCTGCCACATCGGATTCATGGCGTTCGGGCCGTACGGATTCGTGACGGTCAGCTTTTCGCCGCCCGCGCCGACCGCCTCCTGAACGTCGATCATGTAGCCTTCGAGCGGCTTGACTTCGGGTCCCCAGTCCGCCGCCAGCTTCACGGCCATCTGGGCGGTAAGCTTGTCGAAGGTGTTCTCGACGGTCTTGGTGAGCGAGACGACGCGCACCCTGAACGCCTCGGCGTAGGCGCGCGGCTGCGGGACGAACGGCCCGCTGGTGAGCCGGATCTTTTCCGCGTCGAAGTCATAGGCGACCGACTTGAGCTGTGCACAGACGGCGTCCATCGCCTGAAGGATCGTGGCGTCTTTGAGGTCGACCGTGACCACGCCTTCGGGGAGGCGGGCGAGCGGGTGCAGGGCGATTCCGTACGCCTTTTCGATGTGGTCGAAGGCGGATTTGGCGTTGGCGCCCTCGAGCTTCAGATTCGCGCGACGCGCCTCGCGGTAGACCTTCGACAGCTTCTCCTGCGCCTCGATATTCTGGGCGATGGTGAGGACGCTGTCCCTGATCTGAGGGTCTTTGCTCGCCGCCGCGACCTGCTTTAGTGCCGTGACGATTCGCGGCCCCAGCTTGATCAGTTTAGACTGGGCCTGATCCCGGACGACGGGATCATCGTCGCCGAGCTGCTCGACCAGCTCCTCGACCTGCTGTACGACTTCCGCCGGCAGCGGCGGTTCAGGCTGATCTTGAGCCCCCAAGGCGGCGGTCAATGACAGGACCGCGAACGCGGTGACAAAACGGCGCATGAACCTCACCTCCAAACTTGGCCCTCGCACCATTATAGACGCGCCGCCGACCCGCAAAGATCAATCTTTGCACTCCGGACCGGGCCCCCAGGGGTCCGCCGCCGGAGCCCCTTTCGGGGCTCCAGGGCGGCCGCTCTCAAGGTCGTTTTACGGCTTGGGAGTTTTCCCGGGAGGAACCGGAACGTCCTTGTGCTTGAAGGGGGTTCCGTCCCCGTTGTAGTCCTTCCCCTGGAACCAGAAGTTCACAGCGTTCAGAACCACAAAGTCCGCAAGCATCAGGACGCCCATCACGATGGGGTAGACGATGATACCGAACTGCCCCCACCAGGGCTCCCGGGTGTAGAAATCGTTCGCCCAATCATCGAACTGACGGGTGATCGACATCGGACCCATACAGCCGGCGATGAGCACCAGGATAAGCGCTGAAGCGCCGATCGCTTTAACGCGAGCGGTCATGAGTTCCCTCCTCGGAAAGAAGGTTTCATTTTAGTAAGCCGGCGAAGCGCAAGTCAACAAAGATCGGGGATGCAACTTTGCGCGGTTAGAATAGGTCGACATGCCCCTCCTGAGGGTCTGGATCGGGGACCGGATGGAGCGGGAGATTCGGCTGGACGGGGGCGGCGTCGTAATCGGCCGCGATCCGACCTGCGAGCTTCCGGTGAGCCACCCGACGCTCTCCCGCCGCCACTGCAAATTCACGGTCGAGGGCGCCCAGTGTTTCGTGGAGGACCTCGGCAGCATGAACGGGACGCTGCTCAACGAGGTTCCGGTCCGCGAACGTAAGGCGGTGGGGCCCGGAGATGTCATCCGGGTCGGCGAGCTGAAATTCGTGCTTGTCGCGGAGGAGGCCCTTGGGGAGCCGGGGGCTGGAAGCGCGGCGGATGTCGAGCAGGTCATGATGGAGTACAGCCTGCGACCGCAGTCGGCCGAGTCTCTCGCCCCCTCGGCGGTCGACCGCGTCCGCGCGCCGAAGATGTTCTTCACCCTCTATAACGTCTCGAAAAAACTGAGCACGCTCGGGACCGCCGACGAGCTGCTGGAAACCTCGCTTGGGGCGATTCTGCAGGTCATCCCGGCGGACCGCGGACTGCTGGCGCTTCGCGACGCTTCCACCGGGCTCCTCGCCGTGCGATCGGGGCGCGCCCGCGACCGCGGCCTGGGGAACGTCAGCGCGCAAATCCTGAGCACGACCGTCCTCAAGCGGGCCGTGGAGGAGCGAAAGGCGATCCTGGCCGCCGACGCCCAAAGCGATCCCCGTTTCGCGGATCAGCGGAGCATCGTCAGTCAGGACATCCGCTCGATCTTGTGCGCCCCGCTGTGGGACGAGGAGCAGGTGTACGGGGCGATCTACCTCGACGCGGTGGGACGAAAGGCCGCCTTCACCGAGGACGACCGGGCGCTCCTGACGGGGATTGCGAACCTGGTCGCGATCCGTTTCGGGCAGGAGCGACTTCGAGACCGGCTGGCCGTCGAGGCGAGGCTTCGGCAGGACCTCGCACGATATCACTCGCCGGACGTGGTCGAGGCCCTCGTGAAGCAGGGCGGGCGCATGGCCCCGGGCCGGCGGGTGGTCACCGTCCTCTTTGCGGACATCCGGGACTCGACGGCGCTGGCCGAGCGACTGGGGGAGGAGGCCGTGCACGCGCTCCTGCACCGGTTCTATGAAATGGCGGCCGAGGCGATCTTCCGACACGGCGGCCACCTCAACAAGTTCGTGGGGGACGGAGTGCTGGCGGTCTTCAACGCGCCGATCGAGGTGGATCGGCACGCCCTGCGCGCGGTTCAGGCGGCGAAAGATCTCTCGCGCGCCATCGACGCGTTCAGCCGCGAGACCCCCGACCGCGCGTTCCGAGTCCGGATCGGAATCAACACGGGGGCGGTCATTGCGGGAGACATCGGCCCGCAAAATCGGCGTGAGTACACCGTCATCGGCGACGCCGTCAACGTGGCGGAGCGCCTGTCGAAAGTGGAGACGACCGCGGGCCTCGCGCTGAGCGAGGAGACTTGGAGCGGGCTCGACGGCACGATCGAGGGGGCGGACCGGGGGGAGATCGTGGTGAAGGGCCGTGCCAAGCCGGTCCGTGTATACGAGCTGCGCGTTTAACCGTTAACACTCGAACATCGGCGATCGACCATCGACGATTAACGCCTATCCATTTCAATCGTCATCGGAACAATTCCAATTCCTTGTCGTATTCACCCTGCATGAAGCAAAGGGGTGAAAGATGAAAAAGCTGGTTCTCCTGAACGGGTTCCTCGCCGCGACGGCGCTTGTGGCGGCGGCGGTGATCTTCCTGGTCCCGGGGTCCGAGCCGGCCTACGCCGCGCAGGCGGGCACCGTGGCCCAGGACGGAAAGGGCGGGGTCATGATCGTCGGAACCGCGGGCGACCTCCAGCAGGTGGACAATCTGATTTATGTCGTCCACAAGCGGCCGCTGACGGAGCGTGAAGCGTCCTTCATCCGGAAGATCGACTCGAATTTCCCCGACGAGCGGATCACGCTGACGGTCTACCGATTCAATGCGGGCGGCGCCTCGGGCGCGAACGGCTCTCCGGCGGTCCTCCATTACATGCGCGACATCACCTGGGACCACATGATCCTGGGATCGACTCAGAAGGTGCACGACGAGTGCATGGAGCACAAAAAGTGGGTCGACAACGCGGTCAAGGCGATCAAGGACGCCGCGAAACCTCCGCCGCCGAGGTAGAGAGCGGGGCTATTCTTCCGCCGAGCGCTCTTCGACCGCCTTTTCCAGGAAATTGAACCGCTCCCTCCACGCCCCCCCATCCCAGTCGGGGGATTCGCCCGTCGCGTGCCGCTGTTTCAGGATGCGACGCAACGTTTCGAATCCTTCGGGAACCTCGAAGAGGGCCTGGAAGTACCGGAGGAGGTTCCGATGGTAGGCCTCTGAATCCCCCAGCCTCCTGTACATGACGGAAGCCTCGCCTGAAAACGTTGCGGCGTCGCGATACGCCTGCGCTTGGTCGACACCTATGAGCTGCCGCGCGCGCCGGAACTTGGCCTCTCCCGCCAGATCGCGCAGGTCGGGATCTCCCCTGTGGTCGCGAAGCAGGTTTAACGCGGCGGCATCGGCTTTGGCGGCGTCGCCCTCGCCCAGATAGGCCCGGGCGAGCATGTAGTTCAATTTGAATTCAAGGTCGGGGTCCGAATCCTTACGCACCCTTGCGAGATGGACGCTCAGGAGCGACTCCAACATCGCGCGGGCGCGGGCAAAGGAGGCCGGGGATCGAGCCGACTCGAAGAGCATCGGCGCGAGCGCCGAGGTCCGTGCGTACTCGCCCTGGGGAAGGTAGTTGACCGCCGTGTTCATCATCTGCTCGGATCGTTCGGGGTCGGAAACCTTGATGCGCTCCGCTTCGTCCGAAAACGCCCTGTAGAGCGTGACCTGCGAACCTTCGTAGACCGAGGCGCCGGTCCGGTGCTTTTCATAAAGCGATTTGAGATCCGCATGATCGGCTTGGGCCGCCGGGAATTCACGCTTTGCGAGATGAGCCTCCACGCGAAGCGCGGTCGTCCGCATGGCGGTCTCAGGATCGCGGTCCGCGAGCGGTAGCGTTCCTTCCGAGACGCGCAGGGCGGCGTCCGCGTCCCGCGCCTTTCGCAGGGCCACGTTTGCCGCGCGATTCGCCGACTGAAGGATCTGCTTCTCTTCGTCGGTTGTGCGGGTCTTGAGCGTTCGGGCCATCCCGAGGTGAGCCTCGAACCGCTTCAACAGCTCTGGAGCGGAGAGGCTCCCGTCGGGCAGCTGGGCCGAGTTGTAGGCGATTCGGAAGAGGGCGACCACCTTGCGGTGGGGGTCGTCGGTTTCGGAGAGCTGCTCCCAGGCCGCCAGCGCCTCGGCGTGTCTGCCGGCGCGCTCCAGATCGACCGCCATATTGAACTCCTCGGCGTAGGGGAGCCAGCCGCGGTCGCCCATGAAGGAGAGATGGGTCCGCTCGTGGGCCGCCAGACCCGTGTCCGGCGATAGCTTGATCAGGCGGCGGATCGCCGTCCGCTTCATCTCGGCGTCGGCGCGGTTCGGCTTGAGGTCCAAAGCCTTCGACAGGGCGTGGATGGCTTCGAAGGGCCGATTCTCCCAGAAATAGCAGGCGCCGATGCGGCTCCAGAGGTCGGCCGACCCGGGCGAGGCCTCGGAGAGCCGCAGATACACGGGAAGCGATTCAGTCATGCGCCCCTCGCCGAAGAGCGAGTCGGCATGCTTTCGCAGCAAAATCGCGGGCAGCTCGCTGAGGTGCTCCTGAACTACCTCTCGAAGACGATCGCGCAGCGTCGCGTTCGCAATCACCTCCTCCACTAGCGGACACGCAGACGCGATTTCGCCGAGCGCCAGATGCGCCTGAGCCTGACTCAGGATGAGATTCGCGCCTGCGGGGCCGTTTCGCAATGCGCCCGCCAGCCCGAGGGCGTGGCGGCCGACCTTGACGGCGTCGGTCAGCGCCTCGCGCCATGACCCGCCGTTCGCGCGAAGGAACCGCGCGTAGCGCACCTTCGCATCGACCTCAAAGTGCGCGCCCCAGAGGCCGGGTTCGCGGTGCTCGGGAATCGTCAGCAGCCTCCGAGCGGCTCCGATCAACCCGAAGCACTTGCTCCAGTACCTGCGCGCATCTTCCGGGGCAGCCGCCTCGGCGAGCGATCGGGCGGCCCGGCCCGCCGTCGTTGCGGCCACGAGAGGAAGGACGTACCCATCAAAATCCCAACGATAGGCTTCGACGAGCTCGTCCAGGGCTTTGAAGACGCCGGCAAGAGTGGGGAGCATCGCCGGAACCGAGGATAGCGCCTCGATTCGGGCGTGATGCGCCTCGATGAGGGCGTAGCGGGCGAACATCTGGCGGTCCCGGTCCGACTCGGCGCTCACGCGCTGCTCGCAGACGGCGACGGACCGGAGATAGGCGGCGTCGGCGGCGGCGGGGTCCTTGAGCGCCAGGTGGGTTCGGCCGACGAACTGATGCAGTTCCGCAAGGAGCGCCGTGCCCTCATGGGCGCGCGGGTGCGCGGCGCGTTCGCCGACCCACTTGACGAGAAGCGCCTCGAGCCCGGCCGCAAGCGCGAGCCGCGACCGGGGTTCGTGAACGCGACGAAGCTCCTGAAGCTTGGCCTCGATCGAACTCAGATCCGCGTCGAAGCGGCGGTCCTGGCTCGATCGCGGGTCGGCGGCCACTCGGCCGTACACGATTTCGGCAAGGTCGTCAAACCCGCGCCGCGCCAGCCGGCGGGCGAAATCGACGTCGTCCTGGACCGCGAAAAGCGGAACCAGCGCAATGAGGTGCTGCGTCATGGCGAGATCCCCCCTGCAAACCCCGGGGGTTACGCCACGCCAGCCACAGGTTCAAACGACTTGGCGGCGGGATGCGTTCACTCGATCACTCGGATCGGGAACGAGGCCGAGGAGGTCAGCAGGTGGCGATTGGCGACGTAGACACGAACGCGGTCCTCCCCCGGGTCCGCAGACAGCACGGCGTAGCGCCCCCCGACGGACACGACCACGTGGTTGGTCGACGCGGGGAACCGGAGGATCAGGTCCTCGGCGGCCGTCTCGCGGTCCCGGATTCCGATCGAGATCGCCCGAAGAGAATGGGCCTTGACGTCGCTTCCCTCGCCTGAGAAGCAGAAGCGCTCGATCACCGGCGGCGAGCCCGGTCCCGCCTCCTCGAGGAGCCGATCGAAGTCCCGTGCGAGATCGACGAGGCTGGGGGTGGCGTTCCTACCGGTGATCCAGATCGCGATGTTGGATCGGATGAATCCCATCTCTCCGGCGAAGGGGAGGGGCGGGACCGGCGTGAGGGCCTCATCCCCAAGCGAGAGCGAGTCGTCACGGACCAGGCCCCGGCCGTCGATGAATTCGGCGAGCTTTTTCCGCGCGTCCGCGGGAGATCGCTGGGCGACGACGACGAGAACCGTGATCTCCTCCTCCTTGAGCGAGAACTGCACCTTTCGGACCGCCACCGATTCGTCGATCTGCGGATACTCGTCGGCGGCGCGCTCATAGTGGCGCAGGTCGGGAGGGAGCGAGCGGTCGAGGTCGAAACCGCCGAGCGGCGCGGGCGGTTTCGGAGCCGAGGCGCAGCCGCCCAGCACGGCGACGAAAAGGAGCGACGCCCGGCGCATGCAGGGGATTCTAGCCCGGACTTGGCGCCGGGTATAGAATCGCGCGGATGGACAGCCGGGTCCTCACGATCCTCCTTACCGACATGAAGGGATTCACGGAGAGCTCGGCGGCGCGCCGGCGGGACGAGATTCTGGATCTCGTCAAGGAGCACGATTCGATCATCCGGCCGGTCGTGGAGCATTTCGGGGGGCGAGTCGTGAAGACGATCGGCGACGCGTTCCTGGTCCTCTTCGAAAGCCCGACGAACGCGGTGCTCGCGGGGCTCGTGATCCAGCATACGCTCCGGGAGCACAACGCGAAGGTGCCCGAGGACCGCAAGATAGAGGTCCGGGTGGCGATCAACGTCGGCGAGGTGCAGCTGACGGAGACGGACGTGTTCGGCGACGCGGTCAACTTGGCGTCGCGCATCAACGCCATCACCGCGTCGGGCGAGGTGTATTTCACGGAGGGCGTGTACCTCGCGATGAACAAGAAGGAGGTGCCGTCGAGCGAGATCGGCGAGCACCGATTCAAGGGCGTGCCCGAGGCCGTCCGGCTGTTCCACGTGATTCAGGATCCGCTGTCGGACCAGTATCGCCGGGCGCTCGAAAGGTTTTCCGCGCCCGCCGCCAAGTCGCCCGACGAGAGTCCGCCGAAACCGCCGGCGGTGAATCGGCGGAACGCATGGATCGGGACCGGCGTGGCGCTGGGGGCGATCGCCATCCTGGGAGTCCTCGTGTTTCGAGGGGAGGATTGGGCGGCGCGGGCGCGCACCTTCGCCGGCGCGGGCGCTTTTCCCGAGGCCTGGCAACTCGTCGATGCGCGATTCAAGGTGGATCCGACCGACCGGGAGGTGCGTCGGGTGGCGATCGAAGTGCTGGCGAAGGAGGTCGATTCGCTTCTGGCGCGCGACGGACCCGACAAAGCCCTGGAAAGGCTGGGCAGAATTCGAGAGGAGCGGACCTACCTGACTGAGGTGGACGAGCAGCTCCTTCGGGCGCGACGGGCCAAGGCGGCCAATCTCATGGAGGATCCCTACAAGTATCACGAGGGCATCAACATCCTGGCGGCGATCGTCAAGGAGCGGCCGACCGACGCGGACGCGGCGATGGACTTTGCCGACGCGCACGCCCGGTGGAGGCAGGGGTGGGCGTCAAGTCAGGTCGGCGCGTTCGCGGAAGTCCTGAAGCGCGACCCCACCCGCGCCTCCGACCCGCGTGTCAAGGATCGGCTGCTCGCCATGATTTTCGAAAAGACGCTCGCATCCACATATTCGGAGGCCGAGGCGCTTTACGACATGGTGGCGAAGAACTACGGCGCCGAGGTCCGCCCGCGCCTGGCTCCAGCCGTGAACGATGCGGGGGATCCTGAGATGCGCGCGCACTCGTTCGGGGTGCTCAAGCGGCTGGGGGCCGTTTCGCCCGAGGAGGAGTTCGAGTATCACCGACTCAACCTCTTCGAGCTGGACAACGACCACCAGAAACGGGCCGCGGAGTATTTCAACAGGTTTCTCGAATCGGCCGCGGACGCCGAGCCCTTCGTCAAGGGGAAAAAGTGGGGCTCGATCCCGAACTTCAAGTCGTACGGCTCGTGGGGCACGCAGCGGTTGACGCCGTTCGTAGCGGCGTTGTTTTACGAGGGGTGCAGGGATTACCTCCGGGCGGCGCTGCTGGGCCCGGGCGATTGGAGCCCGAGGGTGTGCGCGTTCGCGATCCTGGGCGCGAAGGGCGAGATCACGGCGGAGCAGCGGCACCGGTATCACATGCTCAATCTGAACGACTGGCGGCTCAACCAACTCAGGTACAACTCGACGCCGGTGATCCAGGCGTTCGAATACCTCAAGGGGGCGCGCCTGGCGCCGGAGGAGTGGAGAATCGAGGCGGTGGCGCTGCTCAAGCAAAAGCAGGAGGAGTTCGAGGCGGCGAAGATGAACCGGCACATCGAAAAGGGGGAGGATTTCGTCATGTGGGTGGAGCAGCAGCTGCCCGCGGCGCTCAAGGCGCAGGAGTGAAATGGCGGACGCCCCGGTTGCCGTGCGGCGGCCGTGGGTCCAGCGTTCCTGGAAGCGGCTGGCGGCGGTGGCGGGCGTTCTAGGGGCGCTCGTCTTTTTCGCGTGGTCGTGCATGATTTCGATGCCGGGATCCAGCTTTCGTGGGCCGCTGCCGCCGCTCTCGTCGGCCCGGGAGTCTTTGCGCGATTCGCTTCGGAGGGACGTCGAGGTGCTCGCGGGGCAGCGCAATGTCACTTGCGAAGTTTCGGGGTTGACGGCCGCCGCCCGCTACCTCGAGCAGGAGTTCGTCAAGGCGGGCGCCGCGGTCAAACGGATCGGCTATCCGGCGGGAGGGCGGACCTGCGACAACCTGGAGGTGACGGTGACGGGCGGCGAGGAGATCGTGGTCGTCGGCGGACACTATGACGCCGTGACCGGAAGCCCGGGGGCGAACGACAACGCGACCGGCGCCGCGGCGGTGTTGGCGCTGGCGCGCGCATTCGCCGGGACGAAACCATCGCGCACGCTGCGGTTCGTGGGCTTCGTCAATGAGGAGCCGCCGCACCTTCAGACGCCGGAGATGGGGAGCCGGGTCTACGCGAAGCGGTGCCGCGAGCGGGGGGACAAGATCGTGGCGATGGTGAGCCTGGAGACGATGGGCTGCTAAAGCGAGGCGGAGGGGACGCAGAAATACCCGCCGCCGCTCGGGATGATCTATCCGTCGACGGGCGACTTTATCGGCTTCGTGGGGAATCTCTCGTCGCGCGGGCTCGTAAGGCGGGCGATCGGGGTGTTTCGAGAGCATGCGCAGTTTCCTTCGGAGGGAGCGGCGCTGCCTTCGTGGGTGCCGGGGGTGGGGTGGTCGGACCACTGGGCGTTCTGGCAGGAGGGGTATCCGGCGATCATGGTCACGGACACGGCGCCGTTTCGATACACGCACTACCACACAGGGGGGGACACGATCGACAAGGTCGATTTCCGGCGGTTCGCACGGGTGGTGTCGGGCCTGGAGCCGGTGATTCGCGAGCTCGCAGGCTATCGAAGGCCGTGAATGCCGCGGTCATAGGCGCGTTCAATGGCGCCGCCGAGGATGATGCCTCCCGCGAGGCTGAAGACCGCGCCCACGAAGAAGAGGACAAAGGCGCCGGCACTGAAAAGGGTGCCGCCTTCGATCGGGATCATGAGGCCGAAGGCCGCCGCCAGGGGGAGCAGGAGCAGGTAGGCGCCGCCGATCAAGCACATGCCGTGGAGCATGCCTCCCTCGCGTCGGTGCAGAAGGTAGCCCGTGGCCGCGCCTCCCGCCGCTCCGCTGATGGTGAGGATGGCCCTACAGATCCAATTCGGCGCGGGGACGGTCATGAGGGCCGGGAGGGCGACGAGAAGGGCGGCGATGGAGGCATTGATCCATAGGCCGGTCCGGTCGAGGAATTCGCGGACGCGGCGCATGTCGGCGGCGCGCGCGCCGATTTCGGACTCGGCCTGGAGCCGGTCGGCCTCGGGGATGCGAAGCCAGTATTCGAGCATTTCGGCGGCCTTGGGGGGGTCCAAGAGCCGGACGCCGCAGGTTTTGCAGAACTCCGCGGGAGGGAGGTGCGCGACGCCGCACCCGGGGCACATCTGGTGCATTCGTGGCGGATTATATCGAGCGCCGGGGGTGAATGCCCGGCGGGAGGCAAAGCCTCCCGGCGGACATTTAGCGGGGCGAAAGCCGCAGGTCCGGCGACACGATCTCGAATGGCTCTTCGACCGGGCGCCGGAAGGTGATCGTGATTCGGTCGATTTCAGAAAGATCGTAGCGGGCGGCATACGAGGGCTCGACCGTGTGTTCGCGCCCCCGCATGGGCGCCTCAGGGCGTCCCTTGACCGGCTCCCCCCTGCATCCGCACCAGGCAAGATCCACCGGAGTTGGCGATTCCATACAACCGACGGACCGATAGACATAGCACGCCCCGCAGTAACACCGTCGGCATTGGGGGCGAACGTCCCAGTCGATATCGGCGTTCGTGAGCGTCCGCCCCAGGACTTCCATCGGGATCGACTCGTCCGACCGCACGATGAATCGG
>Ga0187893_10007222_pt1 | contig 18374 bp, 15 predicted proteins | sample MA1701074metaG_FD_139574 | JGI IMG/M metagenome (GOLD analysis project Ga0187893, IMG submission 139574) | White microbial mat communities from a basaltic lava cave in the Kipuka Kanohina Cave System on the Island of Hawaii, USA - MA170107-4 metaG ... | reverse complement strand
CTCAAGGTTGCGATTAAATCGGAAGTGAGGCCGGCCTTTTCATACTCTTTCGCCAGACCAAAGAGAATGCTGCTGTTTGACGGATCGCTGACCAGCATTTGCCTGAATAGTTCGATTCTTGACTCGGACATGGCGGAAAAAATTCGAATTTCGAATTGCGAATTTCGAATTTGGAATTGTGGGGATGCGAATTGCGCTTCGTAACCCCGAAATTCGCAATTCGCAATTCCAAATCCGAAATTCTTACGATTTCGGCATAATCAGTTTCGCTATCGTTTGCAATTGCATGTTCGAAGTACCCTCATAGATTGCTCCAATCTTCGAATCACGCCAGTACTTCTCGACCGGATAATCCTTAACGTACCCGTAGCCGCCGTACAATTCAATAGCTTTCGAGGTCACGCGTTCGGCCACACGCGACGAGTGGAGTTTGGCCATGGCTGCCTCTTTGACAAAGTTCATGCCCGCGTCCTTCATCCTGGCAGCGTTGTAGACCAGCAGGCGGGCAGCTTCGATGTCTGTGGCCATCTCGGCAAGTTGAAACTGTACCCCCTGAAACTCGTTTAGATGTTTGCCAAACTGCTGCCTTTCAGCCGTGTAGGCCAGCGCGCTCTCGAGAGCACCCTGGGCGATGCCGATCATCTGGGCGCCAATACCAATGCGTCCCTCATTCAAAGTCTCGATCGATACCTTATAGCCTTTGCCAGCCTCTCCCAACAGGTTGTCTTTGGGTACACGGCAGTCTTCAAGAATCAACTCCACAGTGGAAGAGGCTCGGATGCCTAACTTATTTTCTTTCTTCCCAACCGAGAAGCCCGGGAAACTTCTTTCGACGATAAAGGAAGTAATGCCTTTGTATCCAGCATCAGGGTTGGCGTTGGCGAATAGAACGAAAATATCCGCCTCAAGCCCATTAGTAATCCAGAGTTTCTGCCCGTTGAGTAGGTAATGGTCTCCCTTGTCCACCGCCCGGGTTTGCATGGCAAATGCGTCCGAGCCGGAGCCAGCCTCGCTCAGGGCATAGGCGCCGACGGACTCAGCAGCCAGCTTTGGCAGATAACGTTGCTTCTGCTCGGCATTACCCCAGCGAACCAGGGCATTGTTAACAAGGGTGTTCTGGACATCGACCAAAACTCCAACCGAGGCGTCAACCCGCGAGAGTTCTTCCACCGCCAGGATCGCATTGAAAAAGGTGGTTCCGGCGCCACCGTACTCTTCCGGGGTTTCGATCCCCATCAGCCCGAGCGCGAAGCACTGTTTGATGAGGTCCGGCTCCAGTTTCGCGTGTTCGTCCATCGATTCAACACGTGGGCGCAATTCACCTTCGGCAAACTCACGCACACTAGCGCGAAACATTCGTTCGTCTTCAGACAGTGCAGTCAGCGGTCTAGGGGAAAACTCTTCAACGGATGCTCGGGGGTGACTCATTTGCGCCCCTTCTGAATGGAAAATTTGTTCAGGACCGAACCCTGCATAATAATCAAGGCAAAAGCAAAAAGGCAAAAGCAAAAAGGCAAAAGCAGCGGGGGCCTGTCACCTGGCAGCCTGCTTCAATTCTTATAGACTTCGGCGGCCGTTAATCCGCGCATGGTTACTACATGGACCTTTTGAAACATTGAGCGAGCGTAGGCAAGCTTTTCCTGGTTCTCAAAATAGGTTCGACCGCGCTGCACAATGAGGTAGGTTGGCTGGGAAAGATTTTGAACCTGGAACTCGGGGGCCGAAATAGCCCTGGAACTCAAATCGCTGCGCCCAAACCGTTCCAGGTAATACCGCGCCACCGCTGGTGTTTCGTGAGCAATGGTAGCTCCCTGAGGTGCGTCGCCAGACACGAACTGGATGGCTTCTCGTAAGCCATCGTCATAGAACTCATCGTGGGGAAAGAAGTATCCTGCTTTATCGGCTGCCAGAACATTTGTATAGAGCGCGTAATGTGGCCCTGTGGTAAATGCTTTCAAGGCCGGAACACCGGTAAAAAGCAAGACGAGCGCGACTGTAATCACACCGTTGCCGCTTCGAACTTGCTGCAGCCGCGAGTTCAGTATGCCAATGATTGCCGTCACCCCGATGGCTGCCAGCATGTACACAAACGGCAGCACTGAAAGTGTGTATCTGATCCACTTTCCGCCAATCAGAGAGAAGGGCACAATCCAAAACAGGAACATGAAAATAACGAACGCGTGCCCGGGGTGGCGCCAACGCTTGATCGATACGACTAGACCGATTACGAAAGCTAGCACGATTAAGAGCGGCATCTTGATCGCAAGGTATAAGGCGTAAAAGTAGATTGGAGTGCCCCAGAACGGAGTGCTGGACATGTTGTTCTTGTATAACTGATCGGCAAATAAATAGCCTGAGTGGACCAAAAGCCGTTCGCCCATATAAGCGTTTAAGTACTCCCAAACCTGGGGCAGAAGCATTGCGGGGTTTGCCAGCACCAGGAAGACAATTATCAAAATGTAGAACAACTGCGGAGTCTTTTCGCTGGGTTCACCAGGTTGAGGTTTCCGGACCTGAAAAATGTGGTGATACAGCATATTTAGACCGAAATAATGGGGGAAATATTTCGAGGCCATCATCAACCCGAATCCGGCAGAACTGAGAGCGAAATTTCGCTTTCTGCTCGAAACTTGGTGCGGGTTAGTCAATTTGGCACGGAGATAGAAATAAAACGCGAACAGCATGAAAAACACCAAGAGCGTATCTTCCTTGCCGATACGGTTCAGAGCTATGGCGTTTAGACCGGTGGCCCAAAACGCCGCAGTCAGAAGTGCAGTCCAACGATCCAGGAAGGCAGCAGTGAGCAGGAACAGTGGGATTACCGTCAGTGCCCCGAACAGTGCGTTAGGAAGCCGCAGCGCCGCCTCGTCGCTTATCGTGCGGCCACTGATTTTGGTGAAGACATCAGCGCCTGCTACTGACGCGTAAATGAACAACTTCATCAACATCGGATGTTCTGCGTTTGCCGAAAAATCACCCCGTTGATAGGCACGCACTGCATCCAGTTTGTTCATTTCATCTTCAGCAAAGCCGATGGCTCCCAACTGACTGACACGCAAACCCAAGCCGAAGATCACGAGCAAAACCAGCGTCCCCACCACAGTCCAGTCTAAGGTTGCCAGATTGCCTACCTGGCCTGGCACTTGCAGCGTGGACCAAAGGGGTTGCGGTCGCTTGCTCTCGACTGCCGGGGCAGGAGAACTAAACTTGATGTCTTGATCCAAACCAGCCTCGACGTGTGTTAGAGGAAAAGTTAAAAGATAACTGTTACGGATTCTTTACGCCATCGAGGCCATTGCAATTGGGGTTCCGCCTGCTGCAATCAGCTTAAACGAGCGAAATCTAGCCGAGTCGAAACCGGCAGCAAGAGGGCCAGTGGATTTGTTCACACGCTCTAAAATCGCTTATTGTAACTGCACGTCAAGGTGCCGGAAACGGGCTTCATCTGTCAGGTATAAAAGACTGCGGTGAACAATTTAATTACCTCAAATATTCGTCAACGACCGGTGCGCACGCTGGTAAGCGTGATTGGCGTGGCCTTGGGTGTGAGTCTGGTGATGCTCTTCACCGGGCTTTCGCGCGGCATGTCTGAGGATTTGCGCCGCCGTTCTTCCAACGTGCACGCAGAAATAATATTTATGCGGCCCGGATCAGTGCAGTTAACACACTCAACCCTTAATGTTGATGTCGCGTATGTGGAGCGTCTTAAGACTATCGAGGGGGTAAAAGAGGCCCTGCCGGTTGCGCGGTATATTTTTCAGGGCAGCCGAGGGTTTGGGTTTGAACAGATTGAAGGGGTTGACTGGGAAGCCTATGCTAGTCTGAACGAACTTTCCCTTACTTCAGGACGAGCCCCACAAAGCTCTGACGAAGTCGTGATTGACGAGACCAAAGCCAGAAACAACAACTTGCGCGTCGGCGGGACGCTGAAACCATTTGGCAACAAGGAGTACAGGGTCACCGGGATTTATTCGCCGGAATCAGGCGCTCGGGTAAAGATGACGCTTTCCGCCATGCAGGAAGCGCTTGAGGCAGAGGGCAAGTGCAGCCACATTCTTGTCAAAGTGGTTGACCCCAGCAAAGAGGTTGAAGTGGCGCAAAGAATCGATCAAGAGCTTCCCGGCAACAAAATTCAGTTCACTCGAGAATGGTTCACCAGCATTGAACAGGGCATTCCCTACCTGGGTGTCTTTTTGAGGGTTTTAGTTGGACTGGCGGCGGTTGTGAGCGGGCTGGTGGTGATGCTAGCCATGTACACCACCATTACAGAGCGCACCCGTGAGATTGGAATCCTCAAGGCCCTGGGTGCTTCGCGCTTATACATCGTGGCAATCATCGAGAAGGAAGCGTTTCTAATAAGTCTGATAGGTTTGCTGGCGGGCTTTGCCGTTTCCCTGGTGGCAGGCTATCTGATCCACCAGGTTTACGGCTTACTTTTCGAGTTTACCTGGGGTTGGGCACTGACAGCCACGCTGATCGGTCTCGGTGGCGGAGCACTCGGTGCTTTGTATCCGGCAGTGCGCGCTTCGAACCTGGATCCCGTCGCCGCCCTGGCGTATGAGTAGTCATTTGTTTAAGGCTCTATCCTTCGGTTGCCTGCTCGCGGCGGGCTTCTGCACCGCTGACCAGAGCTTTAATTGACCAGCCTCTGCGCAATATCAAAACCACTCCAATCATCACCCAGAAAATATCTCGGCCTTTGCGAATGATTGCCAGCGTCACTCCAATGGCTGTCGTGAAACCCAGCACCTTTGAAAGCATTCCCGTCCCTGCTTCGTCTACTCCGGTGCGGAGCGGCACAAATTTGAAGGTCATATTGATGATTCGATTCACCGACTCAAGAATAAATGCCGTGAGAATTGTAGGTGCGACGGTTTCGCTGATGAACGACAGTGTAGTAAAAACCTCGGTTACTCCGGCCACGTGAAAACAACATTCCAAGCCGAAGATTGGTAGCAGCCGGCCCCGATTGCGGTCGTAAAAGCCATAAACACGCTCCTCGAGCGTTTGCGCACGAGGCACGGCCCTTCCCATTAAAACAGGCGCCAATCCCAGCTTTTGCAAAAAGCCTAAAGCCCCGCTGATAAACTTCCACTGCTTGCGGATAATCAAATACCCTGTACAAGCAACCAGGGACGTAGCGGCCAGGGCTCCGAAACTCGCATAGCGCAGAGGTTTGGGAAGCGGAAAAGACAGCAGTAGGGCCATCGCGCCCGCAAACACAAAGATAATCACTGACAGGCTGTAGAAAATGTTTTCCAGCGCAAGCGCAGAAAGACCGGCCATCAGGGGCACGCGATGGCGAACAAAGACCGCTTTCGAAGGTTCGGACACCGCGATGCTTGCAACCGGAATGATGTTGCCTAAAGCATCGCCCATTAAACGTGCGGCGACAGCATCTCGGAACGGAAGGTGATAGGGAGGTTCAAAACACTTGGTCCAGGCGAGAGAACGGACCAGCTGGCGAACAGCGGAGATGGCCAGAATCAGGACAAAGGCCACGCCCAGACGGTTGATACCCGCCAGAATTTCGGAAAGGCCGGCTTTGCGAACAAAGTAGGCAAACAGAACCAGTCCGAGGAATGCGAACGCCAGCCCAATCGGTGCCAGCTTCCTGGTATTAACCTTGTTTGAAAACTTCTCTTCCTGCAATGCTCGATCTCTGTTTGCAAGATACGGTATCACATGAGTTTTAGATTGTGGCAATACGTGTGCCTGTCCTCAAATGTTTATACCGAGCCCCGAACCTGTGGCAGGCGCCGTCTGTCCAAATGACAAATGGAAATTGAATCAGTTAAATTTCTTTCATGAAAACAATTAAGTGCGGCTTGAGCGCCAGTCTGGTGCTGCTTTTTACATTGTTGGTTTGGGTTTCAGCCCATCCGACACCTGGCTCCAAACGGGTGCACATAACAGTTCTTGGTACGACTGATCTTCATGGAAACATCCTCCCTATCGACTATTACAAGGATGTCCCCGATACTCGGGGTCTGGCCCGCCTGGCGACCCTCATCAAGCGAGTGCGGCAAGAAAACCCAAATGTCTTGCTGATCGATTCCGGAGATACTATCCAGGGAACGCCGCTCGCGTACTACCACAACAAAAAGAACAACAAGCCACCCGACCCAATGATGTTGGTGATGAGTTCGCTTAACTTCGACGCGATGGCGGTTGGCAACCATGAATACAACTTTGGGCTGAAGGTTCTGGAGAAGGCCCGCAGCGAAGCTAAGTTTCCCTGGATTTCAGCGAATACTTATAAGAGCGGTTCTGATCAGACCCATTATCAGCCTTATTTGATCAAGGAAGTTGCTGGAGTGCGCGTTGCTATCCTGGGTCTGACGACACCTGGAGTTCCTGTTTGGGAGAATCCCTCAAACTATCCCGGCCTCGAGTTCCGCGATCCGGTCGGCGAAGCTTCGAAGTGGGTGCCGATTATTCGCGACCAAGAACGCGCAGACCTGGTGGTGGTGGCAATGCATATGGGTATAGAAGAGGATCTGCGGACCGGCGAAACAAATCCCGCACAGGTGGCTAACGAAAACCGAGCGCTCGCAGTGGCCCGCGGAGTGCCGGGGATCGATCTCATTTTTATGGGGCACACGCACCGGGAGATTCCATCACTATTTGTCAACGGTGTTTTGTTAACCCAGGCAAATCACTGGGGCCGTCATCTGGCCCGGGCAGATGTCTATTTAGAAAAGGAGGAGGGCAGCAAAGGCTGGCGGGTGGTGGCCAAAGCCGCTCGGACCCTGGCAGCTGAAGTAGAGGCGGATGCTGAAGTGCTAAAGCTTGCCGAACCTTATAATCGCGAAACTCAAGCATGGCTGTCCCAAGTCATTGGCAATTCAGGCAAAGAACTGACGGCACATGAAGCCCGCTTTCGTGACACGGCAATCCTTGACCTGATCCAGCGGGTTCAGCTCGAGGTTGGCAAAGCCGATGTCTCGATGGTCGCCAGCTTTAACCCCGAAGCGAGAATTTCGAAAGGCGCCGTTACCGTTCGAGATATAGCCTCACTGTATGTCTACGAAAACACACTGGTGGTTTTGGAAGTGACTGGTCAACAGCTCAAGGAAGCTCTGGAGCATTCAGCCAGGTACTTTCGGGCTTATGAACCTGGGAAGGCGGCTGCCGATTTAATCGATGAGAAGATTCCCGGGTACAACTTTGATATTGCCGAAGGTGTAACCTACGAGCTGGACATTTCCAAACCCTTCGGCGAGCGGATTAGAAATCTCAGTTTCCAGGGTCAGCCGCTTAAACCCGAGCAGAAACTCCGTTTGGTCACCAATAACTACCGGGTTAACGGGGGTGGCGGGTACACGATGTACCGTAATGCCCCGGTAGTCCATCGCTCGAGCGAAGAAATTCGAGAATTGATCATAGATTGGGTTGAGCGGAACAGAACCATTCCTGACGAGCCAACTAATAACTGGCGTCTGGTACCATAACAAAAACCAAAACGGCAACCCGGGGACGTTGGGTTGCCGTTCCAGTTTCATCAGGGGAGACCTGCGGACTCTTGCGCTATCCCCTGGTGCCGCGGGTGATCCAGCGTTACTGAAGTGTTGCCACGATCTCGACAATCTCGTAGTTGTTTTGAGCCAGGTTTGACAGTTCACGCTTCATGGCGCGCTCTTTACTGGAAGGCAACAGCTTGCGCCCAACGCTCTCGCCACCCTTCCAAACCTCCGCGAGAAAGTAGGTTTGTCCATAGCGGTGAAATACCAGCCGGGGCGGCTTACTGCGCTTTGGCTCAATCGGATTCGTTAGCCGAAAACTGGAAATAGAGCTTTCCGAGTTTTGAATCATCAGCACGTCGCCTGCGTTTGAAGCGGACCTGACGCCATAGGTGCCCGCCGGTAGCGTCTTGTCGCCAATTGTAAATTCAAACGGAATGTCGGCTCTTACTTGCACTGACGATTGACCATTAGCCGAAACCACGGCGGTGGCGAATGCAACCGTCACAACCAAAATCGTGAGTCCTTTAATCATTTCCTCTTTCATGTTTACCTCCTCGCCCCGTGGGGGCCTGGTCGATGCTTCCGACGTTGATATGGAACAACTGGGTCTCTTTTGCGGATCTCTTATTTCGGCGCCTCGTTGGTAAAGTCATTTATCAGCATCAGCGAGTAGCGTGCCAGGCCAGCGCTCGTCGAGAAAAGTCCAAATAACGTAAGAACTTCCGGTCGAAACGTGACGCCAGGAGGAAGTCAGGCTTGCAGTCAGATGGCTTTCTGTCTATCCGTTAGGATAGCGAATTGGGTTCAAAATTATCTCTTTGGATAGGAAGCCTAAGTCTGCTCGAATGGTGTAGACTGAGCGCCTGGTTTCCCCCATGCTTTAGGCTTTTGTTCCGGGTTGGAGAGGTGCGTACACGTAGGAACAAGAAATCAAAAACTCCCACATTATGAAGCCTCGACTTGCAGCCATCTCAGGCAGAGCAAAAGGTGCCACCTTTGATATAGGTGAAGAGGCTGTCGTCATTGGGCGGGATACCTCAGCAAGTGTCTGCATTGCTGAAGCCTCGGTGTCTCGCCGTCATTCCCAGATCGAAAGAAAAGGTAATGACTTTGTTATAAGCGATTTAGACAGTCTAAATGGCACCTTCGTCAATGATGTGCCGGTAAAGACCCGCCGGCTCCAGAACGGGGACCGCATACGTATCGGCGAGTCCCAGTTTCTTTTTCTTCTCCGCGAGGGCGACGAGGATACCACTTCCAGCCCGGTTACCTTTGACGATCAGAGTGTGCTGAGCAGTTCCACAATTCAACTGCGATTCGACGATGCTCTCTATCTGATGGCCCGCGACTTGACCGCGCTTTTAAAGGTCAGTACGACCATAAATGCCATCCACGGATTAGAGGAATTGCAAAAGCGCTTATTGGAGCTGCTTTTTGAGGTGGTTCCCGCGCAGCATGGGGCTATCCTGCTGTCCGATGAGAATGAAGCGGAGTTTGACGCCTTGTTTGGCCTCGATCGCTTCCGAGGTTCTGACGAACCTATCACCGTCAGCCGCACCATTGCCCAGCAGGTGATGCGCGAGAAGGCAGCGCTTTTGGCTGGCAATCCGGCGTCAGATCCAGCTCTGGCCAGCGAAAGCGTGATGGACGTGAGGCCGGGCTCGGTGTTGTGCGTACCGCTGATGATGTTCGACCGCGCCCTGGGTGTCCTTTATCTCGACACTAAAGAAGTTGACCCACAAATCAATAAAGATCATTTGCAGTTGGTAACAGCCATAGCCGGCATCGCCGCTGTAGCAATCCAGAATGCTCGCCACATCGAATGGCTGGAACGAGAGAATCGCAGGCTACTTGAGGATTTCAATATTGAACACAACATGGTTGGTGAAAGCGCTGCGATGCGCCAGGTCTACCAGTTGATTTCGAAGGTAGCTCCGACCGATTCGACGGTTTTGATTTCCGGAGAGAGCGGAACTGGGAAAGAGCTTGCAGCTCGCGCAATTCATCAAAACAGCAAACGGACCAGCAAGCCATTCATGGCCGTCAACTGCGCGGCCCTGGCCGAATCATTGCTGGAGAGCGAACTCTTTGGCCATGAGAAAGGGGCTTTTACTGGGGCCCTGACGCAAAAGAAAGGTCGTCTGGAATTGACCGACGGGGGCTCGCTATTTCTCGACGAAGTGGGCGAGATCTCGCCCGCCTTGCAGGTAAAGCTTTTGCGAGTGCTGCAGGAGCGGGAGTTTGAAAGAGTCGGGGGGACCCGAACCATCAAAGTAGACATCCGGCTGGTCGCAGCCACCAACCAGGATCTGGAACAAGCCATCGAGCAGGGCAGATTTCGCCAGGATCTCTATTACCGGTTGAATGTAGTTTCCATTGAAATGCCTCCTCTTCGAGAACGTCGCGAGGATATACCCTTGCTGGCGAGTTATTTTGTCGAGAAGTACAGTGCCAGGTGTAATCGTAGGGTGCTGGGCATCTCACCCGAAGCCCGCGCGCGACTATCGGCCTACGATTGGCCCGGGAATGTTCGGGAGTTGGAAAACACTATTGAGCGGGCAGTGGTGCTGGGTACCACAGATCAGATTCTACCGGAGGATCTACCCGAAGCTCTATTGGAGACGGTGGCGGCTGAGAGTCCGCAATCGGCTAAGTATCACGATGCAGTGGCGCAAACGAAGAAGCAGATTATTCTCGAGGCCATGCTCCAGGCGGAAGGAAACTACACTGAAGCCGCGCGCATTCTGGAAATACATCCCAACTATCTTCACCGGCTAATTCGCAATCTCAATCTCCGCGACCAGCTGAAACGCTAAAAGCTAGCGCTTGCGGGCGGCGAGGGGCTCGGTTTCGGGCTGGCCTACCTGTTCCCGTTCACTGCTTGGAACTCGCGGCGGTGGAGGATTCGCTACCAGAACTTCCAGGCCCGAATCGATCACTTCCGTGATCCTGGTGAGAAAAACTATCTCCAGATCCTTTCGCACGTCCTCAGGAATCTCGTCGATATCCGGTTCATTGCGCGCGGGTAGCAGGATTCTGCGGATCCCGGCGCGATAAGCAGCCAAAACCTTTTCCTTAATTCCGCCCACCGGAAACACGAGACCCGACAACGTAATTTCACCAGTCATTGCTGTGTCGGGACGAACGCGACGACCGCTGTAGAGCGAGGCCAGCGCAGCTGTAATCGTTACCCCGGCGCTTGGCCCATCCTTAGGAATTGCACCCGCAGGCACGTGCAGGTGTACCCCATAATCCTTGAACAACTCCGCGCTCAAGCCAAATTCATTCGCGTGCGCCCAAAGATACGATTGAGCAGCTCGGGCCGACTCCTGCATAACATCACCCAGCTGCCCGGTAATAGTTAAGCCCTTGCCACCAGGTAACAAGGTTGCTTCCACAAATAGCACCTCTCCACCCATCTCGGTCCAGGCCATGCCGGTAGCCACTCCGGCGGGTAGCTCTTTGCGAGCCTGCTCTGGATAAAATCGCGGCGGCCCCAGGTACTCGCGAATGTCGTCGGCATCGACTTTGACCCTCTCGGCGTCTCCCTCAGCAATTTTCAGCGCTACTTTGCGAGCGACACGCCCAATGTTTCGCTCCAATTGCCTGACGCCGGCTTCCCTGGTGTACCGCGTTGCGATCAACTCCAGGGCCGAGTCAGTGATTTCAAACTGAGTGTCGGTCACCCCGTTCTCAAGGGTTTGGCGAGGCACCAGATATCGCCTGGCGATCTGAAGTTTCTCCTGATCGCTGTACCCGGCCAGGCTGATTACTTCCATGCGGTCGCGCAGAGGGGGCGGGATAGGTCCAATCTGATTGGCCGTGCCGATAAAGAAAACCTTAGACAGATCAAAGGGAAGATCCAGGTAATGATCGCGAAAGGTGTTGTTCTGTTGCGGATCCAGTATTTCCAGTAGTGCTGAAGCCGGGTCGCCACGATAATCCGCACCCAACTTGTCGATCTCGTCGAGCATCATGACGGGGTTGTTTACGCCGGCACGCCGCACGGATTGAATGATCCGTCCGGGCATTGCGCCAATATAAGTGCGGCGGTGCCCTCGCAGTTCAGCTTCGTCACGCACGCCACCCAGCGACATTCGCTCAAAGGGACGCCCCAGGGCCCTGGCTATCGAACGGCCCAGAGAAGTTTTGCCTACTCCCGGCGGTCCGAGGAAGCAGAGGATGGGGCTTTTTGTGTCTGGTCGCAGTTTGATTACTGCCAGAAACTCAAGAATTCTTTCCTTAACGTCTTCCAGTCCGTAGTGGTCTTCGTCAAGGATCTTCCGGGCTTCGTTAAGATTCAGTTTGTCCACCAGAGACTTGCGCCAGGGGAGTTCAAGAATAAAATCGAGGTAGGTGCGTATCACGTGATAGTCAGGAGCTGCGGCCGGCAACTTTTCGAGCCGCTTCAGTTCACGCTCAGCTTCCTTGCGGACATCTTCCGGCAAATCGGCTTTATCCAGACGTTCTCGGAGTTGCGCGGCTTCTGCAACTTCCCCGCCTTCATCTTCGCCCAGCTCTTTCTGAATCGCGCGCATCTGTTGGCGCAGGACGTAGTCGCGCTGCGCCTTATCCATTTCCGTCTGCGCTTCGGTGGCGATCTTTGAGCGCAGTTGAATGATCTCCAACTCCCGGGCTAGATAGGTGTGAGCTAAACGCAATAGGTCGTCCGCGGTATCCGCTTCGAGCATTTTTTGCTCTTGCTCGACCCCTAGATTAAGAATGGAGCCGAGGAAATATGCGAGTCGCACCGGCTCGACTGAACCGAGTACTGCAACCCGGACCTCGGGAGGAACTCCCGGTAAGAGAGCCAGGGCCTGCTGGACCATTGACTGGACGTTGCGCCGGGTGGCTTCAACTTCATCCGCATCGATTGTTTGCGGCTCGGGCAGGACCTGGACAACAGCCTGGATAAATGGGTCCTCCTGCTTCCACTCCAGAACTTTGACCCGCTCGGTACCCTGGGCGATGATGTGCATTACATCGTCTACCCGCTCCATCCGCTTGATCATGACCAGCGTACCGACGTTGTAGAGGTCCTTTGTCTTCGCATCCTGTGTGCTGGTGCTTTCTCCACGCACGGTTATTGCGGCAATCAGTTTCTCTTCAGTGGCCAGGGCTGCCTCCACCGCGCCGACGGATCGTTTTCGTCCCACCGAAAGTGGAACCACCGTTTCCGGGAACAGAGTCGTGTTCTGCAGCGGCAGGACCGCCAGTTCGAAAGGTGGCCGAACGGTCTCACCCTGGCTTGCCCGGTCGGGCGCTTCTGAAGTTGGAGAATTCTGTATCTTTTCGGGTTCTTGTGGCATCAGCCTCTAATCTTCGTTTCGATTACTCATGAGCACCGCAGCGTAATCAATAGAAACCCATCGCGGTAATCTCGCTCGATTGCGGCGCTTTCAATGGGGCAGGGAAACTGTATGGTCTTTTCAAAACGGCTATAGGTAATCTCCATCTGGTGATAAACGATGCCCTCGCGATAGAATGTGTCGCGCCGGCAACCACGAATATGCAGTCTCGATTCAGAGACGCTAATCTGCAAATCGTCGGAACAAATGCCCGCCAGATCAACTTTAACGAACCAGCCTTCTCCGGTTTTGTAGACGTCCGCTGAAGGGTTCCAAAGCCGACCAGAAGGGCGAACACGCCCTCCCACATGCATCAGCGAAAAGTCGCGATCTGATTTGGGCATACCAAGAGCATAAAGGAAAATTGCAAGAATACAAAAAGGGGAGGCCCAGGCAGGCCTCCCTCGGATTTACCACCCGAAACTCAGCTGAATATCTTGCGCCAGAATGAGGATTCCTGGGATATCTCCTCGAGCGCCTGACCCAGCTCGCGATCCTCTTCTGTTTCGCGCGCAATGTCAGCCATCGAGATCATTCCCAGCAGCCTGTTACTGTCGCTGACTACGGGAATGCGACGCACCTGTTTATCGCCCATCTTACTAATCGCATCCACCACCCGATGGTTGGGTTTCGCGGTGTAGAGATCGGTCGACATGATCTCTTCGGCGCGTAAAGCGACAGTGTCTTTATCCTCGGCCAAAGCTCTGGTGACAATGTCTCGATCGGTAATCAGGCCCACCAGTTTGCCCCGATTGTAGCTTCGCTCCCCGGCGGCTTCGTCTTTCGCGGTCTTGCCATTGCCTTCTGGAATTTCGTAGTCGACTACCGGGATTACGCCGGTGTCCTCGTCCTTCATCATGATGGCAACTTCTCTGAGAGTGGTATCGCGTGTAGCCACCGCCAGATCACGCGTCATGATTTCATGACAGCGCAAGCGGGAGCGCACCGGATACTCGCGAAGGCCGCGTCGCAGAGGTTCGCTGCGCTGGTAGAACGGATCGCCCTGACCTTCGTCCCGATAGAATCTTTCCGAGCGATACCTCGGCTCGTTGTATTCATAGTCGGCCCGCTCGCCAAAGCGACCGCGTGGGTCCTCAAAGCGGCTCCTTTCCTCGAAAGGACGGCCACGCAGGTAACGGTCCCGGTAAGCCCAATCATCTCGCCTGGGGGGCTCTCTCCGGTTGAAATAATCCCTCTCGTCCTCCAAATCACTGCGGTATCTAGCCATAAGTCTCCCTCCTCGCCAATTGATTCAAGTCTCGTTTCGGGAAACGAGCTGTTAATCTGAAATTGTTTGGGGGCGAAGCGAATGGCGGGGTTACCAACGCCAGTAAAACGAAAATCCAATCTTTTCAAATAACTCTAAGAGGGGGAGAGTAGAAGGGCGACTTCTAGCGCCCGCCCTCCACCTCGGCAATTAATTGGACGCGCGAAGTAATCTCCAGGGTGCCCACTTCAATCGGGGTCTTCACCGAAGCTAATTGGGCCTCTCGAGCAAAATCCCCTGCGATGACTGGTATTGGTCTTGCCAGACCTTCTTCCTGGACCTCAATGACACGAACCACTCGGCCGCCGAGGGCCTGTGCTATCACCTGCGCTTTACTCATTGCTTCGCGCGTGGCTTCGGTCAGAGCCTGATCTCGGGCGGGGCGGTCCTTACGCAAAGTGAACGAGATGCCCCCAACATCATTAGATCCGGCCTGGCCTGCTGCATCGATTACCGGTCCGACCTTGGTCAAATCGTCCAGGGTTACAATCACCGTGTTGCGAGCCTCATAACCGCTGATGGTTGGAGGCAGATTTTCGCGGTAGATGCGTTGAGGCTGCAAACTATAACCACCAGTTTTTATTTCAGCTCCTGAGCCGGCGACTGCCTTTAATGCCCGTACCACTGCGTCACTGCGAGCTGCATTGTCCTGCTGAGCATCCAAAGCCTGTTTTGCCTGGGTAACCACGGAAATAGTCAAGATAGCCGTGTCTGGCTGAGCCTGAACGATTGCATCTCCACTTACCATCACGCGTGACAAAGGCCTGGCGCCGCCTCCAGTGACTGCAGACCCACTCTGTAAAGGTCTCAGTAAGCGAGCCTCAAATGGTTTACCTTCCATGTAAGTTGTCATTACATCTTTCGTTTCGCCAACCGCTTCGACCTCCGCTGTCTCTTTGAACCACTCTTCACTCTTGAAGCGCTGGGCGTTTAGAATCAGATATTTTTCCGACCCGGTGTTAATTAGCCAGCCTCCGGCCTCTACAGTCTTTTGCAGGCGGCCGCGAATGGTAATTTCTTTGGCCAGTCCGGCGACCGAAATCATCAAAAGCAGCAACCCGGCGCCGGAAATTCTCAAAATTTTAGTCATCATTAACTCTCCTTCTGTCTCTTTTCTCTTCAAATTCAACGCTACCGGGAGAGCCACAAATTCGCGTTGAAGTTAAAGAACGCGCGCAGGCACTGATTCTTGCTCTTTTTGGCCCTGTTAACAGTGTTTTGTTACGATTCAGCGATGCAATCATTCGATACTAAACCCAGTTCCTCTGAGGCAGCAACGCAGAATGACCGGTTTATCACTGTGGGACGGACAGAAGACATCCCCGTAGGCCGTTGTGCCCGAATCGGGCTCTCTGACGGTGCTGAACTCGTGATTTTTAATATTAATGGCGAATTCTATGCCATCAGCAATTTTTGCCCGCACAAGGGTGCCCCGCTGAGCGAGGGCAAACTGTGTGGGTACACCATCGAGTGCGAATGGCACGGATGGGAGTTCGATGTTCGCACTGGCGAATGCCTCACGGTGCCGGACCAGGTACGACGCTATCCTGTTAGGGTGGAAGACGGATTGGTAAAGGTTTCGATTTGACAGTGGCCTTTTGACGTTTGTTATTTAACTTTCAAGATGTAGAATTGAGCTTGCGGAGTCGACCTTTTGACTGCCGCCCCACGCAAGTGTTTAACGCTACGACCCCAACACCACACACCTAGGACGCTCCGATGTCATCCAAAGCCAGCGAAAGAGTAGAGGCTGAAACGCGCGTCGAATCGGATTCGATGGGCGAGATTCCAGTGCCTGCCGACAAGTATTGGGGAGCGCAAACTCAACGATCCCTGCATCATTTCGACATCGGCGCGGACCGCATGCCGCGGGAAATGATTCGCGCCTTCGGCCTGTTGAAGAAAGCTGCAGCGCTGGTCAATCAGGCACTGGAGAAGCTTAGTCCGGAGAAGGCCAATCTGATCATACAAGCTGCGGACGAGGTAATTGAAGGCAAACTGGATGAACACTTTCCGCTGCGTGTTTGGCAGACCGGCAGTGGCACCCAGACGAACATGAACGCCAACGAGGTAATCTCGAACCGGGCGATCGAGTTGGCTGCTGGCGTGATGGGGAGCAAAAAACCTGTCCACCCCAACGACGACGTAAACATGTCACAATCCTCAAACGACACGTTCCCCACGGCTATGCACATCGCCGCCGCTGAGGAATTCAACCGGCTGATTCCGCAGGTTCAGAAGCTGCAAGTGGCAATAGCGTCCAAGGCTCAGGAGTTCAAAGACGTCGTCAAGATCGGGCGCACGCATCTTCAGGATGCTACTCCCCTGACCGTGGGTCAGGAAATGTCGGGCTGGGCCAATCTATTAACTCGGGATCTTGAGCGGTTGCGCAATGCCCTACCTGGGTTACTTGACCTGGCGATTGGGGGGACTGCCGTCGGTACCGGTCTGAACTCCCATCCGGAGTTTGGCGAGCGGGCGGCGAAGAAGATTGCTGAGCTAACTGGCTTGCCCTTTAAATCTCATCCCAACAAATTTGCGGCCTTGTCAGCGCACGATGAAATCGTTTTTGCCAGTGGTGCGCTGAAGACGCTGGCAGCATCATTGATGAAGATTGCTAATGACATTCGCTGGTTGGCTTCTGGCCCTCGCTGTGGGCTGGGTGAATTGATTCTCCCGGAAAATGAACCTGGCTCGTCGATCATGCCTGGAAAAGTAAATCCCACCCAGAGCGAGGCAATGACTATGGTTGCGGTCCAGGTATTCGGGAACGACGCAGCGATAACCTTCGCTGGATCTCAGGGAAACTTTGAGCTCAATGTCTACAAGCCGGTAATGATCCATAATTTGCTGCATTCTATAAGATTGGTCCATGATGCCTGTCATGGTTTTGTTGAGTATTGTATTAAAGGAATTGAATTGAACCGCGCACAGATCGACGAGCATCTGAAGCGGTCTTTGATGCTGGTAACTGCCCTCAATCCGTATATCGGGTACGACAAATCCGCCCAGGTGGCCAAGAACGCTCACAAGAAAGGAATTAGCCTGCGTGAATCGGCCATCGAGCTGGGTTTTCTCACCGGCGAGGAGTTCGACAAGTACGTAAAGCCTGCTGAAATGACACACCCGTAGACATTGCCGATTGCCGATTGTTGATTGCCAATTGATCAGAAGTTTCAGTCGACAATGACCTGCACATTCCTGTTGGCAAATGGCAATCAGCAATAATGTCCAATGGACATTTGGCAATCGGCAATGACCTGCCCAATGGGAATTTGGCAATCGGTAATCGGCAATGACCGATTCCAATGGGCAATTGGCAATCGGCAATCGGCAATGACCTATGCCTGATCGAAGCGAGCGAGTGAAGGAAAACGTTCTGGGTCGTTATTATGTTGACTCGTCGTGTATCGATTGCGATGTTTGTCGCGACACTGCCCCTGAGAACTTCATGCGATCTGACGAGAACAGTTATTCTTTTGTCTTCAAGCAGCCCGAGAATGAGGAAGAGTGCCTTGCCTGCGAGGAAGCGTTAACCTGTTGCCCGGTCGAAGCCATCGGCAACGACGGCGACCAATAGGTCCTATTTGTCCTATAGATCCTATGTCCTATCCGTCCTATCCGTCCTATTTAACTGGAGCCCCACTTTCTTTCCAGGCTTTCCAGCCGCCGGCCATTGACCATACGTTGTTGTAACCCATCTTCTGCAGGGCATCAGCCGCAAGGGCCGAGCGATAACCGCCACCACAGTAAAGAATCAATTCGGTTGACTTGTCAGGAACGCGGGTTTCAATATCGCGTTCGATGATCCCTTTGCCCAGGTGCTGAGCGCCCTCCGCATGACTGTCCTGCCACTCATTATCTTCGCGCACATCTATCAACAGAGCTTTTGGGTTTTCGCTCATTCGTTGCCGTGTCTCAGCCACGCTCACTTCTCGAATGCGGCTTTTGGCATCGTTGACGAGGCTTAGAAATCCATCCGAATGCTTCATGACATTGTCCTCCAGCTTGACCAATTTTGCTATGACAAATGTCCAATAACCAAGGTCAAATGATAGATGAGTTGGCCCGGCCGGATATTCTTGGACTATAATGCCCTGCTCCAAAAATCTCTGACCGGCAAAAAGCGAGCCACAGGCTACTACCCCTGACTCGACTCGAGAGGAATCTTCTTTTGGCTAACGAACAGTTTGACGTAACCATTATCGGCAGCGGACCCGGCGGCTATGTCGCGGCAGTGCGCGCGGGTCAACTCGGTCTAAAAACAGCAATTGTTGAAAAGGACACGCGCCT
>Ga0187893_10007221_pt1 | contig 18375 bp, 14 predicted proteins | sample MA1701074metaG_FD_139574 | JGI IMG/M metagenome (GOLD analysis project Ga0187893, IMG submission 139574) | White microbial mat communities from a basaltic lava cave in the Kipuka Kanohina Cave System on the Island of Hawaii, USA - MA170107-4 metaG ... | reverse complement strand
GACACGGACCCTGCTTCGTGTGGTGGGGTTGTGCGCGAGTTGGCCGAACGCGCTTGAAAAGGTCGAGCGTAGGTTTGTCCGGCGAGCGGCGACAAGAGCGGAGCGAGATGCCGGATCGCGCTTAAGCGCGCGAAGGCGCGGCTCTCGAATTGACTTTCAGCTACCTCAGCGTCACGCGCCACGCGCCGCGGCCGTGTGTGAACGCAAACAGCTGTTTCTGTCCTGCCGGTGTTCGTATCAACGACAGCCACATCGTCACCGCAGGGCCAAAGCCCGTTTCTTCGGTCATCCACGTCCGGCCGCCGTCGATCGACACCATCACGCCGAGATCGGTGCCGATGTAGAGCCGCTGCGAGTCGTCTGGATCGACGACGAGTGAGTGGACCGGAATGTCGGGGACGCCCGTCGAGCCGGAGCCGTCGATGCTCTGCCACGCGGCTCCACCGTTGGTGCTGCGCCACACGTGCGCGCCGCCGAAGTTTCCGTAGGTGGCGTAGAGCACGTTCGCGTCGCGCGCGTCGAAGGCGACCGACGTGACCCAGCCGTCGCGGGGGCGGACCCCCAGCTGCAGCACCGGCGCGTCGCCGACGCTCTCGGTGCGCACGATGTCACCTCGCTCGGTCCCGACGACGATGGTGCTGGCGCTGCGTGGCGACACCGCCACCGCGCTGATACGCCCGCCGTCAGGCATCGCGTTGCCGACCCTTTGCCACGTTTGCCCGAAGCTCACGCCGCGATACAGGAAATTGCCGCCGAGCCAGATCCGATCGCCGCTCGCATCCGCGGCGAAGGGGACGATGAAGAGGTAGTTCCCCTCCGGGCCAAGCACACTCGACACGATTGGATCGAGACCCGTTCGCGTGGTGGTGACGGTGTTGCCGCCATTGATGGTCCGCCCGAGGTTGGCCCACTGATACTCCATGAGCCACGTGGTGATCTGCGTCGGATGGACGGCGCTGAAGCCGCCGTCGCCGCCGAACACCACCCGCCAGCCATCAGGCCCCGCATCGTCGGTGCCGTAGATGGTGCCGTTGTCCTGCGCGCCGGCGAGATACCGCGTGCCGTCGGGGAACGCGGTGCCGTGGTAGAACTGCGTGACGCCGTAGCCGCGGTTGAGCGCTTGCCAGGCGACCTGAACCGGCGCCCCGCCGGTGCAGGCGGCGCGCGGACCATTCGAGGTCGCCGCGCGCGCGTTGCTGGTGCGGTAGATCCCGCCGTCGTTGCCAATCAGCGCGATTTGATTGCCGCTCCCGTCGTACTGCGGATGGAACGTAATGGCGTGCTGATCGACGTGTGCGTACGACGGGTTGCCGCTGCCGCCCCAGCTCGCGAGCCCCCAGTTTCGTCCGCCATCATCCGATCGGAACCAGTCCACACCGGCCGCCCAGACTCGATCCGGATCGCGCGGATCGACCGCGATCACGTTGATGTACCAACCCATCGTCACCGGATCGGGCAATGCTCCTAGCGGATTGCAGAAGCGCGTCGACGCGCTCGAGGTGTTCGTGAGAATCAGCGTGTTGAGGAACGTCGGATCCGAGTTGGTCGCGCGCGGGGCCCACGAGCCGGCCACGCCCCCGCGATCGCTGCGATACACGGCGAGCAGTCCCTGCCGATACGTTCCGCCAGGACCACCGGCGTTGCTGGCGGCCAGCGCGTACATCACGTCCGGCTGCGATGGCGCGATCGCCAGGGAGGTGCGGCCCATCTCCGGTTCCCGCAGCACCACTTCGACATCCGATCGATCTGACGCGCGTGGAAAGCGATACACGGTGGCCTGTTCGTACGATCCGCACGATGCGAACAGCACGTCCTCAGGCCGATCGGGTCTCAGCGCGAGATCGAGACAGCCGCCCCTGACGTCGACCGCGAGCAATCGGGCCCACGTCGCGCCGCTGTCCGTCGATCGCCAGACGCCCGAGCGCGTCGCTGCGTAAATCCGGCGCGTGTCGCCGACCCCGAACTCCAGATCGTTGACCCAATGAAAGTCGGGAGTCGTGGTGGCCGGCAGCTGCTGCCAGCGCCCGCCGCCGTTCGTCGTCACGTAGATGCCGGCGCCCCGCAAGGGAAGCCCGGTGCCGCGAATCTCTTCGCGGAAATACCCTTCGCCGGTGCCGGCGAACATCACGTCGGGACGCTGCGGATCGATCAGCAGCGAATTGATCGCAATGTTGGTCAGGCCATCGCCGGTCGGCCGCCAGGTGATGCCGTTATCGTCGCTTTTCCACAAACCCCCCGACACTCCGGCCGCCAAGAGGGTGGTGTGAACGGTCGGATGAAACCTGACCACGCGCGTGCGGCCACCGATGTTGCCGGGACCCAGCGGCGTCCACGCGTCGAGGATCCCCGCCGGGTCGACGCGATCGCCGAGGCTCATCACCCGCGATCCCGAGAGCCAGACGCGCGACCGCGGCAACGCCGCCGGCAACGGTCGATCGATGCTCGACGAAAATCGCGCCAGCGCCGCCAGTTGCTGTTCTGCCGCCCGATAGAGGCGAGGCATCTCGAGGCGGCTATCCGCCGGACGCCGACGGTCGAAGTCGTGGCGGGCCGCCGCGCCGGGCTCGTCGAAGCGCGCCTCGCGGGTGGCCGGTGTGGAACGTGGGGCCAGCGTGGCGACCAACGCCGCTGTGCCAATGGCGGTGACGACAAACCAGATATGACGCCGGCTCATGTGGGGACTGGGATTCTTCCACACCACCCCGAACCATGAACAGAGCAAACCTTCGACAGCCGTGCGCCGTCTGAGCTATGTAGCAATACTACTGAGCATGAGACGACTGAGCATCACTGCCGTCAGCGTGTTGCACGCCGTTGCCGACGGTTACCAGTACGGCTTCGACGTCATCGACCAGACCGGGCTGCCGAGCGGCACCGTCTACCCGGCGTTGAGCCGCCTCGAGCGCGACGGCCTTCTGCGTTCGGCGTGGGAAGACGAGCAACACGCGCGCGCCGAAGGACGTCCAGCGCGGCGTTACTACAAGCTCACCGCGCCTGGCGTCAGGGCCCTCGCCGAGGCGACGTCCTATTACCGCGCCATGTTGCCGTCTCCGAAGCCGCGCACCGCGAGATAGCCCATGCAACGGTGGTGCGAACGTCTGATCCGGGCGGCGCCGCTGGTGCCGTACGACATCCGCGCCGAATGGCTCCGCGAGTGGCGCGCGGAGCTCGCCTTCGCATGCTCACGCGCGGGGCGGGCGGATCGCCGTATGCCTCTGACGTGTTTGTGGCGCGCTTGTGGCGCCTTCTTTCATGCCGCCTGGCTGCGCTGGGATCGGTGGAGACTCGACATGATCTGGCAGGACCTCAAGCATGCGATTCGCGCTCTCAGGATGAAGCCGGGATTCACTGCGGTGACGATCCTGACGCTGGCCATCGGCATCGGCGGCAACGCTGCGATCTTCGGCGCCGTCAACGCGGTGCTCTTGCGGCCGCTGCCATATCGCGACGCGGATCAGTTGGTGCGTGTCTACAAGACGACGCTGAAGCAGCCGGATCGCGTGGGCGGTACGGTATCGCCGCCCGATTACGTCGACTGGCGCCGCGACAATGCGGTGTTCACCGAAGTGGCGGCCTTCGACAGCGATTCGTATCCGCTGACCGGCAACGGCGCCGCCGAGCAGCTGCCGGCCGCCGACGTGACCGGCGGATTCTTCGCGGTCATGGGGACGGCGCCTCAGCTGGGCCGGACCATCACCGATGAAGACGATCGGCAAGGCGCGCGCGATGTCGTAGTCCTCAGCCACGCGCTTTGGACCCGCCGCTTCGGTTCGAGCCCCGCCGTCATCGGTCAGCAGCTGCAGATCGACGGCGTGTCGCGCGAGGTCATCGGCGTGATGCCGGCGGGCTTTCAGTTTCCACAGCAATCAGAATTCTGGGTCCCGTTCAAATTCACCGTCAAGGACATCGAGACGCAGCGCGGCGCGCACCATATCGAAGTCATTGCCCGGCTGAAGCCGGGGCAGTCGCTCGAATCTGCTCGCGCCGAGATGCGGACGATTGCGGCCCGCCTGGCCGAGGCCCATCCGCGAACCAATCGCGACCATTCGGCGTCGGTGCATCCGCTGCGCGATGCCCTCGTCGGCAACGTTCGTCAGTCGATGTTCGTGCTGCTCGGCGCCGTAGGTCTGGTCCTGCTGATTGTCTGCGTGAACATCGCCGGCCTGGTCTTGATCCGGGCAGTCGGCCGCGGGCGTGAGCTGGCAGTTCGCGTGGCGGTCGGCGCCGGCCGCGCCAGCCTGTTCCGCGGTTTGCTGATCGAAAGCGTCGTGCTCGGGCTGTTCGGCGGCTTCGGCGGGCTGCTCCTGGCGTATTGGGCCACCGGCGCCATTGCCTCGCTCGACACTTCCGTCGGCGTCCCGATGATCAACCAGACACGGCTCGACACCACCGCGGTCGCCTTCACGCTGGGTGTGTCGGTAATGGCCGCGATTCTGTTCGGCACGTTGCCGGCATGGCAGGCGACGTCGATTGGCGATGTCGTGACCCGTATTCGCGAAGAAGGCGGCAGCACCACCAGCGATCCGAGGCGGCAGCGCGTGCGAAGCCTGTTGATCGTCGCCGAGACGACGCTCGCGGTGGTGCTGCTGGTGGGGGCTGGGCTGTTGACGAGGAGCTTCGCGAGGCTGTTGTCGGTCGATCTCGGCTTCAGCGCCGACGCCGTGCAGACCTTCACGCTGACGCTTCCCGAATCGCGATACCCGCAGCCACAGCAGCGCCAGGAGTTCGTCGATACCCTCCTCACGCGGATCGCGTCGAATCCCGCCGTTGAATCGGCCGGGGCCGTGTTCGGCCTGCCGCTGAGCGGTTTCTCGTACGGCATCTCGACGTCGACCATCGACGGCCGGCGCTTGACCGACGACGAACAAGATGCGCTCACGCTGCAGGTCCGGATTGTCACGCCGGATTACTTCAAGACCATGTCCATTCCGGTGACGCGCGGCAGGGGCTTTTCCGCCGGCGATCGTCCCGGTGCGCCAAGCGTGGTGATCCTCAATCAGACCGCCGCCGCACGCATCTGGCCCGACGGCCAGCCGCTCGGACACGAGATCCGGATCGGGACGGGGTTTGGCTTTGGCGGCGACCGCGCCGGCGGCACCGTCGTTGGCGTTGCCGGCGACGTCCGCGACTTCGGCCCGGCATCCCCGGTGCGCCCGACGTTGTATCTCGCTCATGCCCAATGGCCGGTTGAGTTCATGAGCGTTGTCGCCAAAGCGCGCGGCGAACCGTCGGCGCTGGTCGAGCCAATGCGGACCGTGCTGCAGGATCTCGACCCGGACGTGCCGATGTTCGCGGTGCGGTCGATACCGCAGGTGGTCTCGACTGCGGTGGCGCAGCCGCGTCTCTACATGGTGGTGATCGTGTGCTTTGCCGGCACGGCCATGTTGCTCTCGGCGATCGGTCTCTATGGCGTGCTGGCGTATGCCGTTGGTCAACGCACTCGCGAGATCGGCATTCGCCTCGCGCTTGGCGCCCGCCGCGCCGAGGTGATCCGAATGGTGATGTCGCAGGCCGGCAGGCTCGCGATTGCCGGCGTCGGTCTTGGACTCATCGCCGCGCTGCTCGCCAGCCGCCTGCTGCAGTCGCAATTGTTCGAGATCGCTCCAACCGATCGCGTGACCTACGCCGCCGTCGCGGGCGGACTGATGGTGGTGTCGCTGCTGGCGAGCTGGTTGCCCGCCCGGCGCGCGTCACGAATCGATCCGATGAGCGCTTTGCGACAGGACTGAAGAGCACTCTCGCAGCTTGCGCACAGTGTGCACGCCGTGCATCCCCGAGAGGCACTCTCCACACACTTGTGCACCCTGTGCACTTTGTGCACTGATCAATGGATGAATTCTCTTCTCGGCGGTTTTGAGTGGACCACTCCCTTCATCGTTGATGCCTGCGCGCAGTTGTCGCTTCCCGTGCGTGTCGGGCCGTTTGGTCTCAGATGCAATGTCCCGGGCAGCAAGGTCGCCGGACCGGCGAGGCCGGCGCGTCATGCCGGCAGCGTCGACGTGTTTCTCGAGGCGATTGCCACCGCGAAGAAGGGCGACGTGCTCGTGATCGACAACGGCGGCCGTCACGATGAAGGGTGCATCGGCGACCTGGTGGTCGGCGAAGCCTTCATGAGCGGGATCGCCGGCATCGTGTGCTGGGGCACCCATCGCGACACCGCGGCGATTCTCGCTATCGGGGCGCGGGTCTGGAGCCTCGGCACGTGTCCGAACGGTCCGCTGGAACTGCGCCGGCGCCCGGAGACGGCGCTAGCGGCCGCAACCCTCGGCTCGGTGACCGTGACGCCAGACGACGTCGTGTTTGTCGACGATGACGGGGTGGTTGTGGTAGCCAGCGCGCATCTGACACGCGTCGTCGACGCCGCGAAGGACATCGCCAGCCGGGAGGGCGCGCAGGCAGAGCGGCTGATGAAGGGCGAGCTGCTCAGGTCGCAGTTCGAGCTGCACGCCTACGTGACGAAACGCCAGGCGGATTCATCGTATACGTTCCGCGACCATCTGAAATCGTTCGGCGGCGCTATCGAAATCTGACCGGCCGATAATCGTTCCGCGCATGACTCTCGTCCAATGTGGCGGAGGGTGCGCATGTTCGGCTGACCGCGCGCGACGATGCGCAGTCGCAGCCGGTGGTGATTGTCAATCGGCGGCTTGCCCGCCAGGTGTTTGGCGATGAGGACCCGATCGGCCGCCGCGTGCGCATCGGCAACGCCACCCAGTTGACGTTCGAGCTGATTGCGGTGGTGGGCGATGAACGCCACGTCGGCGTCGACACCGAAGCCACACCGTCGTTCTTCGTGCCGCTTCGCCAGATTCCCAACTTCCGCGACCTTGCGGTGATCGTCCGTTCGGCATCCGACGCGGTTCCGGCGCTTCGCGAGATCGTTCGCCGGATCGATCCCGACATTCCGGTCTTTCAGGTCCGGACGCTGGCGCAGGTGATCGACACGTCGGTGGCCGCGCCGCGGTCGATGGCCTGGCTGTTGTCGGCGTTCGCCTTGTCGGCGCTGATGCTTGCGGCAATCGGCGTGTTTGGCGTGATGAGCCATGCCGTCAGTCAGCGCACGCGCGAGATCGGCGTCCGCATGGCCGTGGGCGCAAGTCCCTACCGGGTCCTCGGCGGCATTCTCGGAGAGGGATTGACGCAAGTGGCGTTGGGCCTGGTCGTGGGTGCGGTGCTGTCGCTGCTCACCGCGCGGTTGCTATCGGGATTGCTGTTTGGCGTCACGACGCTCAGCATCGCGCCGTACGTCGTAGTGGTCGGCCTGCTTGGAGCGGTGTCGTTGATCGCGTGTCTCGTGCCCGCGCGGCGCCGCTTCGTGTTCTCCGTGTCTCCGTGACTCTGTGGCGCTGTTAAGCCCGCCTCTATCTCGTGGAATAATGGACCGCAGCCAGTGACCCGCCAGTATTGCCACATCGGCTCCCGGACCATCGCGTATCTCGACTCGGCGCCTGGCGAAAGCCAGCTCCGCACCTGCGTGCTGCTGCATGCGTTTCCGATTGGCGCCAGCTTGTGGGAGCCGCAACTGCGCAGCGTGCCCAGCGGATGGCGGTTCATCGCGCCCGACCTGCGCGGCTTTGGCGGCTCGACCGAGCTCGACACTATTACCAATGCCTCAATCGGTGACTATGCGCAGGACGCGATCGATCTCCTGGACGAGCTGGGCGTCGGGCGCGTGATCATCGGTGGCGCGTCCATGGGCGGCTATGTGGCGTTCGCCTTCCTGCAAGCGGCCGCCGATCGGGTGGACGGCGTGATCCTCGCGAACACGCGCGCCGGCGCCGACTCACCTGAATCGCGCGCCAATCGGCGCAACATGCTCGCGGTGCTCGATCGCGAAGGGCCCTCCGGGGTCGCGCGCGAGATGATGCCTCGCCTGCTCGGCAAGACCACACACGAAACGAATCCGGAGGCCGAGCCGTTCGTGAGGCGGCTGATCAAGCAGCAGTCGTCGATGGCGATTCGCACCGCCATTCATCGCATGATGCATCGGCCGGACTCGACGCCGCTGCTGTTGAGCATCACCGCCCCGACGCTCATCATCACCGGCGAGGAGGACGCCCTGATTCCGGTCGAGGAATCGCAGGCGATGGCCAGCGCCGTGACCGGTGCTACGCTAGTGATTGTTCCGCGCGCCGGACACCTGGCCAATCTCGAGCAGCCGGACGCATTCAACAAGGCACTGCACGAATTCCTCGCGACGCTGTAAGTCATGAAAATGCTGGTAGCGTTTTTCGCCGTTGTGCTGGCGCTTGGTCTTGGCGAGCCCGCCAGGCAGGACCCGGTTCCGCCGACGGTGGATGCCTTGCATCGTCCGTTCGACGAAGTTCTCGATGTCTACGTTCGCGATGGCCTGGTATATTACCGGGCCCTCAAAGGTGAACGGGCGCGGTTCGATCGCTACGTCGCAACGCTCGGCGCCACGAGCGCGGACACCGTCAACGGCTGGCCGGCCAATCGTCAGCTCGCGTTCTGGATCAACGCCTACAACGCATTCGTTCTGCAAACGGTCATCGACCACTATCCCATTCGTGGCCGCGCGCCGGAATACCCGGCCGGCAGCATCCGGCAGATTCCCGGCGCCTTCGAACGCCGCACGCATCGCGCCGGGGGCCGGAGCGTCACGCTCGACGCGCTCGAGCGCGACGTGATTGCCGGTTTCGGCGATCCGCGCGCGCTGTTGGCGCTCGGGCGCGGCGCGAGCGGCGGCGGCCGGCTGAAGAGCGAAGCCTACACATCGGATCGGCTCGACGCGCAGCTGTCGACGATGACCAGCGAGTTGGTCACGAGGCGGGAGCTGGTGTTCGTGGATATCGCGAACGGGCGGCTGTCGGTGAACCCGATCTTTTCCTGGCGAGAGGCCGCATTCAGTAAGCTGGCCGATCGCGCGATGGCGGTATTCGACCAGCGTAGCCCGCTCGAGCGCGCGGTGCTGGCGCTGATCGATCCGTTGCTGGTGCCGAACGAGGCGGCGTTCCTGAAGGCCAACACCTTCAACATGGTGTTCCACGAATTCGACTGGTCGCTCAACGATCTGACTGGAAGGTAGATGGATCTCGGACTGACGGGGAAGGCCGCGATCGTGACGGGTGGAAGCCGCGGGCTTGGGCTGGCCGCGGCGAAAGCGCTGGTCGCCGAAGGTGCGCACGTGGTGATTTGCGCGCGCGGGGAAGAGCAGCTGCAACGCGCGGTCAACGAGGTCCTGACGCACGCCACCGCGGGCGCGCGTGCGTTGACCATCACCGCAGACGTCTCCACTCAAGCCGGCGTCGACGCGGTGGTCGAGTTCGCGGTCAAATCACTGGGCCGCCTCGACGTTGTCGTGAACAACGTCGGCCTCGGCCGCGGCAGCGATCTCGAATCCACTTCCGACGCGGAATGGCAGGAAGCGTTCGATCAGACGTTGTTCCCTGCCATTCGCATGTCGCGCGCGGCGCTGCCGCACCTGCGGAAGCAGAAGGCCGCAGCGATCGTGATCGTATCGTCGGTCTACGGCCGCGAAGCCGGCGGCCGCATGACCTACAACGCGGTGAAGGCGGCGGAAATCAGTCTCGCCAAGTCGCTCGCCCAACAGCTGGCGAGGGATCGGATTCGAGTCGTCTCCGTGGCGCCGGGCTCGATTCTGTTCGAGGGCGGATCGTGGTGGAAGCGCCAGGAGGCCGACCCGAAAGGCATCGCCGAATTCGTCAAACGCGAGCTCCCGTTCGGAAGATTCGGCAAGCCGGAAGAAGTGGGCGCGGCGATTGCGTTTCTCGCGTCGCCGAAAGCCAGCTGGATCACCGGCACCACCGTCGTCGTCGACGGGGCACAGTCAAGGATGTTCTGACGGACGTTCAGACGATCGTTCTGACGACCGTTCATGCGGGCGTTCTATTGGCGAACCAGAGGTAGTACACCGGCAGTCCCAGCAACACCACGCCAAACGTTATCGATGTCCAAACCGGTTCGGTCATCAGCGCATTGACGACCAGATAGATCGCCGCCGCGACGAACACCGCCGGCACGAATGGGTATGCGACCACTCTGTACGGACGGTTCAGCTGCGGCTGTGACCGGCGCAGCGTATAGATGGCCGCGACGCTCAGCGCGTAGAACGGCCACATCGCCAGCACGAACGTGTCGGTGAGTTGTTCGAACGTCTGGGTCATGACCATCGCCACGCCCAGCACCGTCGCGAGGCCGATGGCGACGTGCGGCGTTTTGTACTTGGGATGCACGCGCGCGATAGGGCCGAACAAGAGGTTGTCGTCGGCCATGGCAAAGAAGATACGCGGCGACGCCAGCATGCTGCCCATCAGCGATCCGAACGTCGAGATCATCACCACCACCGCGACGAACGACACGCCGGCGCGGCCGAACAGCGCGCCCATGGTGTCGGCGGCGATCAGGCGCGACTTCGCCATCACGCCGATCGGATTGACGTAGAGATAGGCCGCATTCGCGAGCAGGTAGATTGCGATGATCATCAGCGTGCCGATGATGATCGCGCGCGGCAGGTTGCGTTGCGGGTCCTTCACTTCGCCGCTGGCGAAGGTCAGATCGGCGAAGCCGTCATAGGCCCACATCACCGAGATCAGCGCGAGTCCGAAGACGCCGGCGTCGATCGCCGCGCTGTTCGACGCGAGATTGGTGAACGAAGCGCCGACCTGGCCGCCCATCAGGAACGAGGCGATCACCAGCAGCGCCAGCGCGCCGAACTTGGCGATCGTCGAGAGCCCCGCAAACAACGCGCCGAGCCTGACGCCGATGATGTTGGTGATCCCGGCGATGACGATGGCGATGGCGGCGAGATAGTCGGCGCCGCGCGGATACTGCGCCGGGTCGTAGCCGATCACGCGCAGGAAGTACTCGCCGAAGACCGACGAGATCCCGCCGAGCGCGGCGGCACGAATCAGCACCAGCTGTGCCCAGCCGTAGAGAAACCCGAAGGGCCGTCCCCATCCCTCGCGGAGGTAGACATACATCCCGCCGGTTTCGGGCATCGATGCCGACAATTCGGCGAACGACAACGCGCCGCACAGCACGATCAAGCCGCCGAGCACCCAGACGCCCATCATCCACATCGGATCGGGCACGCGGTCGGCGATGCCGGCGGGGGTCCGGTAGATGCCGCCGCCGATGGTGATGCCAATGACCAGGCCGATGCTGCTCCACAGGCCGAGCGAGCGGACGAGTTTCGTCATGCGCCCGCGATATTACCCCGGCTCAGCCTTGCTACCGGGTGCTGGTCACCGCCTGCGGCTTTTCGGCTTCGACCGACATCGACTCGTAGTTGTTCCACCGGGCGAGCTCGCCGGTGTCCCGTCCTTCGAGATCGCGCAGGTGCGCGTCGTGGCTGATGTCCTCCTCGAACTCCTGCACGTTGCGGAATCCCGCGCGCGTCAGCACGCCCGAGAGCGTTTCGACGTCGTACATGAACTTGTGCCCCCACGACGACATCTGCAGGTTGAGGATGATGGCCGCCGCGTTTGGTTCGCGCGGCCAGCGGTGCCATCCGAGCTTGCCGTGAATGTAGCTCCTGGCCTCGGGGCTGGGATTCTTCCCGAACAGCTCGATGAAACGCGTCAGGTTCGGCGTCGAGATGCGCATCTTGCCGCCTGGCGCCAGCACCCGGAACGATTCGGCGACCATCGACTTGCCTTCGTCGTAGGTGAGATGTTCGATGACGTGTTCGCTGAAGAGGTAATGAATCGAGCCGTCCTCAAAGGGGAAGGGCTGAGTGGCGTCGAGGTAAGCCAGCCCGTCGCCCGGCTCGATGTCGGTGTTCAGCCACCCTTTCAACCGGCTGACGCCGGCGCCGACTTGAACCTTGCGAATGGGATGGTCGCGCAGGTATTGCGCGATCAGATGGGGACTGCGCTGGCGGAATTCCTGGAGCCGATCGGGCGGCGCGGCGGGCGACGGCTGGCCGCTGGTGGCATCGCAGGAAACGCCGGCCAGCACGATGAGCGCAAATACCGCATGCAACGTGACGTGACGCATATGCAGAACTCCCGAATGGCGTCACGACCGGAGGCAGACCGAGCGCGTGTTCGAATCAATTGTAAGTAAGTAGGATCGACTCTGTCCAAGTTCGCCTGTCCATCTAGCCGGTAGGCACGGTCTGGTTACCTTTCCCTAGGGTTTGCGATCGCTACAATTTCGCCCTGTATTCGCCTTTCGTCGGTTGATCGTGTAGCATTTCACGCGGTTGCATATGGCGGAATCCTCCACGCTGCCTGTGCGGCGGCCGTCGGAACCGAAGCAGGTCGCCCTCCAGAGCGCCCTGACGGTACTGGCGTCCGGCTCCGCGCTCGACCGGCCTGACACCCCCGATGAGGTTGTCACCGCGGTCCGGAGGCTCCCAGCGATTGAAGCGGCCTACGCACCGTTCCCAGCGGCGATCGATCCGCGGTTGAAGGCGGCGTTCGAGAAGCGCGGGGTGCATCAGCTCTACACCCACCAGGCCGAGGCGTTCGACCATGTCATCAACGGCCGCCAGGTGGTCGTGACCACGCCAACGGCGTCAGGCAAGACGCTCTGCTACAACCTGCCGGTTCTGGATCGCATTCTGAAAAATCCTGCGGCGCGCGCGTTGTATCTGTTTCCGACCAAAGCGCTGGCGCAGGATCAAATGGCGGAGCTTCACGAGCTGGCAGGGGCCATCGGTGATCTCGACGGCGATCCAATCGGCGTGCACACCTACGACGGCGACACGCCGCAGGACGCGCGCCGCACCATCCGCACCCGCGCGCACATCGTGTTGAGCAATCCCGACATGGTGCACTCGGGGATCCTGCCGCACCATCCGCGCTGGGCGAAGCTGTTCGAAAACCTGCAGTTCGTCGTCATCGACGAGCTCCATGCCTACCGCGGCGTGTTCGGGAGTCACCTGACGAACGTGCTGAGGCGATTGCGGCGCATCTGCCACCACTACGGCTCGGATCCACAATTCATCTGCTCGTCGGCGACGATCGCCAACCCGGCCGAACTCGCCGAGCGGCTCGTCGAGAAGCCGTTCTCGCTGGTCGAGAAAAGCGGCGCGCCGAGAGGCGAGAAGTTTTTCGTGTTCGTGAACCCGCCGGTGGTGAATCGCGAGCTGGGAATTCGGCGCTCCTACGTCGCGGAATCGCGACGGGTCGCTGGCGAATTCCTCCGCCGGAATCTGCAAGTGATCGTCTTCACGCAGAGCCGGACGACGACCGAGATTCTGACGACGTATTTGAAGGACGACTTCGAGGATGTGCCCGGCATGCCCGAGCGGATCCGCGGCTATCGCGGCGGGTATTTGCCGCTGCGTCGCCGCGAGATCGAAAAAGGCCTGCGTGCCGGGCAAGTGCGTGGCGTCATCTCGACCAACGCCCTCGAGCTTGGCATCGACATCGGCGCCTTGGACGTGTGTGTGATGGCGGGCTATCCCGGCACGATCGCCTCGACGTGGCAGCGTGCCGGCCGCGCCGGCCGCCGCTCGGGGCAATCGGCCGCGGTGATGGTGGCGTCGAGCGCGCCAATCGATCAGTTCGTGGCGCGCCACCCGTCGTTCTTCTTCGACGCGTCACCCGAACACGCGCTGATCAATCCCGACAACCTGCATATCCTCGTCGACCACGTCAAGTGCGCGGCCTTCGAGCTGCCGTTCACGACCGAAGAATCGTACGGCCAGGTCAACGTCCAGGACGTGCTGACGGTACTGCAGGAATCTGGTCTGGTGCATCGATCGGGCGCCGACGACGCAGCAGGGCAGTGGCACTGGACCAGCGAGTCGTATCCTGCCAATGCGGTCAGCTTGCGATCGGTGTCGTCGGATAACTTCGTGGTCACCGATCACACCAGCGGAGCCAGAGTCATCGGCGAGACGGATTTCGGCAGCGCGCTTTCGACCCTCCACCCCAAGGCGATTTACATGGTGGAGGGCCGCATCTACCAGGTGGAGGAGCTCGACTTCGTCGGCCGCAAGGCGCACGTGAAGGAAGTGGACTGCGACTACTACACGACGGCCATCACCTACACCAAGGTCACCATCCTCGATCGGTTTGCCGCCGACGCGGCCAACGTCGCCCAGCACGGCGAGGTTCATGTGGTGTCGCGAGTGGTGGGTTTCAAGAAGATCAAGTTCCAGACCAACGAGAATGTGGGCTCCGGCGAGCTCGATCTGCCCGAGCAGCAGATGCACACCACCGCCTACTGGCTGGAGATTCCGCTGTCGATCCTCAATACGCTGCCGTACGCATCCGACGATCGCCGCGACGGCATCATCGGCCTCGCATTCGCGATGAAGCAGGTGGCGCTGCTGCTGTTGATGTGCGACGGGCGCGACGTCGGGCTGTCGGTGAATGCCGGCGAGACTGACGGAGACGATACGCCGCGGATTTTCATCTACGACGCGTATCCTGGCGGCATCGGCTTCAGTGCGCCGTTGTGGGGCATGCAAGGCGAGCTGCTGGCGAAGACGAGCGCGCTGATTTCGAGCTGCGAGTGCGAGACCGGTTGTCCGATGTGCGTGGGGCCGATCGGGGAAACCGGTCCACGCGCGAAGCACGTCGCGTTGCGCCTCCTCGGGCACCTGCTCGCGGGATCGGCGACGGCTGAAGCCGTCGCCCTCCGAACGCGGGAAGAAGAAGTGCCGTTCTAACCATGTCGACGCTCGATCGACTGCGAGGAATCGTCCAGGCGCGTTCACCCGTTCCCATCGTCGATGGTGGGGCGACGTTCTCGTCTGTACCGGCGACTCCGGCGTCGTTAGACGCGTCCGCATACACCCGCGCGGCTCTAATCCTTGGCGGTGCTGTCGTCGAACGAAGCGAAGGCGCGGTCATCGTGGTCGATCGCGAATACCGCGCCGGCGTGCTGCACGGCCGCACGCCGATCGGTGAGCTGACCTCGACCATCAGCGACGGCGCCGAGGCGCTGACCCTGATGGCGGAAGCATGGCCGTCTGCGAAGGGCATCAGCGGGCGGTTGTTGTTCATCGATCTCGAGACCACCGGTCTGTTCGGCGGCGCCGGCACGCAGGCATTCCTGATCGGTTGCGCGGCGATCGAAGGCGATTCGATCCGTGTCCGGCAGTTCCTGCTGCCCGGCTTCGAGCACGAACGCGCGTTGCTCGCCGAACTGCAGTCGTGGGCGAGGGACCATGGCGCGCTGTGCAGCTACAACGGCCGCACCTTCGACGTGCCGCTCGTGGAAACCCGCTTCCTGTTCCATCGCCTGCCATGCCCGCTCGACGGCGTGCCGCATCTCGACATGCTGCACGCGGCGCGGCGCCTGTGGCGGCAGCGGCCGATGACCACCGGCCCCGATCCGGATGACGCAAGCTGTTCGCTGGCGGTGCTCGAGAAGCACATCGCCGGCGTGCATCGCGTCGGAGACGTTCCCGGCTACGAGATTCCGTCGCGGTTCTTCCGCTTCGTTCGCGACGGCGACGCGCGTCCACTGCAAGCCGTGCTCGAGCACAATCGCCTCGACCTGCTGTCGTTGGCCCTCGTCCTGGCGCGCGCGATTAGGTTGATCACCAGGGGCCCCGCCGAGGCCAGGACGGCCCAGGAAGCCTACGGTCTCGCGCGGGTCTACGAGCGCGCCGGCGCGCGGGACAATGCCGAAGCGTCGCTCCTGCGCACGATCGATTTCGCGCGCCGGGTTGGCGCGGAGCCCGAAGTGCACGGCGAGGCCTTGCGGCGTCTGGCCTGGATTCGCCGCCGGGCCCGCCGGGTGCATGACGCCGCGGATGCCTGGCAGGAGCTGGCGTCGCTGCCGCGATGCGCGGCGTCGCTCCGGCGAGAAGCGAAGGAAGCCCTCGCGATTCACTACGAACATCGATCGAAGAATCTCGAGGTCGCGCGGCAGCACGCCCTCGATCTGCTTGCGGAAGCCGAGTCCAATCACCTGCGGGTGCGCCATCGGATCGATCGTCTCGAGCGAAAGCTCTCTCGATACTCGGCGATGCTCCCATTCTGATCGCCGAACCTAAAGGTTCGTCGCCACAGCTAAAATCTCAGCCATGCATGACGAGCCGGGGTTAGTCGCACGGGCCGCGATCCGTCTGACCGCGTGGACCGAGAGGTGGATCCCCGACGCCTTCATCTTCGCCCTCGCCGCGACCGTGATCGTGTTCACGGCAGGGCTCGTCTGGACGCCGTCGACGTTCACCCAGGTCGTTGACGCGTGGGGCGGCGGCTTCTGGGATCTGATTCCTTTCACGCTGCAGATGTCGCTGATCATCATCACCGGCCATGTGCTGGCGACCTCGGCACCGGTGGGCAGCGCGATTCGCGCCATCGCGGCGTGGCCGGCCACTCCCCGCGGCGCGGTGACGCTGGTCACGTTCTTCGCCCTCATCACGTCGTGGTTCAACTGGGGATTCAGCCTGATTTTCAGCGCGGTGCTCGCGAAAGAAGTGGCGCGACGCGTGCGCGGCGTCGACTACCGGGCGCTCGCCGCCGCCAGCGTGCTCGGCATCGGCAGCATCTGGGCGCAGGGCCTCAGCGGATCGGCGGCCCTGCAGATGGCCACTCCCGGTGCGCTCCAACCGCAGATTCGCGACATCGTCGCGAACGGTGGCGTGGTGCCCGGGGGCATGATCCCCTTCCGCGACACGATCTTCCTGTGGCAGAGCGTCGTGTCGGTGCTGGTCGAGATCGTCGTCGTGACGCTGGTGATGTGGCTGGCCACGCCGCCGGCCTCGCGCGCACGAACAGCAGCGGATCTCGGCATCAACCTTGGAGAATCCGAGTTCCGGCCGATCGAGAAGCCGCGGGACATTCCGCCCGGTGCGCGGCTCGAGCATTCGCCGATTCTCACCCTGATCGTCGTCGCGATGGCGGCGACGTTCCTGTTTCGCTACTTCAGCCGCGCGCCCGAGCCGTTGAACGCGATCACCGTCAACATCATCAACTTCGGCTTCTTGACCGTCGGCATCCTGCTGCACTGGACGCCGGCGAGGCTGATGCAGGCGGTGCAGGCGGCCACGCCCGCGGTGTGGGGCGTGATTCTGCAGTTCCCGTTCTACGCCGGTATTGCGGCGATCATCACCTCGACACACTTGAGCCAGCAGCTCGCCAACGCTTTCGTGAGCGTGTCAACTCCCGGCAGCTTTCCGGCAGTGGTCGCGATCTATTCCGCGGTGCTCGGCGTCTTCGTCCCGTCAGGCGGATCGAAGTGGGTCATCGAAGCGCCGTACGTGATGGCCGCGGCGCACGAACTGAAAGTGCATCTCGGGTGGGTGGTGGCGGCCTACGATCTCGGCGAGGCGCTCGCGAATCTGGTCCAGCCGTTCTGGATGCTGCCGATTCTCGGCATGTTCGGACTGCGAGCGCGAGACGTGATGGGCTACACCTTCATCGTCTTTTTGGCGCTGACACCGGTCGTCATCCTGCTGGTCACGCTGCTTGGCGCGACGCTGCCGTACCCGCTCTAGCTGACCTTCTTTTTTGCTGGAGCTTTCTTCGCGACCGCTTCCTTCTTCGCCTTCGCGGCCGTCTTTCGGGCCTCAGCGGTCTGCGCGCCGAACTTCTTCGTGAACCGATCGACGCGGCCTTCGGTGTCGATCAGCTTCTGGCGGCCGGTGAAGAACGGGTGGCAGTTCGAGCAAATGTCGAGATGAAGATCTTTGGCCGTCGATCGGGTCGTCCACGAATTACCGCAGGCGCAGTGGACGGTGACTTCGGCGTATTCCGGATGAATGTTGGGCTTCACGGTGCATTCCTCTCGCCGGATCCGAGGCGCTCAGCCTGCTTTCCGGCTATCGTGCGAAACCCCAATCATATCATCAGCGGCTTTGGGCTCCTGTATGCCGCGCCGATACAGCCGGAACGACCGGAACAGGCCCACCAGAGCGATCCACGTGACCAAGACCCCGAAGGGCAGCGCGATCGACTCCGGCACCCAGAGCGCCAGCACGCCCAGGCCCAGGAACATCAGCGAACTCCAGAACAGGCTGTAGGCCTCGGCCGCGCCCACCTCACGCCGTTGCGTCAGCACGGCGCCGAGCGTGCGGCCCATGCGGATGGCGCCGGCGGTGGCCGCGCGCCTGGCGGTGCGGCCGTGCGTTCTGAGGGTATCGAGTCGTGGCCGGCGCCGGTGCTCGACCGAATGCATCTTCCGCTTCGTGAGCACCACTTCAGTGGAGTTGGCGAGATCCTGTTCGAACATCGACATCATTTGCTGTCCGAACCGCGCGTCTTCAACGGCCACGTCGAGCTCCCAGTTGCCGAACCAGCTGGTGATGTTGGCGTTGGTGGAGCCGACGCGCGCCCACTTGCCGTCGGCGACCGCCGTCTTGGCGTGCAGCATCACGCCGTTCCATTCGAAGATGCGCACGCCGCCTTCGAGCAGGCCACGGAACCCGGCGCGGCTCATCGCGCCGACCCCGAACACGTCCACGGTGCCCGGCACCAGCAGCCG
>Ga0187893_10007220_pt1 | contig 18377 bp, 14 predicted proteins | sample MA1701074metaG_FD_139574 | JGI IMG/M metagenome (GOLD analysis project Ga0187893, IMG submission 139574) | White microbial mat communities from a basaltic lava cave in the Kipuka Kanohina Cave System on the Island of Hawaii, USA - MA170107-4 metaG ... | reverse complement strand
CTCCTTCATCTCGGTCTCCGTCTTGCCGCCGACCTTGACGACCGCGACGCCGCCCGAGAGCTTGGCCAAGCGCTCCTGGAGCTTCTCCTTGTCCCAGTCCGAGTCGGTTTTGTCGATCTCAGCCTTGATCTGGTTGATCCGTCCCTTGACCTCGTCCTCCGCTCCACCACCTTCGACGATCGTGGTGTCGTCCTTGGTGACGACGATCTTGCGAGCGGTTCCCAGCAGGTCGAGCCCCACGTTCTCGAGCTTCAAGCCGACCTCCTCGGAAACCACCGTGCCTCCGGTCAGGACCGCGATGTCCTGCAGCGTCGCCTTGCGGCGGTCACCGAACCCGGGCGCCTTGACAGCGACCGTGTTGAACGTCCCTCGGATCTTGTTGACCACGAGTGTGGCGAGCGCCTCACCTTCGACGTCCTCGGCAACGATCAGGAGCGGCTTGCCGGCCTGCAGGACCTTCTCGAGCAGCGGCAGGAGCTCCTGGACGCTCCCGATCTTCTTGTTCACCAAGATGATGTAGGGCTCCTCGAGGTTCGCCTCCATGCGTTCCTGATCCGTCACGAAGTACGGCGAGATGTACCCCTTGTCGAACTGCATCCCCTCGACGAAATCGAGCTCCATGCCGAACGTGTTGGACTCCTCGACCGTCACGACGCCATCCTTGCCGACCTTGTCGAGCGACTCGGCGAGCACGTCGCCGATCGCCGGGTCCGCGGCCGAGATGGCAGCGACGTTGGAGATGTCATCGCGCGTCTCGATGTCCTTGGCCTGATCCTTGATGGCCTCGACGGCCGCGCTCACGGCCTTCTCGATGCCACGCTTGAGTGCGATCGGGTTCGCGCCGGCCGCGACGTTGCGCATGCCGTGATGGACCATCGCCCGCGCGAGCACGGTCGCGGTCGTCGTCCCGTCCCCCGCGACGTCGTTGGTCTTGGTGGCGACCTCCTTGGCGAGCTGGGCGCCCATGTTCTCCCACGGGTCCTCCAGCTCGACCTCCTTGGCGATCGTGACGCCGTCGTTCGTGATCGTCGGCGCACCCCATTTCTTGTCGAGCACCACGTTGTGGCCCTTCGGGCCGAGCGTGATCGCCACCGCGTCGGCCAGCTTGTTGACGCCGGCCTCGAGCGCGCGGCGGGCTTCCTCACTGAACTTCAAGAGCTTGCTCGCCATGTCCCCTCCTCAAAGGAAGAACGGGGGCCGGCCGTGACATGGCCAACCCCCGTTCGCGATGTTCCTCGTTCTTACTTCTTCGTAACGACGGCCAAGACATCGCGGGCCGACAGGATCAGGTACTCCTCGCCCTCGACCTTCACCTCGGTGCCGCCGTATTTCGAGTAGATCACCGTGTCACCGACCGCCACGTCGAGGGGCACCCGCTGCCCGTCCTCGAAGCGACCGGGTCCAGCAGCCACGACGGAGCCCTCCTGGGGCTTCTCTTTGGCCGTGTCCGGGATCACGATCCCCGAGACCGTCGTCTGCTCCTCCTCGCCGGGCTTGACGACGATCCGGTCTTCCAGTGGCTTGAGACTGAAGCTCTTGGCCATGCCGTCCCTCCTTGGCGTTAGCACTCGGTTGGGGTGAGTGCTAACAGGATATCGGCAGGAGTGCCAGGGGTCAAACGGCGGTCGGGAGGTTCACGACGTGGCGGCGCGGAGCTCGGCTTCGGCCTCTTCGAGCTCTCCGAGCACTTCCTCCAGTTTCTCCGTCATCGTGCCCTCGACCTTCCCGTTGAGGCGCTCGAAGATCTCGAGGGCAACCTCCAGCGACTCCCGGGCGGTCTGCAGGTGCCGCCGGCAGCGAACGAGCTCCGTAGCCGCCCGGTCGTAGGTCATCGGGGTCATGCGCTCAGGTACTTCAAGCACCTCAGTCACCTATTCCAGCGCTTGAGGAAGGGATCATCGACGAGTGGCCTGGTAGCGGTGGACCCGGTAGATCGCGTCTGCGACCCGCCACACGTGTTCGTCGGTCATGTCCGTCCACAGGGGAAGCGTCAGGGTCTGCTGAGCCGCCGCTTCGGTGATCGGCAACCGTCCGTTCGATCCCGTAAGCCACCGGTATGCCTGCATCGTGTGAACCGGCGGGCTGTAGTAGCGGCGCGTCTCGATCCCGACAGCGTCCAGGGCTTGCCCGAGCTCGTCGGCGTCCACCCCGAACTCCTCCGATTCCACCCGGATCGTCAAGTCCTTGTATGTGCTGCGATCGCCCTTGCGAGGTTCGAGGAACGAGACCCCGGGCACCTCGGACAGCGACTCGCGGTACTTGGCCGCAAGGTCGTTGCGCCGTTCGATCCTGACTTCCAAGTCGGTCAGGGAGTTCAAGGCGATCGCGGCGTGGACCTCGGACATGCGCGCGTTCAAACCGATGAACCGACAGTCGTAGTCACCTGGGTTCCCGTAATCGCGGCCGATGCGGCACCGCTCGGCCATCGTGTCGTCGTTGGTCGCGATGATCCCGCCCTCTGCCGCCACGAGCACCTTGGTGGGCGACAGGCTGAACACCTCCCCGTGACCGAACCCGCCGATCGGAACCTCCATCCGTCGGGACCCGAAGGCATGCGCCGCGTCGAAGAACAGGCGGATCCCGTTGTGCGCGGCCAGGTCCTCGAGCTCCTCGACCTCGCACGGCGCGCCGAAGACGTGCGTCGCCAGGATGGCCGAGGTCCGAACACCGATCATCCGCCGAACCGCGCGGGGAGACAGCGTGAGCCTTGAGTGCTCGACGTCGGCGAACACCGGCCGGAGGCCGTTCCATGCGATGGCGTGGGCCGTCGCCGCGAACGTGAAGGATGGTGTCACGACGTCACCCGTGAGGTCGGCCGCTCGGAGCAGCAGCATCAGCCCTGAGGTGCAGGATGCCACAGCGATGCAGTGGCGAACATGCAGGTAGTCGGCGGCTCGCTCTTCGAGTTGTCGCACGTAGGGCCCATTCGTGAGCACGCCGCTCGCGAGGATCCGTTCGACGTCCTCGGCAACCGCATGCGGGTCCGCCACGCGAGGCCGGGCTAGTGGGATGTCCTCGAGATCGGGCCGCGTCGATATGTCCCGACGGTCATCCTGCTCGGGGATCGGCAGGATCGTTGCCATGCCATCCACTCCTTCGATCAACTTCCGTTGCCGGCCGACATGTTGGGTCGTACCCGCAGGTGGCTGAGTGTCACCCGTCCGTCAGCTGCGGCTAGAACGTAGCCCGTGCGCGCTACGCGTCCATCGCGCCGCTGCGTCAGATTCGCTACGTCATCGGACGCAGATAGGACCGGTCATGTCCGCGCGGGAGTCGGAGCGCTACCAGGTTTCCCCTCAGCTACGTACCACTCGACCGTCTGCCGAAGACCTTGCTCGAGTGTTGTCCTCGGTTCCCAGCCGAGAACGGCCCGCGTTGCGTCGAGGTCTGCAACGTCCGTGCTCTCGAGCGGACGATCCTTCAGCGCGCCGAATCGCGGGCGCACCTGAGGATCCGTGAGTTGAACGAGTCTCTCGACGATGTCTCGCACTTCGACGGATCCCCCCGAGCCCACATCGATCGTGCGCCCTGCCACGCCGGGTGCGTGAAGGGCGAGAGCGACCGCTTCCGCTACATCTTCCACGTAGACCCAATCCACAGGGCGGCGCCCGCTCGTGAGGTCTGGTGGCTCACCACGAAGTAAGCAGCGGATCACGTATGGGACGAGCTTGGTCTCGTCGCGTTGGCCGGGTCCGTAGACCATGAAGATCCTGAGGATGACTACGTCCAAGCCATAGAGAAGGTGGTACATCCTCGCGTACAAGCTGCCTGCCCACTTCGCTGCCGCATAAGGAGATCCTGGTGCCGAGTCGACCGTCGCGAATGTCGGCTGATCCATCGATCCTGCGATCACTACTCGCCGGCAGCCAACCTCTGTCGCCGCCGAGAGCACGTTCACTGTGGCCATGAGATCGTCGCGGAAGGTCGGAGCGACCTCCTCCTCGTCGCGCACACCTGTAACATGGCCCGCCAGATGGATCAGATAGTCCGGACTGATCGCATGCAGGAGTCGGTTCGTCGTCGTCAAGTCGGCGAGATCACAACTCCACCGTCGGTGAACCATCACATCCCCTGATCGCGCAGCTCGCGAAAGGCCATGGATCTCCGCTCCCGACTGCATCAACCGTCTGCACACACTTGATCCGATGAAACCGAAGGCACCGGTCACAAGTACTCGTGGCGCCGATGATCGGACGTCACTCGCGCTATCTTGCGTGATCACTCGCTCCTTCGGCTCAACAGCGCCCATCCCGCGGATGCTCACGTGCTGGAGGAGTCCAGCACCGCGCGAAGCAGTCCAGCCGCGAGGAGGCTTGACGCGGCACGCCGGATGCTTCGGAAGTCGATGCCGGCCCGGTCGGCGATATCGAGCAGAGTCCGGTTGCCGTCTGATTGGTTCAAGACCCACAACATCGCCAAGACCTCAGCGTCGGCTTCCTTTCCCCCGATCGACGGGTACAGCCCCCGTCTGCCGAGCTGAGGCTCTCCTTTCGGAAACAGATTCGCGAAGGTACCGTTCTCCTCAAGCGCGGTGAACACTTCGAGATACGCTTCAAGGGAGTCAGCGAGGGCGTCTGGTCGAACGAAGTCAAGTCCGTCTGCGGAGGTGTGGTACTCGGCGAACTCACCGTGAGGGGTCCGCGATAGGCATCCGACCGGGAGGTTGAAACCCGGCGAGTTGTACTGCCGCTCGTCGTAACCGTATGGAGAGAACTCCCGCACCCGGCCGCCGCGACGCCCAACCACGTGTGCAGCCGCTCGGTCGATGTCCGCATCGCCTCGCTGGCTCCGCTGATAGGTAAGAGGCCCTGGATCTCCCACGCAGGCAGCCACAAGTCCGTGGCGGATCCGGGGAACGACGTCTTCGTTCATCGAGAGCCACGTGATGGATCCGATCGTTCCGGGGACGAACAAGAACCGATATGAGTATCGAGGTGATGCCTCCGCGATCCGCTCGGCGAGGAACGTCACGAGCGCCACCCCCGACAGGTTGTCGTTCGCCATCGAGGGATGACAGGCATGGCATGAGATGAGCACTTCCTCGTCCGTATCGCCCTCCAAGAAGTACTCGCCATACGTGAGCGATCCATCTTCCAGGCTCGAATCGACCACGACGTGGTACTCGGCTTCATCGAGCGCGGAGAGCTGCCGCTCGCTGAGACAGAAGCCCCACTCGGGCTCGTAGTACGACGTACGGTAGGGGATCCAGTCGGGGCGCTCTGGAAGCGTGTGCAGGTGAGCACGCAGATCGGACAGAGACATCGCTCGTCGGACCGGAGTGCTATAGCTGACCAAGTGCAGGCTCGAGCGACGAAGGTCGATCACGCGCTCACCCCGACCGTTCGCAACATACGCTTCACGGACGTTCCACTCCTTGGGAACCGTCCAGTCAAACGCAGGGGTCCCCGTGGGGACTTCGTGAACGTCGATGGGAACGCGTTTCTCAATGGTTGCCAGGGTCTCGCGGAACCCGTCTCCCGTGATGCTGCGACACATCGGGAACAGGTCCTTCATCAGATCGTGCATATCCCGACCCACGCGTTCGAGATCCAGCCCGTCGAGCACGCCACCTAAGCTCACCGAGCCACCTCCGCGGACACGAGATCGGGCCACGACCGGTCCCTTTCATTCATCTCAGACGGGGGAGCCGGCCAATCTATCCCGATGGCGGGATCGTCCCAACGCGCGCCGCGTGCGGCTTCCGGCGCGAACCGCTCCGACATCTGATACGAGACCTCCGTTCCGTCGAGAAGCGTCAGGAAACCATGCGCGCATCCTTCAGGGACATAGAGGGCTCTACGGTTCTCAGCCGTGAGCTCTACGCCAACCCATCGCAGGAACGTGCGGGACTCCCGGCGGAGATCCACGGCGACGTCGAAGATCGCTCCCGATGTGCAGCGGACCAGCTTCGTCTCCTGGTGGGGCGCTGTTTGATAGTGCAGTCCCCTCAGCGTCCTCTTCGCTCGGTTCCAGGACACGCTGCACTGCACCAGGTTCGGGCTCAGCCCGTGTTCCTCGAACTCTCCTTCGTCCCAGGTTCGAGCGAAGAAGCCTCGCTCATCCTCGATCCTCTCGGGGTCGACGACGACCACTCCGGGGATCTCGGTATCGAGGAACCGCATCACACGACAAGCTTTCGGCCGTGGAACGCCTCGGCGTACCCGGAGAGCGACCGCGCTTCCACGCCGCGCAGCCGCAGGAATGCCCAGAACGTCTCCTCCGTGAACCAGTCCCGTTCTCGCTGTGACGCGAACGATCGCAGGATCGTCTGGACCTTCTGCTCACACACGGCACGCTCGAGAGGTACGAACACGTTCGGGCGCCCAAGGTCACCATCCCACTTCGGGGTCTCGTACTCGAGGATGAGGTGGTCTCGGAACGTGTTCCACGTCAACTCCCCGACGAGCCGGTGATCCTGATGGAGATCGTCTCGCCGGTGCGTGAGGACCAACTCAGGCGAGATAGAGGCACCCAGCTCGTCGAAGAACCGCTTCACGTCTCCGCCGTTGTGGGGGAGATAGCGCTCCTCGAAGTCTTTGACGATCACCTCTGCCCGAGCCGCGCCCCCCAAGAAGGAGCTCGCGCTCTTGAGTGCCTCCTCTCGTCGTTCATCGGCGGCACTCAACACGACCCAGTGCACGTCGACATCGGGGTTCTGGGCGAGGAGCCTGAGGATCGTTCCCCCAGCACCGATCTCGATGTCGTCACTGTGGGCTCCTAAGCAGAGAACGGTTGAGATCGACTTCCACAATGGCTGCATGCCTAGGCGAAGCACTATTCCACGGCCTCGGGTTCGATAGGTATGTCCATTCCCGGCGCCCTTTCAGGAGGATCCGATCGATGAAGGCCTTACCAAACGATCCATGGCGCCTTGCCTGCGCTCCACATGTCCTCGAGCCGCGCACGGTCCTGGAACGTATCCATAGAGGCCCAGAAACCCGTGTACTTGTAGGCGAAGAGCTCCTGTCCGGAGATGAGACGGTGGAAGGGCTCGAACACCAGGTCTTCCCCATCGCGGACATGGTCGAAGATCCCCCGCTTGAACAGGAAGAAGCCGGCATTGATCCAGACGTCCGATTCCGTTGCGGGCTCGATATCGGTGACGACTCCCCCGTCTCCTGCCTTGACGACATGGAACGTCTGGGTCGGACGAACGCACAAGAAGCTCGCGATCTTGTCTCGCGCGCCGACCTCCTCGATGTACGTGGGAAGATCCAGATCCGTGAGGCCATCGCTGTAGTTCGCGAGGAACGTCTCATCGTCCTCCAGATACGGCCGGATCCGTCTGAGTCGCTCACCGATGCTGGAGCTCACGCCGGTATCGACGAACGTGATCTTCCAATCGTGGATATCGCTGTGCAGCAGCTCGACCTGACCCCCACCGTTCAAGACGAAGTCGTTGGAGACAGCCTCGTCATAGCGAAGGAAGTAGTTCTTGATGACGTCGGCCTTGTACCCGAGGCACAGGATGAAGTCCTTGTGCCCGAAGTGCGCGTAGTACTTCATCACGTGCCACAGCATCGGGCGGTAACCGATGTTCACCATCGGCTTGGGGACGTTCTCGGAGAAGTCTCGAAGCCGGGTTCCGAGTCCTCCGCAGAAGAGCACCACCTTCACGAGAGCACCTCCAGTTGCGGGATCGGTACGACGAACCGCCCTCCCCACTCGCGGATCTTGGCCATCTGTGTGACGACCTCATCTCTGAGGTTCCATGGCAGGATCAAGACGTAATCGGGCTTGGTCTCGAAGAGCCGATCCGGCGGATGGATCGGGATGTGGGTCCCCGGCGTGAAGCGGCCCCACTTGTAGTCATTGCGGTCAACCGTGTACTCGAGCAGGTCCGTCCCGATGCCGCAGTAGTTGAGCAACGTGTTCCCCTTGCCCGGAGCCCCGTATCCGGCAACGCTCCTCCCCTGCTCTTTCGTATCGATGAGGAAGCGGAGGAGTTGGCGCTTGGTCGCCATGACGCGTTCGCCGAAGGCCGCGTAGTAGTCGAGCGTTCGCATGCCGTACCCCTCTTCCACTCCGATCAGCTGCAAAGCTCGATCGGACAGAGGTCGACGAGACTCCTCCTCGTGACGGGCGTAGACCCTGAGCGAGCCGCCGTGGGTCGGCAGTTCCTCGACGTCGAACACGGCAAGTCCATGAGCTCGGAAGACCTGCTGGATCGTGGAGAACGAGAAGTACGAGAAGTGCTCATGATAGATCGTGTCGAACTGATTGCCCTCGACCAAACGCATCAGGTGAGGAAACTCAAGGGTGATCGTTCCTCCGGGCTTCAGAAGGAGCCGCATGCCGGCCACGAACCCGTTCAGATCGGACACCTGCGCCAGAACATTGTTGCCGACGATGAGATCGGCCTCGATCCCCTCTGACCGAAGGCGTTCCGCGGATCCGATCCCGAAGAAGATCGGACGCGTGGGGATCCCTCGGCCGTTCGCCACCTCTGCCACGTTCCTCGCCGGCTCGATGCCGAGCACGGGGATGCCGAGACCCTGGAAGTACTGCAGGAGGTACCCGTCGTTGCTACCGAGCTCGACGACCAGGCTGTCCGATCCAAGGCCGAGTCGATCCGTGATCGTTGCCGCGAAGTTTCGGGCGTGGTCCAGCCAGGAATCGGAATAGGATGAGAAGTAGGGATAGCCCTCGGAGAAGATCCCGGCGGGATCGACGAACTCCTGGAGCTGGACGAGGAAACACCGCTCGCAGACGTACACACGGAGCGGGTAGAACGGCTCCATCCGATCGAGTTCGTCGGGCAGCAAAAAAGTCTCGCAGACTGGCGATTTCCCGAGATCGACGAACGTGCGCCGAAGAGGCGACGCGCAGAATCGACATCGCGGTCCAGCGAGGCCCTCGGGAGCGTCGTCCGAGCGGTCGGCGACGAATACGGGTGTCCCGCTCATCGGCCCACCGACGCCGGTGCGGGCGCGCGCACCCATCGCAAGGAGTCGTTCAGCTGACCGTGCTCCTTCAGCTCCAGGATCCGCCCGATGCGGGTGAACCGAGATCCCGTAAGGTCCTGGAGGCCGAGCCCTTCGCGCCGATAGGCATCTGCCAGCGACTCCGCGCCTTGGCGCACGGTCCACGTCAGCTCGAGCTCGGGAAGCACACGGCTGAGCTTGGAGAAGTCCACCCGGTACGAGCGCGGATCGGGGCGGCCTCCGGGGGCATAGATGACCCGACTGTCCGGCACAGCCTCGGCAACGATCTGAGCAACGTCGCGGACCTGGTAGTTCTCCTCGTTGCGGCCCACGTTGATCGCCTGGTTGTGGATCGCCTCTCGGGGTGCTTCCACAACGGCGAGGAACGCGCGGCACACGTCCTCGATGTGGACCAGGGGTCGCCACGGCGTGCCATCGCTCATGATCAGGACCTCACCCGTGGTGACGGCGAACCCCACCAGGTTGTTCGCGACGAGGTCTACCCGCAGCCGCGGGGACGCGCCGTAGACGGTCGCGTTGCGCAGGAACACGGGGCTGAAGCTATCGTCGGCGAAGGCAGCCACATCCCGCTCGACGAGCACCTTGGACTCACCGTAGGGCGTGACCGGACTTTCGGGAGCCATCTCGTCGAGCTCCAGCTCGGTTTCCGCCCGCCCGTACAAGCTGCACGACGAGGAGAAGACGAAGCGTTCGACGCCCGCCAGCTTGGCGAAGGTAGCCAGCCGAACCGAGGCCAGGTGGTTCACCGCGTACGTCGTCTCCGGGTCGAGGTCACCGACCGGATCGTTCGAGATGCCGGCGAGGTGAACGACCGCATCGAAACCCCTTAGATCGCGAGCCTGGACGTCGCGCAGATCGATCCGAAGCGCCGGGATAGGCTCGGGTTGAGGGCCGAACGCGCAGTTCTCGTACCAGAAGGAATCGAGCCCAACGACATCGTGACCGGCTCGCGTGAGCATCGGCACCAAGACCGCACCGATGTAGCCATCGTGACCCGTCACGAGCAGCCGCATCCCGCGCGTCCCTTTCGTTCGCTTGTCAGTTGCGCCGGTGTTGCGCGGGGGCATGGATGACCGAATCACGCGACACACCCCTTTGGCCCCCACAGGGCATCCCCGATCTCGGGGACGCGTGGGGAGCGCCACGTATGATGATCCGCGAGGATCGAAACAGCTCAGCTGCCAAACGCCGCGACTGTTTGATCCCGAAGCACGCCGCAACGTCCAGGGAGAGCCACGCCGTATGTCTGCTCGCGATCGGCGCCCGCTTGATCACACCGAGATGCTCATAGAACAGCCGCCATGTCCGCAGCGGCAACTGTCCGCGATTCCGAGGATCGTTGTATGTGGAGGGCACCCTGCCGGACCGCAGGGATGAGTCATCGGTGCGGGTGTGGAGTGGATCGAAGATACTCAGGATCGGGCCAAGCATGCACAGCTCAGCCAGCAGAACCCGGTCTGCACCCAGGTAGCTCTGGATGAGGCGGGTGCGTCGAAGCTGCGCCGTTCGGATAACGCCATACAGCATGTGCGGGGGTTCCTGCGCCCATATCAGCCGGTGGAACCGGGCCTGAGGTTTGGAGGGGCTCAGGTCAGAGACTGGATGCCACACTCCGTGAGATCGGCCCTCCCGGTCGACGAGAGTGACGCCAGTTGAGCAGAGAACGGATGAGGGTTCACGGTCGAGCACTTCGACACATGAACGAAGGAACTGCGGCTCCCACCAGTCGTCGTGCGCGGCCCACTTGAAGTACTCGCCGGAGGCAAGATCCACGAGGCGGCTGAAGTTCCGCGCTGCTCCGATGTTCTTCTCATTCCTCACGTAGCGTATCCGGCGATCCTGCCGGACATAGTCGGCGCAGATCTCTGGCGTGGAGTCGGATGAGGCGTTGTCCGAGATGATGAGCTCGAAGTCATCGAGATCCTGAGAGAGGAGCGATCGTAGGCCCTTCTCCAAGTGTTCTTCCCCATTGAACACAGGCAAGCCGACGCTGACTCGGGGATCGTGTCTCAACTTGTCGAGCACCTCCATGACCGAGTCGCTCCCGATCGACTGACGAGTTGGCGAAAGCCCCAGATTGAGGCACGTTACCCGGCAACGAAACGAGCAGGGTGCGTAATTCGGCTACAGCAAACGAGTGATGACTCAGCGCCGGACCGTTCGCGCTCGGCTGGAGGGAGTACTGAAGCGTGCCCTCGATCTTTCCGTTCAGGGCTCGAAGAGACACTTCCCGTTGCGGTTCGGGTGCCTCGGATCGAGCCACCGATCGACCAGCCCGACGCGTTGCCGTTGCGGTCCTGGAGTCTCGCGCGGAAGCGGTACGCACGGTTCCCCGCGCGGTATCGATCGCAGCGACCTTCATGGTCGAAGCGGAATCAGCGGCCCAGGCGATCATACGCCTCGTCGCCGGTTGGATCGATGTCTAGGTGTCGCCTGCGACCGGTTTCGAGTCACCTGGGATCGGTTTCGGATCGCGAGGACGCTCGACCGGAGAAGCATCGGCGGTCCAGGGTGGATCCGCGGGATCCGGGACTTCCTGGCCGCCATCAGCGCTGCCCGCTTCAACGTCGAAAAGTGGGCCAGCGTCGCCATCCACGCGTTGGTCCTTGACGTGAGCGGCCGTCATCCCCCTGTGATAGAGCGGGGAGATGAGGGCGAGCATCGGAGTTGCCATGAGTGTCGTGACAAGGGCCATAAGGACGCCGATCGTGAAGAGCGTGCCGTTGATCAGGCGAAGTTCGAGCCCAACCGTGAGGATGACGAGCTCGGTGAGCCCTCGAGTGTTCAGGAGGATGCCGATCGCGGCAGCATCCCTCCACGTCTCCCCCGTGAAACGCGCCGCGATCATCGACCCTCCCCATTTCCCGGCGATGGCCGTGCCGATCACCAGGAGGCACACAGCCCAAAGGTAGAGGCCGTCGAGCGCACGGATCTCCGTCGCCATACCAACAACGACGAAGAACACGGGCAGGAGAAGCGTGACGACCGCCGGCTCCAGCCGCTGGTGGATCCGGCGTTGGAATCCTCTCCTTCGAGGCATCGCGGTGCCCGCGATGAACGCGCCGAAGATCGCATGGATTCCGATCTCCTCGGTGACCCAGGCCGATAACAGCGCCAAGCAGACGGTGATCCACATCGGCACCGAACGAAGTCGAGTCAAGGTCGGTTTCACGAACTTCAGCATCACCAGTAGGAACAAGATGGAGAGCGACATCGTCCGCAATGCGTCGGAGAGACCCGACGACTGGACGATCGCCACGACGACGGCCAGGAGGCACCAAGCGCACACATCGTCTATGGCCGCGCACGTGATCGCGAGCACGCCAAGGCGCGTCTCCTGGAGGCCGGTCTCGCGCAGCACTCGGGCAAGCACCGGGAAGGCGGTGATCGCCATCGCTGCTGCGAAGAAGAGCGTGAACCCGAGTCGGTCGGCACCTCCGCCAAGCCGCGGATAGACCAGCAAAGCGACTGCGGCTCCGAGGAGCATCGGCGCGATGATCGAAGCGAGACTGATGATCACCGCCTTGTGCCCCTGACCTCGCAGCAGGTTCAAGTCGAGCTCGAGACCGATCAAGAACATGAACAGCACGATGCCGATCTGCGCCAGTGCTCTGAGCGCGCCGATAATCTCGTCGGGGAAGAGGTAGCCGAGCGCATCCGGCCAGACGAGGCCGAGGAGACTCGGGCCCAGCAGGATGCCGAGCAGGAGTTCGCCGTGCACGCGCGGCTGGCCGATCTTGGATATCGCCCATCCACCGACGCGGGAAGCGGCGATCACGACAGTCAGGGCGAGCAGGAGGCGTACGTTGACCTCAGCAGGAGTCATGGGCCTGGCCGCTTTCTGACGCGGTGCGCTATCCGTGAATCATATGTCGCATATCGCGCGGAACACGGGCGATGAGTTGTGACCCCCCAGAGGGAACTGCATCCTTCGCAACGAGGAGAAGTTCGCGAACCCGCCGATGCTGGTTCTCGAAAATGACGGAGCCGCATCTCATCGTTGACTTCGAAGTGGTTCGCCGGCCTCAACGAGTGCGCGCAACATAGCCGTATCGACCGCATCCGAGACGATCCGCTGAACGGCCCGCTCCATGATACTCACCCGGCGTGCGATGCCGGCCTCTGTCCTCGCGGGATCCTCTGCGATGCAGCGCAGGACGAGGAGGTGGTTCGTTGACGGATGTCCCCCATTCGAGCTATCAGCTCTACCGCTCCACTCCGAGGACATGTCACGGCCGAGCGATGGCGCTCGTAGGCGGAGCCCCGGCTGACGTATCCGATGCGTAGACTGGGCCCCTCAAAGGCAGTATTCCGGTCGAAGGATGGATTGCGTAACGTCGTATGCTAGGAGATCGTCCGATTCCCCGTTTCCCAAGGAGTGGTTCTGTGTCTGAAGACGTGGATGTCATCGTTATCGGCGGAGGCCCGGCAGGGTCGACCGTAGCGGGATTCCTCAATCAGATGGGGCATCGAGTGCTCTTGCTAGAGCGGGAGATGTTCCCTCGCCATCACATCGGCGAGTCGATGATCGCTGCCGCGATCGATATCCTCGCTGAGATCGGGCTCGAGGAGAAGCTTGCGGCGGCGAACTTCCCCGTCAAGTCGGGTGGCTGTTTCCTCTGGGGCCAGTCCTCGTCCCCATGGTGCATCCGATTCGAGGAGATCCCGGGCCGCCCGACCTCGTATCAGGTGAAGCGTTCGATCTTCGACAAGATCCTCCTCGATCACACCGCCGAGCGTGGAGTCGACGTGCGTCAGGGTCACCGCGTGACGGACGTGCTGACCGAAGATGGTCGCGTCACCGGCGTGAGGTTCACCGACACACAGGGAGCGACGCACACAGCGACAGCGCGGTACACCGTCGATGCATCCGGGCTCGCGGCCGTGATCGCGAACCGGTTGTCGCGTCGTGTCCCGGTGGAGGAACTCAAGAACATGTGTCTGTATGGGTACTGGGTGGGCCAGCACCCTGCACCCGCGGGGCTGGGGGGGGAGATCCGCCCCAACGATCGGAACAACATCATCATCAAGATGCTCTCCGACGGTTGGTTGTGGTTCATCCCGCTCGGCAACCCCGGTCCGGGTCGGACGGAACAGCCAGACAGACTGGAGATCAGCGTTGGGTTCGTCGCGCCGAGGAAGAACTTGCCCGAGACCGGTGGAAAGGCGGCCCTCGAAGCTTTCTACCTCGATCACGTCCGGTCCACGGACGAATGGGGCTATCTCCTCCAGAACTCGACATATACGGGCGACTTCCACACGATCAAGGACTGGTCATATCGGAGCGACGCCATGGCCGGCCCCGGCTACTTCGCCGTGGGTGATGCTTCCTGCTTCGTCGACCCGATCCTGTCGTCAGGCGTGTTCCTCGCGGTGCTCTACGCGAAGATGTGCGCGACCGGCATCAACACGTTGCTCACCGGAACGGCTCCCGAACCCCTGATCCACGAGTGGTACCAGGGCCTGTACCTCGACACGTACTCCGACTACCTGGAAATGGCGCGCTATTGGTACCACGGACATCGCGAGGTCGGGACGTGGATGGACCGCGCCCAGGATCAACTCGAGGAGGAGGAGGAGCCCGTCTTCACGGATACGAACCGTGAGGCGTTCATCGCGCTCGCCACCGGCAACACCCACGCGCACCCGAACTACGTGGTCCTTCGACAGCTCGAGTCATTCCCGCTCCCGCTTCACTTGCGTAAGGATCCCCGCAGCCATTACCTGAAGGAGGCTGGCGCGGCGCTCCTCGGGCACGCCGACACGGACGCAGCGTCCGACAAGGTGAGATCGGAGCGCTCAGCCCAGGCCCTCGCGATGCCGATCGAACTCCGCAAGCGTGTCCTCAGCATGATCCGGAGCGATGATCAGACGGTCGTCGAGCGCTTTTCGGGCAACGGACATCAGGCCATCCCTCCTGATGCCCAGGTGGTCGTCTCGCCGGAAGCGCGGCTAAGCCTGGAGGCTATCGACGATCTCGTGACCCTCGTCGTGCAGGCGCCGAGCGGCGAACGACGTGCGATCGCCTGGGACAACGAGGAGCAGATCGTCGCCGCGTTCGCAGAAGCCACCCAGCTCGGCTCGGTGGTAGAGCGGACGGGGTTGGCCCATGAGCACGTCGCTTCGTTCTGCGAGGAGATGATCGCGGCGGGCGTGTTCGTGCCCGCCTCGGCCCAACTGCTCGCACCGAAGTAGGCGATGAGGTCGGGCGCCACGCCCCGGACCCCGGGGTAGACGTCCTGCGGCTTCAGCACCGTCGTACCGAACAGACGATCGTCTGGCCCGTTTTCATCGTCTCGAGTGATCCGCTGGTGCCCGGAGTCGTCCCACGACGACCCCCACGAGGGAGGGTCAGGAGCGAGCGGCTTGGGTCTCGGCCCCCTGGCGGAGCACGAAGCGACGCAGCTTGCCGGAGGGGGTGCGCGGAAGCGCCTCGACGACGTCGAAGGATCGCGGAACCTTGAACGTCGCCAGGCGCCTTCGGCACAAGCGGGTGAGCTCTTTCGTCAGCTCCGGATCGCCCCGCTCGGAGACGACGAACGCCTTGAGGACGGGCACGCCCGAGCCGTCGTCGATCGCGACCACCGCGACCTCCCTGACGTCGGGATGGCCGCGAACGACGTCCTCGATCTCGGTCGGCGCCACCCAGATCCCGCCGAGCTTGACGAGGTCGTCCAGCCGCCCTTCATGGTAGACCCTGCCGTCCAGGATCCGAACCCGGTCGCCGGTGCGCATCCACGGGCCCTCGTAGGCGCGCTCGGTCAGCTCGGGCCGACGCCAGTAGCCGGCGAATGTCGTCGGCCCCCGAACCCACAGCTCCCCGCTCTCACCCTCGCGTAATGGATCGCCGTCCCGATCCAGCGCCTGGACCTCGTAGCCGTCGAGAGGTCTGCCCGCGCTCCCGGGCACGACGTCGTCGGGGCGGTTCGAGGTCACGTGGTGCAAGGCCTCGGTCGAGCCCAGCCCGTCGAGGAGAGGAAGCCCGAACCTGCCGCTGAAGCGCTCGAACAGATCGACGTCGAGCGCCTCGCCGGCACTCACGATCGCCCGCACCGACGTCGGCAGCTCGGCGTCGGACATACCGGCGAGCCCGCGGAAGAACGCGGGCACGCCGAAGAGGAGCGTGGGCGTGTTCGCCGTCAGAAGGCGCTGCACCATCGCCGGGATGACCGGTGCCTCACTCAGGACGACCGAGGCGCCGACGGCCGCCGGCAGGTACACCGAGTTGCCCAGACCGTACGCGAAGAACACCCTGGAGACCGACAGCACCACGTCGTCGGCGCCCATACCCAGAACCTGCTTCGCGAGCGCGTCCGGGGCGGCTTTGAGATGCCGGTGCCGATGCATCGCACCCTTCGGCAGGCCCGTCGTCCCCGAGGTGTACAGCCAAAGGGCGATGTCCTCCTCCGTGGTCGATGCGGGCTGCAGCGCCGCGGGCGTGCCGCATACCTCCGCCCAGGCCCTGGTCCCCTCGATCCGGTCTTCCTCGGCCAGCAGGCACACGGCGGACGTTCCCTCCGCCGCGGGGCGAGCGGCGACGACGGAGGACCCGTCGCACACGAGCGCCCGAGCCTCGCTGTCGGTGAGGATGAAGTGCAGATCGGAGGTCGAGAGCATCGGCGCGACCGGCACTGGGACCAGCCCCGCCTTGATCGCCCCCCAGAAGGTCGAGAAGAACTCCGGTCGGTCACGCGTGGCCAGGATGACGCGATCACCCCGCTCCATCCCGATATCCACGAGCCCCGCTCCGGCCGCGTCGGCGGCCTCGGCGACCTCCTGGTAGCTCCACACGCGCTGCGCAGTCCGAAGGTAAGGCCGACCCGATCCGCCGGAGGCGAGGTTCCGCTCGAGCAGATCCACCGTGGCGTTGTACGTGCGAGACGCGTTGGCGTCAGCTGCGGCCGTGCCACTCACGATGCGGTCCCTCCCTGCAGCGCGATCTTCGTTCCCGGATCAAGCAGGCGCTCCCAGACATGCACGGGTAGGGCCTCGATCACGACGAACGCGACGACGCCCCCGATCGCGGCCTGGTAACGACGCCAGACGTAGGGGTGGAGGTCGTTCAGTTCGTCGGGGAAGCACCGCCGAAAGACCTCATCGATCTCACCTGCGATGTCGTCGGCGCCGAACTCGAAGCTCAGCTTCTCGATCCTGGGGTCGACGAACAGCTGCCCGAGGTTCAGCTGCTTCGCTTCCAACAGCGCCCCGATGGTCGGATCGATCCGCGCGAGATCCACGTACGAAAGGTTGCGGGACAGGCGCACGGCACCCATCCGATAGCCGGTGCAGCGAGCCAAAACCTCGCCGTCGGGGGACAGGGGCGGGCTCAGCCAGGTGACGGGTGGCGCCAATCGCCATTGCGCCACGACATCCAGGTGCGGGGCAACGCCCGTGATCGACTCGATGGTCTGGGCAAGCGTCCGGTCGGTCAGCTCCAGCACGGCCCTCGCGTCCACAGGCATCGCCCGTTCGTCGACCGTGAAGGTTCCAACCGTCCGGCCGACGGCTCTGGCGATCGGCCGCAGCTCGGCCATGAGCCTTCGCATCGCCTCGATGTCGATCGCAACCCCGTCCGGGTCATAGACGGCTTCGGCCCCGACTTCCAAGACCAGCCCGTCCGCTCCAGCGGCGACGGCCGCCCTGCCCATCGCCGGGACCACAGCTGCATGCGGCGCCGTGAGCGATGGGTCGGCCAGGAGCGGGAGGTGACTCAGCTGTTTGATCAGTGGAACGGCGTTGATCTCGAAGCGGGGCTTGTCGAGCGCGTTGAACGTGCGGATGCCCGATTCGCAGAGGATGACCTTCCCGTTGCCGTGCAGCAGGACGTACTCGGCAGCCAAGAGGAACTCCTCCACCGTGGCGCCGGCCCCTCGCCGGAGAAGGACCGGATGGTCCGTCCGCCCCATCTCACGCAGGAGGCTGAAGTCCTGCATGTTCCGGCTCCCCACCTGGAGGAGATCTGCGACCTCCACGGCCGACGGGATCTGGCTCGCGTCCCACACCTCGATGCCGAGTCCGAGCCCGTGTTCGTGGGCGACGTCGCGGAGTCGACGGAGCGAGTCCACGTTGAGTCCGGAAGACGCGTCGCGGTCGGATGACAGAGCCATCTGGCCGGCGTGGAAGATCCGGCATCCGGCCTCGCGCAGCAGGGGGGCGAGCAACTCGAGTCTCGTCTGGTTGGCCGATGCCCACCGTGAGCTCACGATCACCCCGAGCGGCGCCCGACCGCCGAACGTGACCCCCGCGGCATCCCGCACGCCGTTCTCCCCCAACGGCACCTCGATCCCCACGTCCTCCCCGAAGAGCTCCCGGCTGGCAAGCCGGTACGGGGCGGAGATCTGGACGAGTCGAAGCACCGACGGCAACCGTTCGAACGGATCCCGCTCTACGGGACGGATCCCATCACCCAGAGGAACGGCCGCCCAGCCGTCG
>Ga0187893_10007219_pt1 | contig 18379 bp, 16 predicted proteins | sample MA1701074metaG_FD_139574 | JGI IMG/M metagenome (GOLD analysis project Ga0187893, IMG submission 139574) | White microbial mat communities from a basaltic lava cave in the Kipuka Kanohina Cave System on the Island of Hawaii, USA - MA170107-4 metaG ... | reverse complement strand
TGACCGATCACGCCCAGGGAGTGGTGCGGTTCCAGGGCGGCCACAATGCCGGCCATACATTGGTCATCGGCGGCAAGAAGACCGTTCTTCACCTGATTCCCTCGGGTATTCTCCGACCGAGGGTGCGCTGCTACATCGGTAACGGCGTGGTGGTGTCGCCGCAGGCGCTGCTCGACGAACTGGCGATGCTGGAGAACGCCGGCATCGAAGTGCAGGGGCGGCTGACCATCAGTGACGCCTGCCCGCTGATTCTCCTGTATCACGTGGCGCTGGACCAGGCGCGCGAGAACGCGAAAGGGGAAGGAAAGATCGGCACCACCGGGCGCGGTATCGGCCCGGCCTACGAAGACAAAGTCGCCCGGCGCGCGATCCGTCTCCAAGACCTTTTCCACCGCGAACGTTTCGCAGCAAAACTGGGCGAAGTGCTCGACTATCACAATTTCGTTCTCAAGCAATACTTCAGTGCCCCGGCAGTGGACTTCCAGAAAACGCTGGACCAGACGCTGGCACTCGCGGAACGTTTTCGTCCTCTGACTGGCGATGTTCCGCGGCTGCTGTTCGAGGCCGGCAAGCGGGGTGAAAACCTGCTCTTCGAAGGTGCGCAGGGCACCCTCCTCGACGTCGATCATGGCACCTATCCGTACGTCACCTCGAGCAACTGCGTCGCCGGCGCGGCGGCGGCGGGCAGCGGCGTCGGTCCGCAAGCGCTGCACTACGTGCTGGGCATAACCAAGGCGTATACGACGCGGGTTGGCGGCGGACCATTTCCGACAGAACTCTACGACGATATCGGCAAGCATCTCGCCAGCCGCGGCAACGAGTTCGGCGCGACCACCGGGCGGGCGCGGCGTTGCGGATGGTTCGACGCCGCGGCGCTGAAGCGTTCGATCCAGATCAACGGGGTGTCGGGGCTGTGCGTTACCAAGCTCGATGTGCTTGACGGCGTGGAAACGCTCCAGGTCGCAGTAGGATATCGGGTCGGGACTGAAACGCTGGACATTCTTCCGTCCGGGGCCGATGCGCTTGCCGAATGCGAGCCGGTCTACGAGGAGATTCCGGGCTGGACGCAGAGCACGGTGGGTATCAAACGCCACCAGGATCTGCCGAAGAATGCGCGCAACTACCTCAAGCGGATCGAGGAAACCTGTGGGGTGCCAATCGACCTGATCTCGACCGGCCCGGACCGCGAGGAGACCATCGTATTACGACATCCTTTCGCGCCCGCAAAGTGAAGGACAGGGCGGTCATACTGCGAGGCCGATTCCGAAGGACTTGAGGCTGGTGCCGAGAAGAGGACTCGAACCTCCACAGTGTTGCCACCGCCAGGACCTGAACCTGGTGCGTCTACCAATTCCGCCATCTCGGCACGGGAGGGCGCAGAATGTAATGGGTACGCGCTGCTTTGTCAACGCGGTGCGCGCCTTTCCGATCCTCCCATGAAAACGAACAAGAAAACCGAAGTCATCCGCCGCAAGAAATCCACGGCATCAACGCGCTCCAAGGACGTGCGAAGCAACGATCCGCACCTCGAGCGCGAGCAGTCACGCTACGAACATCCGCTTCCCAGCCGGGAATATATCCTCCAGGTACTTCTCGAGCAGGGTGTGCCGGTTTCCGAGGACAGGCTGGCGCAACTGCTCGGGGTGGTGCAACACGAGATGGACACATTCGTGCGCCGGCTCGCCGCGATGGAGCGCAGCGGGCAGATCATGCGCAACCGCAAGAACGCGATCTGCGTCGTGGAAAAACTCGACCTTGTGAATGGGCGGGTGCAGGGCCATCCCGATGGTTTCGGTTTTCTGATCCGGGACGATCGTGGGGAGGACCTGTTTCTCAATCCGGGAGAAATGTCCAAGGTTCTGCACGGCGACCGTGTTGTGGCACGCGAGGGCGGATTGAATGCACGCGGCCGGCGCGAGGGCCAGATCGTGGAAGTGCTCGCTCGCGCCAATAAGAAAGTGGTTGGCCGCCTCATCAATGAACACGGCATCGGCGTGGTGGCTCCGGAAGACCGGCGTATCAGCCAGGACATCCTCATTCCTGGCGGTGCGACCGGGGGCGCGAAGCCTGGACAGGTCGTGGTGGCCGAGATCATCGAGCAACCGAAGCCCCACGCGCGGCCCATTGGTCGCATAGTCGAGGTGCTCGGCAAATACGCCGATCCCGGGATGGAAATCGAGATCGCCCTGAGGAAACACGATCTGCCGCAAGTTTTCTCGAGCGACATCGAAAAGTCTGCTGCAAAGTTCCCCGCAGGCGTGGTGGAGAAGGACCTGAAGGGGCGCGTCGATCTTCGCAATCTGTCCCTGGTTACGATCGACGGCGAAACCGCCAAAGATTTCGACGATGCGGTCCATGCCGAGCGCAACGGCAAGGGCTTCAGGTTGTGGGTGGCGATCGCCGATGTCAGCCACTACGTGCAACACGGCGATGCGATCAACCACGAAGCATATCTGCGCGGTAACTCCGTGTATTTCCCGCGGCGCGTGATTCCGATGTTACCTGAAGTGCTGTCGAACGGACTGTGTTCGCTGATGCCGAAGGTAGACCGCCTGTGCATGGTCTGCGAGATGGACATCTCGATGCATGGGGACATCGCGGGATACCGCTTCTATCCGGCGGTGATGCATTCGCGCGCAAGGCTTAACTACACCCAGGTCGCGCAGGTACTCGAAAATGCGAATGGCGAGGGCGCGTGCGAGATCGGGCATCTGGTTTCTGATCTGAAGTCGTTGCATGCGCTCTATCACTGCCTCATCAAGGCGCGCGCACTGCGCGGCGCGATAGATTTCGAAACCGTCGAGACCCAGATGTACTTCGACGAGGAGGGCAAGATCGAACGCATTGTTCCCACCCAGCGCAACGATGCCCACCGCGTGATCGAAGAATGCATGCTGGCCGCCAACGTCTGTGCCTCGGATTTCCTCTCTGTTCACGACCATCCCGCGCTGTACCGGGTGCACGAAGGACCGACACAGGAAAAACTGGTGGTGCTGCGCGAGTTTCTGCGCGAGTTCGGTCTGCAACTCACGGGCGGCGACGAACCCCAGGCCAAGGACTATGCGCGCCTGCTGGAAAAGATCAAGACCCGACCGGACGTGCAACTGTTGCAGACGGTGATGCTGCGCTCGCTGCGACAGGCAGTCTACAGCCCGGAAAACGTCGGTCACTTCGGGCTGGCCTACGAGTCGTACACTCACTTCACGTCGCCGATCCGCCGCTATCCCGACCTGCTGATCCATCGTTCGATCAAGGCCGTACTCGACGGTAAGAGTTACGATCCGGGGGACTGGCATGAGATCGGCGTGCATTGTTCCGAGACCGAACGTGGCGCCGACGAGGCGACCCGCGAAGTAGAGACGTGGCTCAAGTGTTACTACATGCAAGACCGAATCGGCGAGCGATTCACGGGCACCGTCAGCGGCGTGACCAATTTCGGCGTATTCGTCGCCCTCGACCAGGTGTACGTGGAGGGGCTGGTACACATTTCCGAATTGGGGTCGGATTATTTTCATTTTGACGCCGCCAAGCATCAGCTTCTCGGCGAACGCACCGGACGACGCTTTCGCCTGGGTGACCGGGTGTCGGTCAAGCTGGTACGCGTGGATCTCGAGACCAGCAAGATCGACTTCGTGCTCGATGAATCGAAGACGAAGGAAAAATGAGCGACAGGCGGGCGATTCACGGCTTGCATGCGGTCACCGCGGCGCTCAAGCGCCGGCCGGATACGGTTCTCGAGGTGTATCTAGATCCCGCGCGCGATGATCCTCGTGCCCGCAAAGTGGCGGATCTTGCCAGGGCAGGCGGCGTTCGCGTTCACCATGCCGATTCAGCCCGCCTGGAAGCATTGGCGAAAGGTTCGCGACATCAGGGTGTCGTCGCCTTTGTACAGGGATCGGCGCCGGTTGGCTCGCTGGAGGAAGTGCTGGAGAGAGCAACCGAGCCGCCTTTGCTTTTGGTCCTGGATGGCGTGCAGGATCCCCACAATCTGGGTGCGTGTATGCGGGTCGCCGACGCGATGGGTGTACACGCGGTGATCGCTCCCAAAGACCGGGCGGCAGGTCTCAGCGCTACGGTGCACCGGGTCGCTTCGGGGGCTGCGCAAAGCGTCCCCTTCATCGTGGTTACCAATCTGGCTCGCGCGCTCAGGGACCTGAAAGATAAGGGAATATGGGTCCTTGGTGCAGCCGAGTCCGGCGCGACGACACTGTTCGACGCGCGGCTTTCCGGAGCGCTGGCGCTGGTCCTCGGGGCCGAGGGAGAAGGACTGCGAAGGCTTACGCGCGAGACTTGCGACGAGTTGATTGCAATTACGATGCTGGGCGATGTGGAAAGCCTGAACGTGTCGGTGGCAGCGGGGATTTGCCTTTACGAAGCGCGCCGGCAGCGACATGCCGCACTGAGACAGGGTGGTAAACCCTTGAGTGTGCATAAAAATGCTTGAGCCAGACACGCCTCCGCTGATATAATTTTCCGTTAACTCCGGTCACGTGGATCGGAGAAATTCGCACGCTCGCCCGTTCTCGTCCGGTCATGCCGGCGCGAACGAAAAAATCCGGTTCTGGCGGATTGAAGGGGTGCCCGTTTAACGGGTTCCGGCGAGCGGAGGCTCAACCCTTGAAGGAGAAGTTCATGTCGGTCACCATGCGTCAGATGCTTGAAGCGGGGGTGCATTTCGGGCACCAAACCCGCTATTGGAATCCCAAGATGGCCCCGTTTATCTTCGGTCATCGCAACAAGATCCACATAATCAATCTCGAAAAGACCCTGGCGATGTACCAGGAGGCCGTGAAGTTCGTGCGGCAGCTGTCTGCGAACAAGGGCAGCATTCTGTTCGTTGGTACCAAACGCCAGACGCGTGAAATCATTCGCGAGGAAGCGCTGCGCGCCGGCACCCCGTTCGTCGATCATCGCTGGCTGGGCGGCATGCTCACCAATTTCAAGACGGTGAAACAATCGATCAAGCGGTTGCGCGACATGGAGCAGATGGTGCAGGACGGCTCGATCGAAAAACTGTCGAAGAAGGAGCAGCTCAATTTTCAGCGTGAGATGGTGAAGCTCGATCGCAGCCTGGGCGGCATCAAGGAAATGAATGGTTTGCCGGATGCGCTTTTCGTGGTCGATGTGGGTTATCAGAAGGGCGCTGTTACCGAAGCAAACAAGCTCGGCATTCCGGTGGTCGGGGTGGTGGATACCAACCACAACCCCGATGGCGTGGATTACGTGATTCCTGGCAACGACGATGCCAGCCGCGCGGTGCGCCTTTACGTGCGTGGAATTGCCGATGCAATCCTCGAGGGGCGCAGCCAGATCGTCCAGCAAATTGTCAGCGACGAGTTCGTGGAAGTGGACAGTTCCGAGGAGCAGTCGCCGGCCTGACAAGGGCCGCGGAGAAAAAGGGCATACGCCCTTTTTTTTTAGCCGAAGTTCGAAGAACCTCGCGCAAGGCATGCGCAACGAAGAACCAGGAGCATCGGGAATGGCAGAGATCACCGCAAGCATGGTCAAGGAACTGCGCAGCCGAACTGGGCTCGGCATGATGGAGTGCAAGAAGGCGCTGCAGGAGTCCAGCGGCGACATACGCAGGGCCGAGGACCTGTTGCGCATCAGAAGCGGGGCGAAGGCGAGCAAGGTCGCGGGGCGCATAGCGGCGGAAGGCACGCTCGGCGTCCACCTGTCGGTTGACCGAAAGGTGGGCGCCCTGGTCGAGGTCAACTGCGAAACCGACTTTGTTGCGAAGGATCAGAATTTTTCTGCATTTGCACAAGAAGTGGCGGAATTGGCAGCGGCCGGAACCATCACCGATGTCGAGGCGCTGGGGCAGGCACGGCTTGCTTCTGGCGAAACCGTGGAGACCACCCGCCGGGCACTGGTGATGAAGCTCGGTGAGAATATCAGCGTACGCCGGTCTGCTGTACACAGGGCAAAAGGCAGGCTTGCCCATTATTTGCACGGTACCAGGATCGGCGTGATCGTGGACCTGGAGGGCGGTGATGAACCGCTGGGCAAGGACCTGGCAATGCACATCGCTGCGTCCAAGCCGTTATCCGTGTCGCGCGATCAGGTTGCACCGGAGTTGATCGCACGCGAACGCGAGATCGCCAAGGCGAGGGCGCTGGAATCCGGGAAGGCGGCCAACCTCGTCGAGAAAATCGTCGAAGGCAGCGTGCAAAAGTACCTTGCGGAGGTCACGCTGCTCGGCCAACCGTTCGTCAGGGACGACAAGGTCACCGTGGAAAAGCTGCTCGCGGCAAAGCACGCAAAGGTGCATGCGTTCACGTTGTTCATCGTTGGCGAGGGCATCGAAAAGAGGACGACTGATTTGCTTCCGAAGTGATGGCGCAAGCCGCACAGGCGCGCTGATCCAGTCCTGCCGCCGCAAGCGATGAAGCCAGCCTACAAGCGCATCCTGCTCAAGCTTTCGGGGGAGGCCCTGATGGGGGACGATGCCTATGGCGTTAATCGCGAGACGATTGACCGAATCGTTTCGGAGATCAAGGAAGTGGTGGGGCTCGGGGTCGAGGTCGGCGCGGTGATCGGCGGCGGCAATATCTTCCGCGGGATGGCGCCGGCGGCGGCCGGCATGGATCGTGCAACAGCGGATTACATGGGCATGCTGGCAACGGTAATGAATGCTCTGGCGCTGCAGGATGCCATGCGCAGGCAGGGGCTCAAGAGCCGGGTGCAGTCGGCGATCAACATCGAGCAGGTCGCCGAACCTTATATCCGCGGCAAGGCGATGCGCTACCTGGAAGAGGGCCGGGTGGTGATCTTCGCGGCTGGCACCGGCAACCCGTTTTTCACGACTGATACGGCTGCGGCGCTGCGCGGCATGGAAATGAACGTCGACATCGTGGTGAAAGCAACCAAGGTGGACGGGGTTTATACCGACGACCCGCACACCCATCCAGACGCAATGCGCTACAAGCGTGTGAGCTTCGATGAAGCAATCGTCAAGAAGCTCAAGGTGATGGACGCCACCGCGCTGACCTTGTGCCGTGACCAGAAACTGCCGATCTGCGTGTTCAGCATTTTCAAGTCGGGCGCGCTCAAGCGGGTAGTGCTCGGCGAAGATGAAGGCACACTGGTTCACGCCTGAGAAGCTGTAGGAGGAGACCATGACCATTGCGGACGTGAAAAAGTCAGCAGATCAGAAGATGCACAAGACTCTGGATACGCTCAAGGCCGATCTCGGCAAGATCCGAACCGGGCGGGCTCACACCGGCATCCTGGACCACATACAGGTGGACTATTACGGCAACGCGACGCCGTTGAACCAGGTGGCGAACGTGTCGCTGATCGACGCGCGCACCATCGGCGTCACGCCCTGGGAAAAGAAAATGGTGGCGGTGATCGACAAGGCGATTCGCGAGGCAGATCTGGGGCTAAACCCCGCAACCATGGGAGAGATGGTTCGCGTGCCGATGCCGGCGCTGACCGAAGAACGCCGACGCGACCTGACCAAGGTCGTAAAGGGCGAGGCGGAGAATGCGCGGGTCGCGGTACGCAATATCCGTCGCGATGCCAACACCGCGCTCAAGGATCTGCTGAAATCCAAGGCGGTTTCGGAAGACGACGAGCGCCGCGCCCAGGAAGATATCCAGAAATTGACCGACCGTTACATTGCCGAGATCGACAAAGCCCTGGCGGCCAAAGAGGCCGATCTGATGGCGGTCTGAAGCAGCCGTGTTCACCAGCGCCACCATCGCCGTCCCCCCCGTCCGCGCCGTGCCGCGCCATATCGCCATCATCATGGATGGCAATGGGCGCTGGGCCAAGAAGCGCTTCTTGCCGCGCGTGGCTGGTCACCGGCGCGGGGTCGAGGCGGTGCGCGCCGTTACCAAGGCGTGCATCGAACGCGGCGTCGAGTATCTGACGCTGTTTGCCTTCAGCAGCGAGAACTGGCGCCGCCCGAAAGACGAGGTATCGTTCCTGATGGAATTGTTCGTGATGGCGCTCGAACAGGAGGTTGGTAAGCTGCACGCCAACCGAATTCGTCTAAGGGTGGTTGGCGACCTGTCCAGTTTCGAGCCGCGCCTGACCACCCTCATACGGAACGCGGAACAGCTGACTGCGGAAAATGACCGGCTCACGCTCACGATCGCCGCCAACTATGGCGGGCGCTGGGACATCCTGCAAGCGGTGAACCGAATGTTGCGGGAAATGCCGAATGCGCAGGACCCTTACCGGGAAGCCCACCTTGCCCCGCACCTGTCGATGAGTTTTGCACCCGAACCCGATCTGTTCATTCGTACCGGCGGCGAACAGCGCATAAGCAATTTCCTGTTGTGGCAACTGGCCTATACCGAGTTCTACTTTACCGATGAGCTGTGGCCGGATTTCGATTCCGAGGCCCTGGCCCGTGCCATTGACTCCTACGCCAGCCGGGAACGCCGATTTGGCCGCACCAGCGAACAAGTCGGCGTAGAGTCCGCTCCAGCCGGAACCGTGCGTGGTACCTTTGGGGAATCGCGCTGATCCGGAGGCCGCGGGAGGCGGCGCTGCCGCGCCGCGCGGGATGCTAAGACAACGCCTGCTTACGGTCGCAGTGGTTCTGCCTCTGCTCGTCGCAAGCATTTTTCTGCTCCCCAATGCCGGCTGGGCAATACTGATGACGATTCCCACTACGCTCGGCGCGCTCGAGTGGTCGAAACTTGCTGGGTATGGGCGCAGCAGTCGCACGTTGTTCGCGGCCGTAGTGCTGTCAAGTTGCCTCCTGCTCGTTGTCGCTGCAGCCGGACCGAAGTTTTCTGTTTTGACGATGAATCTGGCGATGGTGCTGTTCGTGCTCGCCTTGCAGTTCTGGGCCCTTGCAGTGCCGGTCTGGCTGTACAGCAAGTGGCGCCCATCGCATCCCCTGATACTTGCGGTGGTGGGCTGGATCGTGCTGGTGCCGGCCTGGCTGGCGGTAGTGCGCTTGCAGCAGTCCGCGTGGTTGCTGCTGATCGTACTCGGTGCGGTGTGGATCGCCGATACGGCGGCGTATTTCGCAGGCCACCGTTTCGGCCGCAATAAACTGGCGCCGCAGATCAGTCCCGGCAAGACCTGGGAAGGAGTCATCGGCGCGTATCTCGCCGTGCTCGGCTACGCGCTGGTGGCGAGTCTGATCCTGCAACCGTCGGCAAACGGCTATGATCGACTCGCTGCGCTGCTGTTCGCGTGCGTGCTGACCGCATTCGGGATCGTTGGCGACCTGTTCGAATCGTGGATCAAACGCCAGGCAGGCGCCAAGGACAGCGGACAGTTGCTACCCGGGCACGGTGGCGTGCTCGACCGGATTGACAGCCTGACCGCGGCATTGCCGTTCGCGGCACTGGTCTTCATCCAGCCATCGTCATTGTCGTGAAACGACTAGCCATCCTCGGATCTACCGGCAGCATCGGCGTCAATACGCTGGCGGTCGTGGATCGCCACCCAGATCGTTTCGAAGTGACAGCATTGTCCGCCGACCGGCAGGTGGACCGTCTGCTGGCGCAATGCCTCAAGTTCCGACCGAAATTTGCCGTGATGGCGGATCCTGAGGCCGCGGAGCAATTGCGCCTCAGGGCGCGCACAGCGGGTTTGATGTGTGAGATTCTCGCGGGGGAGTCCGCTCTTGCGGGCATTGCCGCGTCGCCCGAGGTAGACGTCGTGATGGCTGCAATTGTCGGCTCTCCCGGTTTGCCCTCGGTGCTGGCGGCGGCGCGTGCGGGCAAACAGCTTCTGCTTGCCAACAAGGAGGCGCTGGTCATGGCGGGCGCACTCCTGATGGACGCAGTGCAAGCAAGCGGCGCCGTCCTGCTGCCCATTGACAGCGAACATAACGCGATTTTCCAGGCGCTGCCGCGCGGGTTCGACGGCAATTTCGTCCGCGCCGGCGTCAGACGCCTGTGGCTTACGGCCTCGGGCGGGCCGTTCCTGCGCACGGCGCCGGGGCGATTGGCGCAGGTCACGCCAGATCAGGCGTGCGCGCATCCCAACTGGGTCATGGGCCGCAAGATCTCAGTGGACTCGGCCACATTGATGAACAAAGGACTGGAAGTGATCGAGGCAAGTTTCTTGTTCGGGGCGAAACCGTCGCAGATAGAAGTGGTCATACATCCGCAGAGTATTGTTCATTCGCTGGTCGAGTACGTGGACGGCTCCGTGCTTGCGCAGCTTGGCAACCCGGACATGCGCACACCGATTGCCCACGCGCTCGCCTATCCGGAGCGAATCGATCCGGGAGTCGAAGCGCTTGATTTGTTTACGGTCGCCTCACTTGGTTTCGAACGCCCGGACCTGGACCGCTTTCCCTGCCTGAAGCTGGCGTACCGGGCGCTCAAGACCGGTGGCAGCGCGCCGATTCTGTTGAACGCCGCGAACGAGGTCGCGGTCGCAAGTTTCCTCGAACGCAAACTGTCGTTCGATCGTATCCCCGAGTTGGTGGACGAAGTTCTGCAACGCGTGGCCGCTACCCCGGTGCACTCGCTGGAAGACGTGCTGGCTGCTGACGGACTTGCTCGCCGCATGGCGATGCAAAAACTCGAAACCGTTGACAATTGAACATCCGATGTCACTACTCTCGACCCTGACTGCCTTCGTCGTCGCGCTTGGCGTGCTGATCGTGTTTCACGAATTCGGCCACTACATGGTCGCGCGGCTGTGCGGCGTCAAGGTACTGCGTTTTTCGGTGGGGTTCGGTGCACCGTTATGGAAACGCAAGTTTGGCCGCGATGGAACCGAGTGGGTGATAGCCGCGTTTCCGCTGGGCGGCTACGTGAAAATGCTGGATGAACGCGAAGGACCTGTGAATGAGGAGGAACGCCATCGCGCCTTCAATGTGCGGCCGGTGGCGCAGCGCTTCGCCATCGTTCTGGCCGGACCCGTCGCAAATTTCCTGCTGGCTATTCTTCTCTACTGGGTGCTGTTCGTTCACGGAATGCCGGGAATTCGGCCGGTCGTCGGCGCCCCACTTCCCGACACGCCGGCGGCACATGCAGGGTTTCACGCCGGCGACCTGATCAGGAGCATCGAGGGGGCGAAAGTTAGCACCTGGCAAGACGTACGCTGGATGTTGCTCGAGAACGCGCTGCGCGACGTGGCCGTGCGCGTGGAGTTGCAAGACGAACGCGGAGAAATCAGCTTCCGACGGTTGGATCTTTCGGGAATCGGCCCGGAGAACATCGACGCTGACTTGCTGCAGTCGGTCGGTATTACCCGCTACCAACCGCCGCTCAAGCCGGTTATCGGGCGCCTGATTACAGGCGGCGCAGGCGAGCGCGACGGACTGAAACCGGGCGACGAGGTGCTTGAGGTGGACGGCCAGGCGATCGCGCGCTGGGACGAGCTCGTGGTGGCGGTCGGTGCGGCGGCAGGACGCTCGCTGACGATGCGCGTCAGGCGCGCTGATACCGTGCTGCAGCTTGCTGTCACTCCGGAAGCCAAGACCGAAGGCGGCAAGACAGTGGGGCGAATCGGCGCGGCTCCGCATATCGACGAGGTCGATATGAAGAGACTGGTCACCGAGGTTCGCTACGGCCCGGTTATCGCGGGGGCCAAGGCGATCGAACGCACCTGGGAAGTATCGCTGTTCACGCTCAAGATGCTCGGCAAGATGATCGTCGGGAAGCTGTCGCTGAAAAACCTGAGCGGCCCAATCACCATCGCGGACTACGCGGGCCAGTCGGCGCAGATGGGTTGGCTCGCTTATCTGAGTTTCTTGGCGCTGATCAGCATCAGTCTCGGCGTGCTGAATCTGCTCCCGGTGCCGTTATTGGATGGCGGACACCTCATGTATTATGTCGCCGAAATCATCAAAGGCAGTCCCGTATCGGACCGGGTGATGGAAATCGGTCAGCAACTGGGAATCGTTCTGCTGTTCGGCTTGATGGCGTTTGCAATCTATAACGATATAAACCGCCTGTTTGGTGGCTGAGAGCGGATGAAGAAGCGCCTCCTGTTACTGGTCTTATTGAGTCTCGTCAGCCTACCCGCACTTGCCTTCGAACCCTTTCAGGTAAAAGACATTCGCGTCGAGGGCATTCAGCGCACCGAGGCGGGAACGGTGTTCAGCTATTTGCCGGTCAAGGTCGGTGACACCATCGATCAGGAACGCGCGACCGCCGCAGTGAAGGCGCTCTACGCCACCGGTTTCTTCAAGGACGTGCGACTGGAACAGGACGGCGACGTGCTGGTTGTCGTGGTCGAGGAGAGGCCGGCAATTGCGCAGATTGCGATCGCCGGGTCCAAGGAGTTCGACGCCAAGCAACTCAAGGAAGGTCTGAAGCAAATCGGCCTCGCAGAATCGCGGATCTTCGACCGTGCGCTGCTGGACAGGGCGGAGCAGGAAATGAAAGGCCAGTACATCAGCCGCGGCAAGTACGGCGTAAGTATCGTCACCACGGTGACCCCCCTGGAACGCAACCGGGTGGCGATCAATTTCGATATCTCTGAAGGCCGGGTGGCGAAAATACGGCAGATCAACATCGTCGGCAACAGCGCATTCAAGGACAAGAGATTGCGCGACGAATTCATCCTGCGCACACCGGGTCTGCTTACTTGGTACAGCAAGAACGATCAGTATTCGAAGCCGAAGTTGCAAGGCGACCTTGAGGCGCTTCGCACCTTCTATCTGAACCAGGGTTTTCTCGAATTCACCATCGATTCCACTCAGGTTTCGATTACGCCGGACAAGCGCGATATATTCATTACGGTTAATGTCACCGAAGGCAAGAAATTCACCGTCACCGACATCAAACTTGCCGGCGAACTGATCGCCCCGGAGGCGGAGCTGCGCAAGCTGATCAAACTGAAACAGGGAGATGTTTTCTCGCGGGAACGGCTGACCGAGACCACCAAATTGATCAGCGACAGGCTGGGCAACGAGGGCTATGCATTTGCCACTATCAACCCGGTTCCGGAAATCAATCGTGAGAAAAGCGAAGTCGCGTTCACGCTTTATATCGACCCGGGCCGCCGCGTCTACGTGCGCCGCATCGGTATCAGCGGCAACACGAATACGCGGGACGAGGTCATCCGCCGGGAAATGCGGCAACTGGAAAGCGGCTGGTACTCCACCGACAAACTGAACCGCTCGAAGCAACGTATCGACAAGCTCGGTTTCTTTTCCGATGTGCAGATCGATACGCCGGGCGTACCAGGAACGTCCGACCAGGTCGATGTCGAGGTCAAAGTAAACGAGCGCGCGACCGGAAATCTCACTTTTGGAGTCGGTTACTCCACGGCAGAGAACGTGATCCTTTCGGCGGGCGTGTCGCAGAACAACATATTCGGGACCGGGAACGCGCTTTCGTTTCAGGTCAATACCGGAAGCATCAACCGGACCTATGCACTTTCCTATACCAACCCGTATTACACCGACAACGGCGTGAGCCGCGGCTTCGACATCTACCAGCGCGACGTGGATGCGTCATCGTTGTCGGTCGCAAGTTACAGTACATCCACGATCGGCGGGGGCGTTCGCTTCGGCGTACCGGTGACCGAGTACGATACCGTCAATTACGGATTTGCTTACGAGAGAACCGGGATCGGCCTGCAATCGGACACGCCGCAGCGTTACGTGGATTTCGTGAACAAGTTCGGCGAGGAAACCGACACGGTACTCGGGACGGTGGGATGGTCGCGGGACAAACGCGACAGCGTGATTTACACCACCCGTGGAACATTACAGCGCATTACCGCGGACGTGGGATTGCCCGGAGCCGACCTGACTTACTACCGGACCAGTCTGCAGCTTCAGTGGTATTATCCGCTGACTCGGGACTACACACTGCATTGGAACGGACAGATCGGCTACGCGGACGGGTACGACAAGAAACCGCTGCCTTTCTACAAAGTGTTTTATCTCGGAGGCGTAAACTCGGTGCGCGGCTACCAAACCGCTTCCATCGGCCCGAAGGACTCGAACGGGGATGCGCTGGGCGGCAGCCGGTTGCTGCTGACCAACCTCGAGTTCCTGTTCCCGTTTCCCGGCCTCGCCAAGGATCGGTCGGTGCGGCTGAGCCTTTTCGTGGACGCGGGTGTCGTCGGGGAAACGTACGACTTCGGCGAGACACGCTACTCGGCTGGCCTGGCATTCAACTGGTTCTCGCCGGTCGGTCCGCTTAAACTGAGTTTCGGCAAGGCGCTGAATCCGGAGCCGGAGGATCGCCTGCAACGCATACAGTTCACGCTGGGCACGACATTTTGAATCGCGCCGCCCGCGCGCGGCGAAAGCTCGACACAGACTAAAGGAGAACAGAAGTTGAACAAGATCTCGCTTGCGATTGCCGTTGTGGCGCTCTTGGCGAGCTCGAACGCGCCCGCCGCGGGCGAGCTAAAAATCGGTTTCATCAAGACCGATCGGGTGTTCAGGGAGGCGGCGCCGGCGGTACGGGCGCTGAAGAAAATAGAAAAGGAATTCGCGCCTCGCGATCAGGAGATCCAGAAACTCACCAAACAGACTCGGGATCAGCAGTCGGTTCTGGAGAAGGAAGCGATGACCATGAGCGAATCCGACAGGCGCGACAAGGAGCAGGAATTGGCCCGCATGACGCGAGAGCTGCAGCGCATGCAACGCGAGTTTCGGGAAGATCTGAATCTGCGCAGGAACGAGGAAATGGCATCAGTGCTTGAACGTGCCCAGAAGGTGATACAGCAGATCGCGGAAGCGGAGAAATTCGACCTGATTCTGCAGGAGGCGGTCTACATGAGTCCCCGGCTCGATATCACCGACAAGGTCATTAAAGCGCTCGCTGACAAATAGCACGTTCCGGCATGCGAATGCTCAACTGCGGGAACCATGTCTGAGTCCACGCGTCCGACAGCGCCCAAAACACGACGACTCTCGCATGACAGGGGACGCCCGCAAGTCATACAGCCTGGGGGAACTGGCTGAACGCTTTGGCGGCACCGTGGTTGGTGACGCCGCGACACGTATTCGTCAGGTGGCGCCTCTGGAGACCGCGGGGCCTGAAGAGCTGTCCTTTCTTGCCAATCGCAAATACGAAAAGCTTCTCGCCTCCACGCACGCCCGTGCAGTAATTCTGGGTGAGGAAGCGCGCGAGGCTACCGTGTTGCCAAGGATTGTCTGCAAAAATCCCTATGCTTATTACGCACGCGTCGCGGCACTGGTCAATCCAGAGATCGTACCCGAGCCCGGAATCCATCCGCACTCGGTGGTGCACCGCGGTGCGCACGTGGCACCGTCCGCGGCCGTCGGTGCCGGCGCGGTGATCGAAGAAGGGGCGCGAATCGGCGATGGCGCCGTGATTGGCGCCAACTGCTTTGTGGGACGTGACGCCCGCATCGGCAACGGCACGCGCATGTATGCCAATGCCACCGTATATCAAGGTTGCGTGATCGGCGACCGCGCCCTCATCCATTCGGGCGCGGTGATCGGTGCAGACGGATTCGGAATGGCGATGGACGAGGGGCGCTGGCTGAAAATCCCCCAGATCGGGCGCGTCGTTGTCGGCGATGACGTCGAGGTCGGCGCCAATACCGCCATAGACCGCGGTGCGCTTGACGATACCGTTATCGAGAATGGCGTCAAGCTGGACAATCAGATCCAGATCGGCCACAACTGCCATATAGGGGCACACACGGCCATCGCCGGCTGCGTAGGCATTGCAGGCAGCACCCGTATCGGCAGTTATTGCCAGCTTGGAGGCAGCGCAATGATTCTCGGTCATCTGACGATCGCCGATCACGTCGTCATCTCCGCCGGAACGCTTGTGTCGAAGTCCATCGCCAGACCCGGTACTTACACTTCGGTCTTTCCGATGTCGCGACATGACGATTGGCGGCGGAATGCGTCGCTGATCCGCCATTTGCACGAAATGATGGATAGAATCCGCAAGTTGGAAGGTGAGATCAAGAGAATAAAGGGGAAATGACCGTGAACACGATGGAAATTCAGCAGATCATGGCTCATCTCCCGCATCGTTATCCGATGCTGCTGATCGACCGCGTATTGTCGGTGGAGGCGGGCAAGGACGTCGTGGCGCTGAAGAACGTGACGATCAACGAGCCGTTCTTCAGCGGCCACTTTCCCCATCATCCTGTCATGCCCGGCGTTCTGATCGTCGAGGCAATGGCGCAGGCTGCCGCGATCCTGGCATTCAAGACCTTCAACCTGAAGAGTGACAGCGATAGCGTGTACTACTTCGTCGGTATTGACGACGCGCGCTTCAAGAAGCCGGTGTTGCCGGGGGACCGACTGATCCTGAAGGCGCAGATTCTGCGCAACCTGCGCGGCATCTGGAAGTTTTCTGCGCAGGCGTTGGTTGAGGATACGCTGGTATCGGAGGCGCAACTGTTGTGCACCATGCGCGAGCTTCCTGCGAACGGCGGTCAATGATCCACTCGACCGCGATTGTCCATAAGGACGCGAAGCTCGCCTCGGATGTCGAAGTCGGGCCGTTTTCCGTCATCGGCGCGCACGTCGAGATCGGCGCGGGCACCCGCATCGGCGCGCACACGGTGATCGCGGGACGAACCCGCATCGGGGCCAACAATCGAATTTTCCACCACGTCGTACTCGGCGAAATTCCGCAGGACAAGAAGTACGCGGACGAGGCTACGTCGCTGGAAATCGGCAGTGGCAACACCATCCGCGAGTTCTGCACGTTCCACATCGGTACCGCCCGGGATTCGGGGGTGACCAGGCTCGGCGATGACAACTGGGTCATGGCCTACGTTCACCTGGCCCACGATTGCATCGTCGGCAGCCACACGATCCTGGCCAACTGCGCCCAACTTGCCGGACACGTCCGGATTGACGATTACGCGATCATCGGCGGGATGACGGGCGTGCATCAGTTCTGCCGGGTCGGAGCCCACGCGATGACCGGCGCGGGCTCGGTAGTACTCGCCGATGTGCCTCCGTATGTAACGGCGATGGGCAATACGGCGGAACCTCACGGAATCAATTCGGAGGGTCTGCGCCGGCGCGGATTCAGCGCGGAAGTCATCAACAACATCCGCCGCGCCTACAAGACGCTGTACAAGTCGGGGCTGACTCTGGACGAGGCGAAACGGGGGCTGCATGAACAGGCCACGTCGTGCAGGGAATTGGTCATCCTCGTGGAGTTTCTAGACGCCGCGAAACGCAGCATCGTCCGCTGAAGCCGGTCAGAAAATGAGCAACCCACCCGGCCGGATCCTCCGCGTTGCCATCGTGGCGGGCGAGGCGTCCGGCGACCTGCTTGGTGCCCATCTGCTGCTGGCGCTTTCCAGGCACGTGCCGCGGCTTGAGGCGTTTGGCATCGGGGGGCCGAAAATGCAAGGGGCGGGGCTGGAAGTCTGGTACCCCATGGAACTGCTGGCGGTGCGGGGTTATGTCGAAGTACTTGGCAGTCTGCCCAAGCTTCTGCGTATTCGCCGCGATCTCAGGCGCAGACTGCTTGCCGACCCGCCCGACCTGTTTATCGGCGTCGATGCGCCTGATTTCAATCTCGATCTCGAGCTTTCATTGCGTTCGCGCGGCATTACGACGGTGCATTACGCCAGTCCGTCGATCTGGGCGTGGCGCGCAGAGCGTATCCACAAGATCAAGCGCGCGGTCTCCAAGATGCTCGCCTTGTTCCCTTTCGAGCCGGCGATCTATGAGAGCGCCGGCGTACCGGTAGCCTACGTCGGCCATCCGCTTGCCGATGAACTGCCGGAATTCCCCGATAGGGACGCGGCGCGCGAACAAATGCGGCTGTCCCCGAAACAGACCGTTGTGGCTTTGCTCCCGGGAAGTCGCCAGAGCGAAGTGAGGCAGATGGGAGAATTGTTCGCGGCCACTGCCAAGCTGGTCGCAGATCAGGTGCAGGATGTGCATTTTCTGGTGCCGCTCGTGAGCCGTGAGACGCGGCAGATTTTCGAGGAAGCGCTGTACCGCCAGAAAGCAGATGACCTGCCCATCACCATTCTCTTCGGACACGCGCAGATGGCGATGACCGCCGCCGACGCCGTACTGGTTGCTTCCGGTACTGCCACGCTGGAAGCCGCGTTGCTCAAGCGTCCAATGGTGATCACCTACAAGATGCCGTCGCTAACTGCGTGGATCATGCTCAGGCGGCGACGGCTACCCTATGTAGGCCTTCCGAACATTCTGGCCGGCGAATTCGTGGTTCCGGAAATACTGCTGGAAGACGCCAATCCGGAGAACCTGGCGCAGGCACTGTCAAACCAGTTGCACGACAAGGAAGTGCGCAAACGCCTGGCACACAGGTTTCTGGAGATTCATCGCAGTCTCAAGCAAGGAAGCGCGGCACGCGCCGTGGAGGCGATCTTGCCGTTGCTGGGCGCCATCAATTCGCGGGCGGGCTCCGGGGACGCGTTTGTCCGGGAAGTAGTGCGCGAATGAATTCGGCTGTGGCGCCAGCCCCGATCGTCTGCGGAGTGGATGAGGCGGGCCGCGGTCCGCTTG
>Ga0187893_10007216_pt1 | contig 18385 bp, 19 predicted proteins | sample MA1701074metaG_FD_139574 | JGI IMG/M metagenome (GOLD analysis project Ga0187893, IMG submission 139574) | White microbial mat communities from a basaltic lava cave in the Kipuka Kanohina Cave System on the Island of Hawaii, USA - MA170107-4 metaG ... | reverse complement strand
GTCGTAGATCGCGTGGTTGCGGGCGATCATGTAGACGCCGGCCGTGACCATCGTCGCCGCATGGATGAGGGCGCTGACCGGCGTGGGGCCTTCCATCGCATCCGGCAGCCAGGTGTAGAGCGGAATCTGCGCGGACTTGCCGATCGCCCCGATCAGCAGGCAGAGCGCGATGGCCGTGGCCATTTTGGGGGACAACTCGCCCGCGTGCGCGAACACCTGCGTGTAGTCCAGCGTGCCGAAGTTGTAGAACACGAGAAAGATCGCGAGCAGGAAGCCGGCGTCGCCGATCCGGTTCACGACGAAGGCCTTGGTCGCCGCCTTGGCCGCCGAGACCTTGTCGTAGTAGTAGCCGATCAGGAGGTAGGAGCAGAGCCCGACGCCTTCCCACCCGATGAAGAGCACCGCGTAGTTGTTGCCCATCACGAGCAGCAACATCGAGACCATGAAGAGGTTCATGTAGGTGAAGAAGCGCGTGAAACCCTCTTCGCCGTGCATGTAGCCGATCGAATAGAGATGGATCAGGAACCCGACGCCGGTCACGACCAGCAGCATGATGCAGGCAAGCGGGTCGATCAGGAAGGCGAGGTTGATGGTGAGGTCGCCGCCGAAGATCCACCGGTAGGCGACGACTTCTCGCACCATCTCGGTCTGGAGCTGATCGGCAAAGACGAGCAGCGCGGCGGCGAAGGCCAGCCCGACCGAGCTGCACGCGATGCGGCCCGCCACGTCGTGCGAATAGCGGCTCCCCAGCAGGCCGTTCACCAGGAAGGCCATTAGGGGAAGCACCGGAATCGCGATGATCAGCAGATCCGTCATGTCACCACTTGAGCAGATTCATTTCGTCCACGTTCGTCGAAATCTTGCCGCGGAAGACCACGATGATGATGGCCAGGCCCACAGCCGCTTCGCCGGCGGCGATCGCGATGACGAACAGCGCGATGATCTGGCCCGCCATGGACTCCAGGTAATGCGAGAACGCGACGAGGTTGATATTGGCGGCGTTGAGCATGATCTCCACCGCCATCAGCACGATGATGAAATTGCGGCGGATCAACACGCCGATCAGGCCGGTGGCGAAGAGGATCGCACTGACGGCGACGTATGCGCTTAAAGGAACCACGCCTACTCCTGTTCCGCATCCGCGGCCGTCGGCGTCTTGGCCAGCACGATCGCGCCGATGATCGCGCCCAGCAGGAACACGCCGACGATTTCGAACGGCAGCAGATATTCGCTGAACATCTTGATCCCGACCGCGTAGCTGTCCCCGTCTTTCAAGACAGCGGCGGACGGCGCGTCGCCTTTGATGCCGCCGAACGGCGACCGCATAACCAGCAACAGCAGCTCGCCGCAGATCGCCACCGCGGCGAAGAGCACGACGGCGTATCTGGTGTGCAGGTATCGCTCGTCGGTTTTCAGGTTCATCAACATGAGCACGAAGAGGTAGAGGATCAGGATCGCCCCGGCATAGACGATCACCTGCACGGCCCAGAGGAACTCGGCATTGAGCAGAATGAACAGGCCCGAGACGTGGAGGAGCAGCGCCAGGAGTGCCAAGCCGCAGTGGACGGGATTCCGCAACGCGACCGTGAGAATTCCGGCCGCAATGCTCACCACTGAAAAATAGACGAAAAAGACAGGGACCATCTTGTGATCAGGTCAAATGCTTGGGGGGGGGTTGCGTGGACTGCTTCACTGACTGGGGAAAGAAGTAGCGGTAGTCGTGGTACATCTGGTCGTTCTTCTCCTGCCCATGCGCGTACAGGTACTTCTTGGCGTCCTCCAGATGCTGCTCGCCGATCTGGTAGAGACGTTTCTTGTCGAACAGCAGTGTCCGCTTGTCGTGCGTGGAAAACTCGTACATCTTCGTCATGGCCAGCGCGTTGACCGGGCAGGCCTCAACGCAGTAGCCGCAGAAGACGCACTTCGTGATGTCGATGTAAAACTCGCTCGCGTAGCGCTGCAGGGGCAGCGATTTGTCCTCCGCGCTGATCACCTTGATGCATCGGGAGGGGCAGGCCGCCTCGCAGAGGTCACAGCCAACGCAGCGCTCCTTGCCATCGTCGTAGCGCAGCAGGCCCAGGGCGCCGCGATGCGCGTCCGGAATCACCCGCTGCTCGCGCGGATACTGGAACGTGATCGGCTTGTGGAGCATGTGCTTGAAAGTGACCTTCATCGCGCTCCAGATTTCTGCGAAGAGGGCCGCCTCCCAGATTTTCCTGACTGCTGTCACGACGCTCATGCGTGTCTCCGCGCCTATGCCTTCTCGACGCTCACCGCCGTCTGCTTGAAATAGGGCACGCCGGTGGCGGCATCCACCTCGACGCTCATCAAGTCCTTAACGGGCGGATTGTTGAAGTGCTCGGGGTAGAAACAGGACTCCGGCATGACGCTCAGATCCGCCCTGGCGCCCAGCACCGCCGAGCCCTTGGCCGACGAGACTCGGACCCGGTCGCCGTCCTTCAGCCCCATCCGGTCCATGTCCTGCGCATTCATGTGCAACTGCCCGTTGCCGGAGGCGATCAGGAGCAGCCCGGAGGCCTGCGTGGACAATTTCCCCGAATGGTACAGTAACTGGCCCATGGTGAGGCCGAACCGCTTGCCGCCGTCAGCCGCCTTCGTCTCCGCGCGGTACCTGCCCGCCACGTCTGCTTTGTACCCATTGGCAAGATAGCCGTCCGGATTCACCGTCACTTTTTTGGGCTGGCCCAAATTGTAGTAGCCGGGCAGCACCTTCATGATCTCGCGCTGGATGTCCTGCGCCGATTCGTATTCCATCGACGCGCAGCCGAGTCCGCTGCCGATGGCCGCCAGGATCTGCCAGTCCGGGAGGCTCTCGCCGGCCGGGTCCATGGTCTGCCGGATGCGCTGCACCTTGCCGTCCTGGCTCGTCATCGTGCCGTCTTTTTCCGCGAAGGTGCAGGCCGGCAGGACGATATGGGCGAGTTGCGCCGTCTCCGTCATGAAGGGGTCCTGGACGATCAGCAGGTCCAGCTTCGCCAGCGCCGCCCTGACTTCGGCCGAGGCCGGCAGGGTACCCAGTGGATTTTCGCCGATCAGGTAGAGCGCCTTGATCTCCCCGCTCCGGCACTTCTTGAGAATGTCCATCAATCCGGTGCCGGCGCCCTTGCCCGGAAGCGGCGCGCTCCACGCCTTGGAGAACTTCGCGCGCTTCTCATCATCGTCGAACGGAGCCTGGCCGGGGAGAAACTCAGGCGACGTCCCCATGTCCACCGCGCCCTGCTCGTTGGCTTCCTCGGTCACGGTGTTGATGCCGCAGCCGGGCTTCCCCAGCTTGCCCGTCACCCACAACAGATCGATCAACGCGAGCACGTGCCGGTAGCCGTCGGGGCGGCGCACGATGCCCTCCCCGCAGATGATGACCGACCGCGGCGCTTCCGCGAACACGGATGCCGCCTCGTTGATCCGGTCTTTCGACACGCCGGTCACGGAGGAGACCGCGTCGAGCGAGAGCCCCGCCACCGCCTGCTTGAGCGCGGCGAAGGCCGGCGCATGTTTGCCGGTCACGTCCGTGTCGATCAGGTCCTGCTCGATGACGGATTTGACGAGCCCCTTCACGAAGAGGCCTTCGGTGCCGGGCTTGACCAGCGTCGGATGCGACGCCAGCCTGGCCAGGTTCGTGTTGGCCGAGTCCACCACGATGACCTGCGATTTGTAGACGCGGATCGCTTCCTTCACCCGCACGCTGAAGACGGGATTGGTTTCCGTGACGTTCGAACCGACCACCAGGATGGCCTTCGCCTTGGTGATGTCCGCCGTGTCGTTCGTCATCCGGCCGACGCCCAGGGCATGCCGCACCGCATGGACGAAATTCAGGTGTCCGTAGCGCGCGCTGCTGTCGAGCTGGTTGGTGCCGATTGCGGCGCGCATCAGCTTCTGGAACAGGTACAGCTCTTCATTGCTGCAGCGGGCCGTGACGAGGCCGGCAACGGCGTTCGGCCCGTGCTTGGCCTTGATGTCGGCGAGGCGGCCGACCACCGTCTCGACGGTTTCGATCCAGGGCGATTCCGCCAACTTCGCGCCCTTCCGGACCAGCGGCTGCGTGAGCCGCGCCTTGCTGTCGATGAACTGGAAGCCGAACCGGCCGCGCACGCAGATGCCGCCGTGGCCCTGCGCCGTCTCGGAGCGCTCGCCCCATTTGTTTTTCCAGGACAGTGGCGAAGTCACCCGGACGACTTCATTGTCCTTCGTTTCCAGATGCAGCTGGCAGCCGTCGCCGCAATAGTTGCAGGTGGTCGTCGTCTTCTTGAGCTGCCAGGGCTTGTAGAGGTACTTCGAGAACTTGTTCGTGATCGCGCCGACCGGGCAGACCGCGAGGCAGTCGCCGCAGAATTCGCAGGCCAGCGGGACATCGCCCTTCGCCACCACCTGGGTGAACCCGCCCTTCTTCATGAACTGGAGGGCGTCGATCATCAGCACGTCCTTGCAGATGTTGATGCATTCGCCGCAGGCGATGCAGCGGTTCATGTTGAAGTCGAGCACGAGGCTGCGGGTGTCCTCCGGAATCAGTTTCTGCTTGGCGTTGGCCAGCGTGGTGACCTGGTGCTGGAACGCCATGTCCTGCAGTTCGCAGTGGCCGTCCGCATCGCAGACCGGGCAGTCCAGCGGATGGACCGAGAGGTGCTTCTCGACGGCCTTCTTCCTGGCCTGGAACAGATCGTCGCCTTCCGTGCGGATGACCATGCCGGCCGTCGCCTTGGCCGTGCAGGAGCGGACGGGCGCCTTCTTCCCCTCCTGCATGACGAGGCACATGCCGCAGGAGCCGAAGGGATCGAAGGTGTAGTGGTAGCACATGGCCGGGATGATCTTGCCCGTGCTCGAGATCACGTCGTAGAGCGACACGCCATCCTTGGCGGTGACAGTCTGGCCGTCGATCGTCAGTTCGATCGACGCCGCTTCAACGTCTGGATTGGTTGCTGGTTTCAAACCCATGTTCGGTTCCTTGTTACCGGTCGCATTCGCCCATCACGATGTCATAGGTGCCGAAAATCGTCACCGCATCGGCGATCATGTAGCCGCGCGACATGTGATCGAACGCGCCCATATGAATGAAGGAGGGCGACCGGATCTTCATCCGGTAGGGCTTCCCGCCGCCCGTGCTCACGATATAGAACCCGAGTTCGCCCTTGTGCGCCTCGGTGCCGCAGTAGATTTCCCCGGGAGGCGCGTCGAATCCCTGCGAAAACAATTTGAACTGCTGGATCATGGAGTCGAGGTTCGTGAAGACGCGATCCTTCGGCGGCAGCGTGACGCTCGGCACGCTGGCCATGATTGGTCCCTCCTGCATCTGGTCCAGGCATTGCTTGATGATCTTGACGCTCTCGTAGAGCTCCATTACGCGAATCCAGTACCGGTCGTAGGTATCGCCGTTCTTGCCGACCGGCACATTGAAGTCGCACTTGGGATAGGCCGCGTAGGCCTCGTATTTCCGGAGATCGTAGTCCACGCCCGATCCGCGCAGCGTGGGACCGCTGAGTCCGAAGCTCAGGGCGTCCTCCGCCGAGATTACCGCCACGCCCTTGGTGCGCGCCAGCCAGATGCGGTTCTTTTCGAGGAACACCTGATATTCGTCGATCTTGGGAGGAAAATAATCGAGAAATGCCCGCAACTTGGCGATCAGCGACGGCGAGAGATCGCGCTCGACCCCGCCGATGCGGTACCAGCTCGTCGTCAGGCGCGCCCCGCACAGCTCGTCGAACCAGTCCAGCAGAATTTCGCGGTCCCGGAACGTGTAGAAGAACACCGTCATCGCGCCGATGTCGAGGGCCTGTGTCCCCAGCCAGAACTGATGGCCGATGATCCGCTGCACCTCCGCCACGATCGTCCGGAGATACTCGGCCCGGTCCGGCACCGTGATGTTCATCAGCTTTTCGACCGCGCGGCAGTAGGCGAAATTGTTGTACATCGCGCAGACGTAATCGAGGCGGTCGGTATGGGGGATGAACTGGTGGTAGGTGCCCTCCTCGGCCAGTTTTTCCACGCCGCGATGCAGGTAGCCCATCACCGGCGTGGACTTCACCAGCCGTTCGCCTTCCAGCTCGAGGATGACTTTCAGCACTCCGTGCGTGCTCGGATGTTGCGGCCCCATGTTGAGCAATAATTCTTCCGTGCGCTGCAGCGGCAGCGTGGCGGTCTCCGGATGCTCCGGATCCACCTTATAGATGGTGTCGCGCTGATCTTCGAACCGGTAGGTTTTTTCCGTGTCGCGCACGTCAGGCCTTCTCGTTCAGAAACTCGAACGTGTCCCGCCAGCCCTTGCCCTGCAGCGGGAAATCCTTCCGCAGGGGATAGCCCTCGGTATAGTCGTCCGGCATCAGAATCCGGCGCAGGTCGGGATGGTTCCGGAACCGGATGCCCATCATGTCGTAGACTTCGCGCTCCATGAAGTTGGCGCCGTGCCAGACGTCCGTCAGGGAATCCACCTGGCAGTCCGATTCGGGCACGCGGGTCTTCAGCCGGATCCGGTGCCGCCTGCGGATCGAGGCCACTTCCCAAACCACTTCGAAACGTTCCTCGTCGTCCGGCCAGTCGACCGAACTGACGTGCACCATGTAATCGCAGTCGACTTCGGGATCGCGGCGCAGGAATTCCGCGATCGCATGCACCGTCTCCCGCCTGACCGTCACCGCCAGATCGCCGCGCCATTCCACGGCATCGACGAATCCGTCGACAAACTCCCGCTTGATGCGTTCGACCAGGGGATGCATCGACGTCAGGCCTTCACCTGTTCCGGTTGTTTCGTGAACACGCGCTTCTGCATGATGCGCTCCTGCAACTTCAGAATGCCGTCGAAGAGCGCTTCGGGGGTCGGCGGGCAGCCCGGCACGTAGATGTCCACGGGCACGAAGCGGTCCACGCCCTGCACCACGCTGTAGCTGTCGTAGATGTTGCCGGAGGTTGCGCAGGAGCCCATCGCGATCACGTACTTCGGCTCCGGCATCTGATCATAGATCTTGCGAATCACCGGCGCCATGCGTCGGCAGACCGTGCCGGCCACGATCATCAGGTCGGACTGGCGCGGCGAGGCGCGGAACACGCCGGCGCCGTAGCGGTCCATGTCGTACCGCGAGGACACGGCGGCGATCATCTCGATCGCGCAGCAGGCCAGCCCGAAGGTCATCGGCCAGAGCGAGCCCTTGCGCGCCCAGTTGACGGCCCGTTCGACCGTCGTGGTGATGACGTCGATGTCGCCGTCCTTCTGATGCCGGCCGAGTTGAATCAGTCCCATTCGAGGGCTCCTTTTTTCCACGCATACACGTAGGCCACGACGAACAGCGCGATGAAGATCAGCATTTCGATCAGGCCGACGAGGCCGATTTTGAAAAAGGTCACGGCCCAGGGATAGAGGAAGATCACTTCGATGTCGAAAATGACGAACAGCATCGCGAAGATGTAGTACCGGACGGGAAACGGCATGCGGGCGTCCGAGAACGGCTCGCTGCCGCACTCATAGGCGCTGAGTTTTTCTGATTCCGGATATTTCGGTTGGACGAAATAGCTCAGGACAAGCGTGACGACGCCGAAGGCCAGCGCAATCCCGATAAAGAGAAGGACCGGAAAGTACCGACCCAAATAGTCGAGGAGCTGTTCGGATCCGATCATGCGATCTTCTCCTAACTATCTGAACTTCAAAGAGTAAGGCAGTCATGGTAGTCGAATTTTTCCGGTCAAATCAAGCGCTCAAATGGCCTACACCGATTCGGCCCCAAAAGCCCCAGTGGAACCCCTGCGTTGGAAGTGATTGTTTTCTTGCATGGAAAGCGATCTGCACGAGACGGCGACGACCGCTCATTCATGGATTCACGGGAAAGATCGCAACAAAGAAAGAGCGGTCGGAGACGTTTAGCGGGACTTTTTCATGCGATCAGACGACATGCGTAATTTGGGAGGAGAATCGGGGCGACGCACGTCCCACTCGGCGGTCAGCGGGGAGAGCGCCTTGGCCTTCTTGCGCCGGTGGATCTGGGTTTCGATCCTCGGTGGATGGGCGCCGGAAGGAGGCGTGCCGCCCGGTCGTGATTGCTGTTGCTCGCCCATTCTGCACAGGCTCCATGGAGGGGGAAAATCGAAAGCAGTTTCACCCTACCATGCCCGGCCGGCCCCGATCAAACGCCGCAATTTCATGGGCTTTGCTTGACAATGCGCCTTGATTTGCTATTGTGTGCGCAAGATATTTTTGAAGAGGAGACACTCGATGATGACGAAGCTCGGCGCCGGTCTGTCGGTCGTGTGTGCAGCCGTCCTGTGCGGGCCCATGACCGTCATGACTGCAGACCCATTCGCGATCGAAAGGCCCGAGGCCGGCATCTCCACGGAATCGCCCTTTGCGGGCAAAAACTTCTCCGCCGGCTTTATCCGCCCTCCGACACCCTATGACGCGCAGGTGAGCCAGATCACCGGCGACAATCAAACGACGGGCAACAAGCGGCTGCTCGGCCGGGGCGACCAAATTTACCTGGAACTGAACAACCCGCAAGAGACCGCGCCGGGCGACAAATTCACCCTCTACCGGCGGGTCAAGAAAGTCTTCCATCCGGTCCGCGGCCAGTACCTCGGCGATCTCACCGCGGTCCTCGGTGTTGCGAATGTGCTGCGCGTCACGGGCAACCAGGCCACCGTCAAGATCGAGCGCTCCTACGACGCCATCTTCCCCGGCGACGGCGCGATGCGCCAGACGCCTTCCGCGCCGGCGCCGGCTCCATCCAGCCAATCGCTGCCGGACGGAACCGGAATGATCATCGAATTGCCGCCCGGGCAGACCCTGATTGCGCAGGGACATGTCGTCTACACCGATTGGGGGCGCAATGACGGGGTCAAGATCGGCGACAAGCTGCTGGTCTTCCGCGAGAACCCAGGCATCCCGCTTCAAATCATCGGCGAATTGCGAATCATCGCCGTCGAAGACCAGACCTCCACGGCGCGGGTGAGCCGTTCGCTGGCGCCATTTTTCCAGGGCGACCGCTTCGCCGCGAAAGCCACCCTTGAAAAACAGCTCGGCATTGAAATGTCCCCGGACGCGCAATCCCGGCAGGACACGCTCTTTCAGGAAATGACCCCGGCATCAGCCGCCGTGGCGCCCGCGCCCGCAGCCAGGGAAATGCCCCAGGACGCGCATGCCTCGCCGCAGTCGCGGGACATCGAACGCGAACTGGCCGAACTGGCCAGAAAACTGCAGTTCGATCCAGGCACCGCGCCGGCGACGACCGCCAGCGCGCCGATCCTGAGACAGATTAAAGCGCTGCTGAAGGAAGCGCCGAACAGACGGCTGGTCATCGCCGGGCATACGGACAACCAGACCATCGGCCCCTCGCTGAAGCAACAGTATCTTTCGAATCAGGATCTCTCGAAGGCCCGTGCCGCGGCCGTGGCCGGCTACCTCTCCGAGGACGGCGAGACCGACCCGAAGAACATTTCGGTGGTCGGCTACGCGGACACCAAGCCGGTCGCCAGTAACGGCACTGAAGCGGGGCGCAAACGAAACCGTCGAATCGAAATCACCCTGCTGCCCAGCGAACAGACATCCGCTCCTGCGTCGAGAGACGTCATGCCGGAAACCAAGGGCTCGTCCCTGCCCACTCCGTAACACCTTTCGTACGGGGACAATTGTTCCCCACCCTTTCGCGCTGCTAGAATGCCGGATGCCCTCGCAAGGCCGCGTGCCTGATTCCGACTCCCTCGCCGTGTCCTCCGCCCGTTCCGCCTTTGCCGATGTCATCGTGCCGAGACACCTGCATCGCACGTTCACCTACGGCATCCCTGAATCGTTGCGGCCGCGCGTCCGCATCGGCAGCCTGGTCCGGGTGCCGCTGGGACCCAGCACCGTGCCGGGCGTCGTCGTCACGGTTTCGTCCGAGGGCCCGCCGCTTCCGGCCACGACGAAGGCGGCACCCTTCCGCGTGCGGGACATTCTCGCTGTTGCGGACGAGTCGGCGGAGGTCACGGTGCCGCCGGATATTCTGGAACTCACGCGGCAGGTGTCGGAATATTATCTGGCCCCCTGGGGTCAATGCCTGCGCCTGATCCTGCCAGCCCTGCCCGGCGCGCCCGGGACAACGCGCTCCCGGCGGACAGTCCCGGCCCCTCGGCAGCCATCCGACTCCGCCGCTTCGACCGGCCCGCTTCAATTGCCGGTCGCGGCCACGCCACCCTGGTGGCCGCGCATCCAGGACGCGCTGTCGCATCATCGGCACGAGACGTTTCTCGCCGAAGACACCCCGCCGCGCCGGTGGGCGCTGATGCTGGAGGCCATTGACCTGGCGCTGCGGCAGAAGCGCTCTGTGCTCCTCATCTCGCCGGAGATCCTCCGCGCGACGGCACTGGCGGCGCTCAGCCGCCGCCTCTGGCCCAATCGCGTCGCGCAGCTCCACAGTGACCTGCCGCCCGCCGAGCGCGCGCGCGAATGGCGCCGTATTCAACGAGGCGACGCGGATCTCGTCATCGGCACGCGCTCCGCGGTCTTCGCGCCGCTGCGCGCCCCCGGCATGATCTGCGTGGACGATGAGGACGATCCCTCGCTCAAGGAGGAGCAGGAACCGCACTACCATGCGCGTGACGTCGCCGCCATGCGGGCCCGGCAGCACGGCGCGGTCCTGCTGCTAGGGACGGCTCACGCCTCCGTCGAGACGCGCCAGCGCGCTGGCCTTCAGAAGTTCCTCACGCCGGCGCCGCACGCCGCCGTGCAACTGGTTGATCTCCGACAGACGCCCGCGCGCAGGCTGCTCTCGGAGCCGATGCTCGCCGGCATCCGGACAGCCCTGAGCGCCAGGACCGGCGCGATCCTGTTCGCCAATCGGAAGGGCTTCGCCTCCGCGCTCCACTGCCGGGACTGCGGCGCCTCGCCGGCCTGCGCGCGCTGCAGCGTGGCGCTCACGTTATATAAGCGGACCCACCAGCTGACCTGCCGCTACTGCGGCGCGGTCCAGCCGGTTCCCGACATCTGTCCGAGCTGCCGGTCTTCCAGGATCGAGCCGGTCGGCTCCGGCACGGAACGGCTGGAGGAGGAACTGCGACGGCTGTTTCCCGATGCGCGCATCGGCCGGCTCGACCGGGATACGGCGCGCACGCCCGAACAGGCCGCGCGGCTTCGGAACGGTGTCGCCGCCGGAGAGTTGCACGTCCTGATCGGCACCCAGCTGTTGTTTCAGGGCCTGCCCATCCAACCGGTCGGCTTCGTCGGCATTCACTACGCGGACACGGGATTGCACCGGCCGGATTTCCGCTCGGCGGAACGGACCTATCATGCGCTGTGCGATGCCGTCAGCCTGGCACGCCTGGACGGCCAGGTGGTGCTCCAAACGATCCTGCCCGATCATCATGTGATCGCCTCGATCGCCGGCAGCAACCCGGCGCGTTTTCATGAACAGGAACTGTCCTTCCGGCGCGCCCTGGGCTATCCGCCCTTCGCGCACCTCATCAGCCTCTGCGTGTCGGGGAAAACGGAGATCGCTGTTCGCGCAGCGGCGGAACGGTGGGCTGCGGCCGTGAAAGAACAGGGCAAGAGACAGCCTGGGGTCGTGACGGTTCTCGGCCCCATCCCGGCCACGGTTGAACGGGTTCGCGGACGTCACCGCTGGCAGATTCTGGTTAAATCACCCGACGGAAACCAGGCGCAACAGAATGTACGGGCCACCTTGGAGAAAATGGAATCCGGGAAGGAGTCTCGGAACCTGAAATTTGACGTGGATGTAGATCCGCTGGAATTAGGGTAGCTCACCGCCGATGCTGTGACTGCTTCTGCGCCCGTGTTTCGTCCATCACCTCAGCCTTAGCCTCAGCCTGTTCCATCTCATTCCGCCTGATCCAGCGGAAGATTCCGCTTCCAAAACTGATCCAGAAGACGGATGAAAACAGTCCGGCCACGACGGCCGTGAGAATCAGTCCCATCTGTTCGTCCGAAGGTTCCGCCGCCACCCGGCGCACCTGCACCATTGTCGCGATCGGCCAGGCGGCGCTGGCGGCTCCCAGCAACAAACAGGCCCAAGCCCACACACGTCCGATCGTCGAACCCTGCCAGAACAGAAATCCGGTCACGCCCAGCGCGACGGCCGCCACAAACGCGACCGGGAGTTCTCCCCAGACAAGCCAGAAGCCGGTCGTGACGACAATCGCGCCAAGGATCGCGTGCAACCGAGTCATCCACATGGTGTTCGTGGTGCGAAGCGGCCATGCCGCCGCTTCGCACCCGCGTATTCACTCCCCCTATGCCCGCTGCTGCTTGGCCTTGGCGACAAAGTTCCTGACAATCTCGGCCGCCACGTCTTTCCCGCCCATCCCAAACGCGATCGCCAGGCCCAGCCCGATCGTGCCGAGGATGATCTGGATGGACGAGGTGATGATGGTGGTATCGATATCGATCTGCTCCAGCGCCATCACGCCAGCGAACACGACCACCACAAGGCGAACGCTCTTGGAGAGGGCCGTCGCGCCGTCAAGCCTGTTGGCCGTCGCCGCATTGAGCACAATCTCGCTGAAAAAGTGGCCGAGCAGCAACCCGCCGGCCACCACGAGCACCGCGCCGATGAGCTTGGGGATGAACAGCACGAACCGCTCCAGCAGTTGCGAGACCACGGTCAATTGAACCGCATTCGCCGCAGACACGAGAAACATCAGGATGATCAGCCAGTACACCAGAAACCCGATCACGAACGCCGGTGAGTGGCCAAACCCCAGTCGTGAGAGCAACTCGTTGATTTTGACTTTCTCGGCATACTCGTCCATGTGGAGAAATTTGAAAAACTTTTCGGCCGCGGTGCGCGCAATCTTTCCCACGACCATGCCGATCAGCAGCAGCAGCAGTGCCGCCAGCACTGCAGGAAGTTTCACCAGGATTTCGCTCAACAGTTGTTGCACCGGCCCCATCAACAAGGATACCAAGTCTTGCGACATGATTGACCTCCAATATGTGAGTTGCGTCGAGCTTGCGTGTCGAAAGCCGGCCGTCGACCGGCCAGGGGACACCAGTGTGAGAAGTTCGGCGGACAAAGTCAATTCCTGCGACAGGTCGGGCCGGAGTTGAGTTCTCCCTGGTCATGTCGTATGGTGCTTGTACACGTGTCGCTGCCCCCATGCCGCACATCGTCATTTTTACAGACCTCGACGGGAGTTTGTTGGATGCGAAGACCTACTCCTTCGACGCCGCGCGGGAGGCACTGGATGCGCTCCGCAACCGCGGCATCCCGCTGATTCCGGCCTCAAGCAAAACGCGCGTGGAGATTGAACGGCTCCGCGCCGGCCTGGACCATCACCACCCCTTCATCGTCGAGAACGGCGGCGGGGTGTTCATTCCCAAGGGCTACTTCGATTTTCCCCTGGAGAGAGCCGTGCTTCGCGGTCCCTACCAGGTGATCGAACTCGGCCTGCCCTACGTCGCCTTGCGGCTGGCGCTGAAGGAGATCGCCCATGCCCTCAACTGCCGGATCCGTGGATTCGGGGATATGACGACGGAAGAAGTTGCCGAGCGGATGGGACTGAGTCCCTCCGACGCGTTGCTCGCCAAGCAACGGGAGTACGACGAGCCGTTCATCGTCGAATCGGACCCACCGCCCGTCGACGAGATCCATCGCAAAGCCGAGGCGCGCGGACTCCGCTGCACGAGCGGCGGGCGGTTTGATCACTTGATGGGGCCGAGCGATAAGGGATCGGCCTGTCGCTACCTCATCGACTGTTACCGGCGCTGCTACGGCGCGATCACCACCGTGGCGATCGGCGACAGTCTCAACGATCTCCCCATGCTGGCCGAGGCGGACCGGCCGATCCTCGTCCAGCGGACCGACGGCACGCACGATCCCAACGTCACGCTCCCCAACCTGATCCGCGCGCCGGGCATCGGTCCGGTTGCATGGAACGACGCGGTCCTCAATCTGATGGCGACGCTCTGACCTCGATCCGTTCGTCCCGCCATTTCACGGCGCCGGCATGACCTCCACGGAAACCTCATGGTTGAGTTCGACGCCGGAACGCTGTACGTCGAGAACGCGATAAGTTTGACGGCCGCCCGCCCGGAAACAGAGACTCGCCTTGTCATCGGGAGGAATGACGGCGGCCATGTGCGAGTTGGTGGAATTGGAGAATCCGTGTTCGCACGACACGTCCCCGTGTTGCAGCCCATTGAAGATGACGGACACCGGCGTCTTCCGCACATTGACCCATCGGACTTCCTCTCCCGCCTGTGCACGAACGTTGCTATCCGAGACGCCCTCGTCGATCACGACATAATGAATGCGACCGGACGCAGATGGAACGGAAGGACCCGTCTGCGCGCATCCGGCCGACAGCATGAAGACCATGACTCCGAGCAGCATGATTCGGTGGCAGCGCGCCGGGCTCGCCATCAGGATCCCTCCTTGCGTTAAAGATGTTTCAGATCGTCGCTCATGCGATCTCGTGGATGGGCCGACAATCGCTGCTCCAGAAAGTCCTTCGCCAGATCCTTCGCACCGAGACCGAAGGCCACCGCCGCCGCCAGCACGACGCCGCCCAGTACGATTCCGAATCCGACCACGACCACCGTCTTCGCGACGCCCAGCTGTTCCAGCGCCATCGCCATCGCAACCGCCTGAACTCCCCACCGGGAACAGGCCGCCAGCAGACGCGCGGGCGGAAGGCCGGCGTTCACGGCTCCGATCAATGCCGCTTGCGAGACGAAATTCGACAGCAGATAGCCGGCCAGCAGAATCAGGGACGCCGTGAACAAGTGGGGCAGGTATGCCAGGAACGACCGGGCAAATGCGTTCACCGGCTGCAGGTTCAACGCACCCAGGGCTGCCGTCGTCGCGAAGAGCAGCAGAATCCAATACGACGTCCGTCCGACCAGACGCGAAGGATCGGTTTTGACTCCGCCTCGCAAGAGCGCGGCGTTCACCCCGATCCGGTCGCAGAGGCGGTCCAGCCCGACCACGCGCAAAACCCGCTCGACCAGATGGCCGGTTGCCCACGCCGCGACCAGTCCGACCGACAGGATCATGACCATGGCTAGCACGTTCGGCAGCAGCGCGAGGATGTTCTGTCCCAGGGTCTTCAGGGGTTCCAGTAGCACCGTTTCTGCAAAGGCTCGCATGGTCACCTCTCTTCAGCAAAGCGCCGGACCGGCGACGGATGGTGAATGGGGTTGCTCGTGCCCGGTCTTCGCCGTCATGTGCGAATCGTGGTCGGCGGCCTGTGTACGCTCCCGGCCTTTCCACCGTTCCACCAGATACGGTTTGCGCTGCTCGAAGGCCTGGCACAGCGCCTCGATCCTGACCTCGGCTTCCGTCGAGGTCAGCCCTTGTGTCTCGATCACGAAGGACGCGGTGCGTCCCAGATACAGCGGCGTGAGCGCCTTGAGAAGATGCGCATACGGCAGCGTCCGGTGGTGAGCCGCCGCCGCCACGTCGTAAATCAGACGCGCCCAGAGGTCGTCCGCCATCCGGAACTCCTGTTGCGGGCAATCCTTGAGCGGCAGCAGTTCGTTGATCGTGTCCGACGCCAGCATCTGCCGCCAGATCGATTCGAGGTCGGTCGCGCCCTGCCGAAACATGCCGACCATGCGTTCCACGTTGACGTGGACAGGCTCCACCCCCACGTCATACTGAAATCCGAACAGTTCGGCCGGCCTCGACCCCGTCACGTCCGGCCAGAGCGCCTGGTGCTCTTCCATCAGGGCCAGCACGGCGCCCATCACCTGAACCAGCATCGATGAGAGATCGGCCGCCGGGTCTTTGGGATTGTGGATCTTGGCGCCCAGAAAACTCTGGCAGACCCGCGCCCCGCTCGCGATCGCCTCGGTGGTCATCCAGACGTCGATCCCGAACCGCGCCACGTCCGACTCCCAGACACGCTTGTCCAGATAGTGCTCGGCGAGCCGGCCCGAAAAACCGAAGTCGCCGCCGATCGGTTGCCGGATGCGCTGCCCGTAGAGGGCCCTGGTCAGGGGATACACAATGCCATTCGTGATGGTGCCGTCGTATTTGTGGCGCAAGTAATACGGCGCGACGTAGTCATACCCTTTGTTCAGCACCGGGAGAATCAGCAATTCAATCCACTCGGGCGTGATGCTGCGCAAGTCCGAATCCACCACGGCGCAGGCCTTCGCATTCAACCGCCGCGCGATTTCGAAAATGGTCCGAAATGCGCTGCCTTTCCCTGGAACCCCGTGATACGGCGTGATGATTTTATTGAGCGGGCTCTGGCGGTCGCCGATGAACATCGTGCCGAAATCCACGCCGGTGCGCGCGACGACGTCCGGCGTGCCATCCGATGAGCCTCCGTCCGAATTCACCACCACCGCCCGCCAGCCGGAGAAATACTTGGCCAGCCCGGCGCCGACGACGGACACCACGCGCCCGATCGTATCCGCGTTGTTGTAGCTCGGGATGCCGACCACGAGATCCGCCGCGCCAATCTCATGAATCTTGGCCTCGGTGTCCGAAGTCAGGCCCAGCGCTTCGACGGTCATGCGTGGACCTGCTCGCGGGCGGCCGTGGGATCCCATTCATGGTCGTCTTCGACGGCCTCGATGAGGCGGCCGAAGATATCCGGTACGGCCGCGGCGACGCGGCTCCAGTTCGAGATCATCGGCACGCCGAGCGGATCGTCCAGGAATCCCTCCGTCGCCAGCTTGATGCCCCTGAGAAACACCTCGACGGCCGTGCGTTCCTCGTGACGGTCGAACTTGAGGCTGTTGATGGCCGCATCATTTTCGTACCGGCTGATGGCTTCCTGCGCCGCCTGCAAGTAGGTGGCCCGCAGGGTCTTCAGCATCCCTTCCGACAGCACGACGCCTTCGCTGGCCAGATTGCGGAACAGCGCCTTGGTGATGTCCGTGCACATCTTGAGCAGGCCCGCGTCCGGGTTCTCAGCCGACAGCACCTGATGCTTGTGCTCGTAGCTGTCCGCAATGTCGACCTGGCAGACCCGGCGCAACGCACAGTTGCGATAGACTTCCGCCAGCACGCCGATCTCCAGCCCCCAGTCGCCGGGAATCCGGTTGATGCGCGCAAGATCCGGCACCATGGCGAATTCCCCGGCCAGGGGATAACGGAAGCTGTCGAGAAACGTGAGCAGCGGGTGCGGCCCGGCCAGTTGTTGCAGGCTGCGGAGCATCGGCGTGATGAACAGGCGCGTGACCCGTCCGTACAGGCGGTCCGTCACGCGACTGTAATAGCCCTTGCAGAACTCGTAGCCGAGGTTCGGATTGGCGACGGGGTAGCAGAGCCGGGCCAGGTATTCGCGGTTGTAGCTCAGAATGTCGCAATCGTGGAGCGCGATGACCTTGCTCTGCCGGCGGGCCAGCACGTAGCCGAACGCCATCCAGCAGCCCCGTCCCTTGCCCTGCAGGCCGATGTCGATCCCGTGGGAGACGAGCAGCTTGAGGATGTTCTGAATGTGCGCGCCGTCGTTCCAGACGAGCCGAACCCGCTGCGGCAGCACCGAGAAGTACTCCTTGGCCAGCCGGAATTCCAGGGCGGACGCCTTGTCCAGCGAGACGACGATCTCGTTCAGATAACGGACCTGCGCGAGCGTGTCGACGATATCCTTCAGTGCCGGCCGCGCCAATTCGGCATAGAGCGACGGAAGCACCAGCGCAATGGGGTTGTCCGTTGCATGCCGCTCGAGCTCGGCCTCGAGTTGCTCCAGGTTGGGTTGCCCAAGGCGATGCAGAACCGTCACCACGCCGTTTTGATGGAAATCAGACATGACAGCCTCCCGTGATCACGCCACCCGAGCGCGTGGCGGCGCCATCACTTAAAGATGGACCGGGCCACGCCATCCGGTGAAGCGTAGACCACAACCCAATCCCCTTCCTGCACAATGCCGACTATCGCCGTCTGCTCATCCACCGTGAATGAAACGGCCTCTCCTTTTGCATTTCTGATCACACAGGCCTCCGCCGAAAGCGACACCACGTGTCCCTTCACGAGCAGGAACGACACTACCTCAGGTTTTGACGACGACCCGGCAGGAGATCTGTCCGTCTCCCCCGCGCCCAGCAAAAGGAACGCGCTGACGATGAGCAGCAGACCCCAGGATCGAGGCGTCATGTGATTCGCGATCTGACCGGGGCCGACCGTTGCACCCATGTCCGGAATGAGCGATCTCGGCGGTTCCATCCGGCACCTCGTTGATTGAGCAACTCGCGCGCAGCTAGGAACTTTCTTTGATAAAGAGCGCCCGTCCGTCGGCCGACGCGGAAACCTCGACCTTCTTTCCCTCTTTCACCGCTCCCTCGATTTTCGTTCCCTTGTCGATTTTGAACAGCACGGACTTCCCCGCCTCGTCCCTGACTACGCACACCTCTCCGCCCAACATCACGACTTCGCCTTTCACCGATTGCGCTGGGACCGGCGCAAATTTCGAATCGGCGCCGGCGAGCGCATGGTTTCCTCCGCCC
>Ga0187893_10007214_pt1 | contig 18387 bp, 16 predicted proteins | sample MA1701074metaG_FD_139574 | JGI IMG/M metagenome (GOLD analysis project Ga0187893, IMG submission 139574) | White microbial mat communities from a basaltic lava cave in the Kipuka Kanohina Cave System on the Island of Hawaii, USA - MA170107-4 metaG ... | reverse complement strand
CTGAAGACCCGGGAAGGCCGGGCCATTTACGGGCGCCGCAAATGCACGGTGGAACCGGTGTTTGGGATCATCAAATCGGTGCTCGGCTTCCGACAGTTTTACCTGCGTGGACTGCAAGCAGTCTCGGGCGAATGGACCTTGGTCAGCATGGCTTGGAACCTGAAGCGGATGTTCGCCCTCGAGCAGAAGAAACTGCGAGCTCAGACTGCCTGAAGTTTACTGGTCTCTTGTTCCAAACCGTGCTGAAGCTGCCTAAACGAAACGTTGCTTGTCGCCGAGACGCTGTGCCGCGTTTACTTCGATTCGGCGGTTAACTTGTACCGACACATCGCCACCTGCCGAACTTAAGTCCGACAGGCTGCTAGGGACCCAGGGGCATCGCTGGCAATCATGTGTGCTTGGAACCCAACGATATTTCAGCCATGCTAATAATAGTATGTCGGTCCCGCCGGGGTATGGTTGGCGCTCTTCACGCTGTCGTGGTTAGAATCATTGTCCATGCTCCAAAAACTCGGGCGATATGAGATCATCGAAGAACTTGGCCGTGGCGCCATGGGCGTCATCTATAAAGCCAAGGATCCGGTGATCGGCCGCCATGTTGCCATCAAAACAATACGCCTCGGAGACTTCACCGATCCCTCCCATGTAGCAGAACTGCATTCACGGTTGATGCGCGAAGCGCAATCTGCCGGGGTGCTGTCTCATCCCAACATCATTACGATATTCGATGTCGGCGAAGAAGGGGGACTTGCCTATTTCGCAATGGAGCTCGTCGAAGGTGCCACGCTGGAGCACATGATTGAAACCGAGCAGCGCCTGGACGAGTCCAGTATTGTCAGCATTGCTCGCCAGACAGCCGACGCACTCGGGTTTGCGCATCAGCGCGGCATCGTGCATCGTGACATCAAACCCGCCAACATCATGCTCACCCAGAGCGGCCGCGTCAAAGTGGCTGACTTCGGTATTGCCAAGGTGGGTTCCACGAAGATGACCCAGACGGGCATGCTGCTGGGATCGCCAAGTTATATGGCTCCGGAGCACTTTCTCGGACAGCCTCTGGACGGGCGATCCGATATCTTCGCGCTAGGTATTCTGCTTTACGAACTCATCACGGGTCAGCCGCCTTTCGCGGCGGAAAATTTGGGCACGCTCAGCTACAAGATCGTGCACGAAGATCCAGTCCCACCTATCAAACTCAACCCTGGCATGAATCCAAAGTTGAATGCGCTTGTCGTGAAGGCGCTGGCACGTGATCCGGCGGACCGATTTCAGACGGCCGAGGAAATGTGCTCCGCGCTCGACGCCCTGGGTATGCCACTAGTTGGAACCAAGACCGAACGGACCGAGCCCTTGCTCGTCCGAACTGTCGCACTGCCTGTGCCCTCGAAAAAACGTAGACGAACCGGACTCTGGCTCTTGGTTTTCTTCCTCTTGCTGACGGGCGCGACTGCCGTGGTCGCAATTATCTATCCTGAAGAGTTCAAACAGACGTTTCATCGAGCTAGAGAAAAGATGCAGCCATGGATAGAACGTGTGAAACAAACTGCCTCGGGCCAGCCTTCAGAACCTTTGTCTCCGTCGCCAGAACCTCCACCAGAACCTTCAGCAGAACCGGTTCCTGCTGCCGCTGAAACCCGAAACGCCGAGACGGACGACGCGAAGCCTGTTGAAACGCCAGTGGAGTCCGCTCAGGAGCCTTCAGCCTCACCTGTGGAACCGCCGTCTGAACGGCCGGCGGAAGAGCCTCCCGCGGGCTCGAGGCCGGCTCCAACCCCGGCAGCGCCAGTACCCTCGAGCTATGCTGCAGTACCTGGCATCATTCACGTGACTTCCGATCCACCGGGCGCCGAGATAGTTTTTGACGACAAGCACACCAGGTCCTGGACCACACCGTTTACTTTTCGCAGTGTTTCCAAAGGAAGGCACACGCTCGAGGTCAGGAAGGCAGGCTACGTCCCGGAACGCCGTATTGTGGTGCTGCTGGGCAACGAAATTCAAAGGGTGAACGTTGTGCTCACGATGGCGGCGGGCATGCTCAAGGTGGGCACCGTGCCCGCAGGAGCCAGCATTTATGTTGATGGTGAACTTAAGCGCGAAGTCACGCCCGCAAATCTAAAGATTCCAGCAGGAGCCCGGCGAGTCTTGCTTCGGAAAGATGGCTATCGGGATGTCGAGCAGATTATCGAAATTGAGGATAACTCCATTACCACAGTGAATCTGCAGTTGATCCCGGTACAGTAACTGGCGCGTAATGAAGTGAGCAAGCAGTTGGACTTGGGGTATCCCGTCGGCATCGACAGCGATGCGGTCCGACGGCATAACGTCTCGACCATCCAGCATTTATTGTTTTGGAGCTACTGCGCGCAACACAGGGTAAAACTGTGTAAACACGTTGTCAGTGTCGGCTTTCTGGTCGTGGCAAGACCAGCAGCGATCTTTCGGCAAAGGACGTGCTTTGGTCAGCGGTTTTCCATCCGGTCCATCAAAGCTGTAGTACGCCCAGCCTTCGCTGAACCGCTTGCTATCTTTCACGGCTGCCTCTAAGGCCACAAACTCGTTCTGGTAGGACCCCCTTAGTCTCGGTTCCGTCTTCACGCCCGCAGTTGCTAGTTCCAGAATTAGAATAGTGCCTTCCGGAAATCGGCCACTGCTGGCAAACGCTTTGTAGCTGGAGGGATTAATGTAGACGTTATGGTACTGACCCAGGTCGACTGTGCTGCCGGGATTCTTGGCAGCATTGGAGTTCTCGCTGTAGCTGAGCCCCAGAGAGCTACCCACGAAAATCCATTCCCGGTACCCCTCAGGCTTGATCAGGATGTCTTTACCTTCAAACTGCGCAGGCGACGACGTATTTTCTGCCTGGAACCTGTCGGCACACCCTAAAACCGCAATTAGAGCAAGACACGAAGCAAGTGCAATTCGATTCATGGCGGCATCTCCCTTGGGGGCTCTCGTCGAACAGGAGTTCCAAATTCGGTGTGCTATACTACCATCCTTTCACGTAGTTACTTATCTTCAGCGGATTCGAGGTGCAGCATGGAGAAGGAAGAAACCGGATTCAAAGTGGCCGATCGGCGGTTGTTTACTGCCGATGGTGACCTGCGGGATATTGAGCCAGCCGAACCGCCATCTCCTGACGCAGGCATACCCACCTTGTCGTCCGCTGAAGCGGCATCAAACACAGAAGAAAACATGCCGATGACGTTCGAGGCGCTGATATTCTCGCTCAGCACCACCGCCCTGCTTCAGCTGGGAATGGCTCCTCATCCCGAGACAGGAAAACAAGAGATCGACCTGCCAGGTTCCAAGCAGACCATTGACATTCTGGAGATGCTTCAGCAGAAGACTCGCGGCAATCTCACGGCCGATGAGAAAAAATTGCTCGAGGAATGTCTCTACGACCTGAAGATGACGTATGTCAAAGCCCTCCAGTCGGCCAAGCGTTAGTGCCTAGGCAGCCGCGCCACCCGCCGATGAAGATCCTGCACGACTACCGGCACTTCCCTTCCTCAAAACGAAGCTCGGTGACCATTGGAAACTTCGACGGGCTCCATCTCGGCCACCGGCGAATTCTGGAAGATGTGGTTCGAATGGCCTCGGCCTCGGACACATGCTCCGTCGTGATGACTTTTTCGCCGCACCCATTGCAGATCCTGCATCCCGCCAAAGCTCCGAAGCTGATTGTCCCACCTGAAGACAAGTTTGCGCAGATCGAATCACTGGGTATTGACTATCTTCTGCTCGTCAAGTTTGACGAGACACTTTCCCGGCTCAGTGGTGAGGTCTTCATCCGAGACATCCTGGTACGCTCATTGAGGGTTCAACACTTGCTTGTCGGCCACAACTTTGTGTTCGGCCACAAGCGTTCCGGCAACGTTGCGCTGCTGGAAGCGCTCGGCCGGGAATACGACTATACTGTTCACGTCATCCCCTCCGTTGCGGTGCGTGGAAGCCGTGTGAGCAGCACATGGATTCGGGAGCTGATTCGGTCAGGACGAATCAGTCAGGCCAATCGACTGTTAGGACGCTACTACAGCCTTCACGGAAGCGTGATTTCCGGCCAGGGATTGGGAAAAACGGCCCTCGTTCCTACCTTGAATCTCGCGACCGAAAACGAGATCCTGCCAGGAAACGGTGTCTATGTAACGCTGGCCATTTGGGATGGGAAAAGCCACCCGGCAGTGACTAATGTGGGGATCCGACCGACCGTGTCCGGAACCAGACTGTCAGTGGAAACCCATCTGTTGGAGCATATACCAGAAACGCCACCTTCCAAGCTGGAGTTACAGTTTCTGCACCGACTCCGGGACGAACGAAAGTTCCCGTCAGTGGAGGAATTAAAGCAGCAAATTGCGAAGGACATCCAGCGTGCCCGGCGCTTTTTCGGATTGCTGAAAAAGCTGCAGCGGGGCGCCGGTCGGTTGGGTTAAACAAGACCCGCGACGCAGCTCATTTTTTCAAACTGACACACACCAGACTGTTCTCGTTTCGCACGTAGAGACGTCCTTGTGCCAAAGCTGGATAAGCGCGCACCGTTCCGGAAATGATCTGCAACTTGCCCGCAGGCTGAAATGCCTTCGGACCAGCCACGGCCATCAGCAGTTCACCGCGCTCCCTCAAAACCAGAAGCGTGTCACCCGCCAGAGTGAGCGTGCCCGAGCCGAAGGACTCCTCGCTCCACATCACCTTTCCGGTTTGCATCTGTACGCAGCGCAGGCTCGGCCCGTGCTCCTGACGGCCATGAAACCCATACAGGTAACCCTTGTGAACCACGCTGCTGGCATAGTGATTGGAGAGCACGTCATCCGACGACCATATCTTCGTCACTTTAGAACCTGCTATCTGCAGCAGTGCCGCTCCGGTTTGATAGCTGGCAGAAACAAAAACAAGATCGCCAGCGACAAGTGGCGCGGCAGCATTCACCGACGCCTGCATTCGGGCGCGCCAGGGAAATTCGAATCGTAGGTTTCCGCCGGGATCCACGCCGATCAGCCCACTCCTCGTAAAGCAGAAAATAGACCGCAATCCTCCAACGGTCGCCGCCACGGGCGAGGAATAGCTGGCTTCGGCACTCGACACTGCCCACAACACTTTGCCCGTCTCCCGGTCAAAGGCGACCAATCCGGAGGGTTTCGCGCCACCAATATTCAATAGCACGGCGCGGTCTTCGATCAGTGGAGAACACGCTGCCCCGAAGTAGCCTTTACGAACGTCAAACTGCCGGTGCGTGTCGAGCGCCCACACCTTCTTTCCAGTTGCCAAGTCGAGACAGTGAAGCATGCCTTCGGCGCCGAATGTGTAAATGCGCCCGGAAGCAATCGATGGCGTGGAACGCGGACCCTCATCAAACCCAAAATCGTCGCGGTAGTGGGTTGGGTAGTCAAAACGCCAAATTAACTTTCCGGTCGCAGCCTCGAGACAATCGATAGTCTCTTTCTCACCGACACGATGAAACAAGATCAGCTTGCCCTGAGCCACAGCTGGCCCGCTGAAGCCTTGCCCGATCGTTTTCTTCCAAACTATGGGCGGCCCCTGCTTCGGAAAGACCGTTACGAGATCGTTACCCAGATACTCGCCGTTTCGCGCAGGCCCCAGGAACTGCGGCCAGTCTTGCGCGTATGGCGCTGGACTTGGTCCAAACGGAAGGGAAAGAACAAGAAGGGCAAAAATCAGGTAGCGCAAGGTTTCTATAGCCGCCTAATTGAGGCGGCGATTCTCCATGGAAGTCCAACCTAAAAAACAGAAACTGTGAGACATTTCTGTTCACCCTCTCGACTCTGAACCTGTGGACAAAAACGTGCGGGGATCGTCGGTTGCCGCATCTTCGAGTACGGAATGCCCGCGTTAGCACGAGGCCGCGTGGAACGAGCTACTTCTGAACGGCGGGTTTCATCGGTGCCGGCTTGAGACCGTGATAGGGGGCATCCAGCTTGAATGTGCCCTTCCACGGATCCGGCGTCGGAACACCGAGGCTCCAATGAATGCCGTTGATCACCAGCCGCTGCACAGCCTCAATCTTGAAATCCGCTGGATGGCCGAGCGTGGTAAAAAACACGCGCCCACCAAACTGGTTCTTCCATGTCCATGCTACCGGATTCGTCTCTGCGGGTTTGTTCGGATTGACTGCTTTGCCTTCCAGTAACCACACTGCATCGGCGGGGGGCCAGTTGGGTCTCACCTGGTAGAGCCACGACCTGACGTGAAAAGAACCCATTACGCCCCGCAGCACTGGATGCCCGGCAGCAGCGGGAACCACTGACACGTCGGTACTGGATTCATGACCGTAATGGGTGTGGCCGTCTCTACCCCAGCCCGGCGGGGTTCCGAAGGCTTCGGCTCCAAATGCGTTCCACTTCTCCAGCTCATGGCCCTTGGGATAGTTAAAGGCATGCGAGCTGGTGCGAAATCCCATAACGGGCTTTCCAGAGTTGAGGTAAGCCTTGATGTGCGCGACCTGGGACGCAGGAAGCTGCCGCCAGCGTAGAAAGAACACCGCCAGATCGGCTTTGGCCAAGATCTCCAAGCCGGGAATATCAGTCTCAGAATCCTGGTCTGGATGTGCTTTCAGCACCGTTGCGCGCAGTCGATAGTTCTTTTCCAGTTCGCGAGCGAGAAGCGGCATGGTCTCCTCCCCGCTGTACTCATGATCTCCCGTCACAAAGACCACGTGAGGTTTTGGGTTGGCAAGCATGACTCCGTGCGGTTGGGAGGTCACGATCGTAAGGCAAAAGGTGACAAACAGAATCAAGTTTTTCATGCGACCTCCAGATATCCCAGTCAAGATTTAGAGAAGGATGTACTTGTTTGGATCCCTCGATTTCACGAATTCCCATCCTATATGGCAGCCGCTATCACCTGTACCCTATTCCTTAATCAACAGCCCTCAGGTCGTAGCACAGCAGACGAGGCGGTTCGCCATTCAGCAGTCCACGCGAATTTTGACAGACATAAAGCAACCCGTGACTGAGCACCGGCAATGTCCAGCTCTCGCGCGCTGCAAAGAGCCAGCTTCGTGAGATTTCACGGTATCCCTTCGGAGTCAGCTCAAGCCGGAGCAGATGGCCCAATTCTCCCAGGCACAGAAATCCACCATCGGCCCAAAGCAGCGAACCACGAAACGTACCCAGGGTTTGTTTCTGTGGAGATCCATTGCGCCGAAACATTTCCTCCCATTCAGGGGAAACGCGCCAGACAGTCTTCCCGCTGGCTAGTTCAACACACGCTAGGGCGGCATCCGGTTCATTACGTCCATCAAAGCCATAGAGGTAGCCATCACGATGGATGGGAGTGTTCCAATGCAAACCGAATTCTTGGGACGTCCACGCGATTTTGTACCCGCCACTGGGCAAGAGATCCAAGAGTGCGCCTCCCGTCTTGTAGCTTGCCGAGACAAACACTTGGTTACCAATCACCACAGGGCAGGAAGCATTGACGGACTCATAACTGCGGCTGCGCCAGGGAAATTGAAAGTCGATCTTACCCGTAGCGGGATCGATGCTTAGTAAGCCTCCGGTTGGCGGCTGGCTCTCGCCCCCCGCAAAAACCAGCAAACGACGCTTGCCGTGCACCACCGCTGAGATCGGTGAAGCATAACTGGCGCCCCAGAGCTCACCTGCTCCCCAAAGCAACCTGCCAGTACGTTTGTCAAAGGCCCCCACACACGGTCCGCCAGGAGCACCCACGTTAACGATGAGGGACTCTCCCTCAATGAGGGGCGTCGATGCCACTCCAAAAAAGTCCTGCGGCACCTTGAATTCAGCCGCAATATCCCGCTTCCAACGCAGCTGCCCGGTTTCAAGTTTCAAACAATGCAGTTTGCCTTCTGCGCCCATCGTGTAGACGCGATCACCGTCAATTACAGGGCTGGTCCTCGGCCCGTTGTTATACCCATACCGATCCTCGAATCGAGTCGGGTAGCTGAACTTCCAGTAACGCGCTCCGGTTTCGGGATGAAGACACTCAACAATTTCTTCACTTCCCGACCGGTGCAAGTAAACGAGCCGCTCGCCTGCCACAGCGGGCGAACTATAACCGGTTCCCTTTCGCATTTCCCAAACAAGCGTCGGACCGTTTGCGGGCCAGCTTTTCAATAGTTTGGTTTCCGAGGAAATCCCGTTGTGCGTCGGACCCAAAAACGTCTTCCAATCCTGAGTCACAGCATCTCGCGGCAGGGGCTTGGGTTTGGCGTGAACCTTCACATCCGGATGCGGTTTGGCTGGTGGTAATTCCAACGAAGAGAGTTTCTCGAGCTGCGGTGCTGTCGGGTCTGCAAAGACCCGAGGCTTCACTTCCGATGCGGTTCTTTCGGGAGTACCTGAGGTGGAGTCGCACCTCAGTCCAAAGCACAAAACACCGATGAAGAAGCAACGCAAGTAGCTTGGGGTCATTTCACGTGGCGAAAGTACGAATTACCGAAACCCAGTCGTTTGGCGGCGCTCATTCTAATGGGCAAGACGCGAAAAACAACTCTGAAACTACAGCACAGCTCGACTAGCCCCGGGACCATTCGTCCGTGTAAGTCGGAAGCAGGCGATGAGTCAGGTACCTTCGGCAAAAAGGCCTAGGCCGTGAGGGCTGCTCGCATCGCAGTCCGGACCCCATTTTGTCAACGAGCCAGAGACCGCCGCCCGACGTTTTGCTTTGACCGCTGCTGTGCATGTCTAAAACACAATCCTATAGCCACCTCTTAGTTCGAAAGTAGAGGATCATCACACAGGCCACCAGCCCCATGAAAGCCACGGTAACCGGGTATCCCCATCGCCAGTTCAGTTCGGGCATATTCCAGGGACTGGACTCCGGATTAAAGTTCATGCCGTAGATTCCGGCGATGAAGGTCAGGGGGATAAAGATGGTGGCGATGATGGTAAGTACTTTCATCACTTCATTCATCCGCTGGCTCATGCTGGACATGTAAATTTCCAGCATTCCTGTGAGCATGTCTCTAAAGTTTTCGAGCGTGTCGATCACCTGGATGGTGTGGTCATAGACATCCCGCAGAAATAACTCGGTCGAGTGCGTGATGAGAGGTGAATCCTCGCGGTTCAGGCCACCGCAAATCTCTCTGAGAGGCCAGACAGACTTGCGGAGGTACATCACCTCACGCTTGAGGCGATGAATTTCCCGCAGGCTTTCCTGGGAAGGATTGTCCATCAACTCGGCTTCGAGGTCCTCGATTCTCTCCCCGAGTTTCTCCAGGATCGCGAAGTAGTTATCCACGATGATGTCCAGCAATCGGTACAGCAGATAGTCCGCGCCATTCTTGCGGACGCGACTATCCCGAGTTCGAATTCGCTGGCGTATCGGGTCAAACACGTCGCCTGGGCGTTCCTGAAAGGAAACGACGAACTGCGATCCCAGGACAATGCTGATCTGTTCGCCCTCCACAATCTGGTGTGTGTCGTTGTACCGCAGCATCTTCAGTACGACGAAGATCAGATCATCGTACTGCTCCAACTTGGGGCGTTGATCCGTGTTGACAATGTCTTCCAAAACCAGCGGATGAATGCCGAATCTATGACCCACTTGCTCGAGGATTCCGGTTTGATGAACTCCGTCCAGGTTGAACCAGCACACGGCAGACTCGTCTTGGGGAGAAACGGCCTCCTCTATCTTTGTCGTCTCCAGGGCCTCCCATCTCTCCGCGGTATAGGAAAACAAGGAGATCCGGACTTCCTCTCGTTTCTTTTCCTCAACCTGCGAAAGCGTGCCAGGCGGCAACCCCGCTTTCCTCGATTTCCTGTAAAACCGTGGCATAGCCCCAACGCCTCGTCGCAAAGATGGAAGGCTCATTGGCCCTCCGCTGAACCTCATTGCACTTTCCTACTAGAGTAAAGCTTATCAAACCCAGACAATGCGAAGCAGGGAAATGCCTTTTTAAAGGGATGAAGCTAAGCTCGCCATCAGAACCTGAAGCTGATCTATTGCGAGCCTTCCGGTGCTTCGAACTGTTTGATCTGGAAAAAAAACTGCGTGATTAGAACAACCTCGCGACGACAGAGTCAGGCCTATGCGCGAAAGTTGAGAATTGCGCAATGACCTCGTGAGGCCGGTTCGTCGATGCCCTCGAAGAAGGCAACCTTAGAACCCAGTCCCATGTCCGAAGCAGTTTTCTGGGCATAGTGCTTTTGGCTTTAGAAAGAGTTTTAGTTTGCCAGGTTGCGTTGATACTCGCAGGAAGCGTAAGAATGGCGTGCTCTGCGCAAAGAGAATGGCGGCCATCGCAAGATGCGCGACGTCTGCTCAGCACTCAGCTTACTCGCCTGCCGACGAGAAAGGCCTCGTTTCCCTTGGTGGAGGCGTGGCGGGAATTATCGGAATCTGAACCTCAACGATCAGCCCACCCTCAGGCGCATTGAGAGCTCTCATTGAACCACCGTGCCACTTCACAGCCTGTTCCGCGATGGCCAGCCCCAAACCCACGCCCCCGCTCTGCCGGTCGCGCGCCTCTACTACACGGTAGAACGGGCGAAACAGCTGGCCTAATTCTGACTCAGGAACGCCGTCGCCATGATCGCGCACTTGAATCGTCGCGCTGGAGCCATTCTGCCGCGAAAGAGAGATCTGCACGACAGTGCCTTCATGGGTGTATTTCACCGCGTTGCGAACGATGTTTTCGAGGGCACTTCGCAGAAGCTCTTCGTTGCCTTCCAATAGAGTGGTTTCACTCTCTTTGATGCGAACCGACCGGCTGGCTCTTTGTGCCTCAAAATCTGCGTCGGCAGCGATTCGCTGGAGCAATGAAGCCAGCTCCAATTTCTGCCGGGGCCGTTCTTCCGCGTTGCTCTCCATCCGTGCCAGGCTGAGTACCTGACCAATCAAGGTGTCCAGACGCCCGGCCTCCAGCTCAATGCGATCCAACTCAATGTCAGCCGAGCTGTCCTGGCGCTGTCGGATCAAGCCGGTCGCCAGATGAATGCGAGCCAGCGGTGAACGCAGTTCGTGGGAAATGTCCCTTAACAGCCGCCGCTGGGCCGCCATCATCGATTCGATGCGTTCCGCCATGAGGTCGAAGTCGCGACCCAGGTCCACCAGTTCGTCCTGGCGTCCCCCGCGAGAAGGGCCGACCCGGGCCTTCAAATCGCCGCTGGCCAGCCGGTTAGTAGCCTGTCGAAGCCGGACCAGAGGCGATGTCAAATAACGCGCCAAGCCGTAACAAACAATCCCCGCCACAGAGAGTACCGCCACTGCACGCAGCAGAAGCGTGTTGCTGTCTGCATCGCGGATTCCGAGTAAGCGCATCCAGAAGAACAACGGTCCAGGACGCCTGCGACCGAAACCTTCCGGCTCAGCTCGCGCCACCAGAACGTAGCGATTGCCGAGTGGCGTCTGGACAACGTGTGCGATCGGCCCGGCAGGACCGCCACGAAAGGGCTCCGAGCGCTGTTCTGCTTCTCGCATTTGCATCGCCTTGGAAGCCAAATCTCGAATGTCCGGAGGCGGCTCCTGCCCTGCGATCTCTTCTCCTTTCGCACTGAAAAAAAACACGTCTGAACGGGAGGGACCGCTGGCACTGGCAATGAATTCGGACAACGCCGCCTTCCCCTCGCGTTCGTAAACCGCCGCGGCGGCACGACTGAACATCATCATGCGGCGTCCCGTCATCGGTCGGCGCCGGCGAGGGTCCGGATCCGTCGTTGCCACCGAGATGACAATCAGCGCCACTCCAACCGCAGCCATCGCCAACCAGAACCAGACAAAGATCTTCAGAAACAAGGTTCGCATGCGTTCCTCATGGCTGGGATTGAGCCGAGCTGGTATAGAGATAGCCGACACCCCGAACGGACCGGATCCGTTCAGATCCATCGGCGTGTGGTCCCAGCTTTTTGCGCAGATTGCTCACGTGCATGTCGAGACTCCTGTCAAAGGGATCGAACTCGCGCTCCAAAATGATCTTGGACATTTCTTCGCGCGAAAGAACACGGCCTGCAGCCCGAAGAAAGAGTTCCAGAAGATTGAACTCCAAAGCGGTTAGACCCAGCAGCTCGCCGGAGCGCTGAACTTTCCAGGCGTTCTTGTCCATTTCAACATCGCCGACCCTCATAACTTCGTGCCGCACAATTCCAGGGCCCGCTAACTTGCTCTGGCCGGTCCGGCGCAAGATTGCCCGGATCCTGGCGACCAGTTCGTGCGGATCGACCGGTTTTGGTAAATAGTCCCCGGCTCCAACCTCCAAACCCACGATACGATCCACATCTTCACCGCGTGCGGAAAGCATGAGAACCGGTAGATCGATCTGCGCCGTGATCCGCCGCAGGACCTCGAAACCGTTCAGTCCCGGCAGCATGACATCCAGAATCGCAAGTGCGTAGTTTCCGGAAAGCGCCTGCTCAATACCTTCCTCGCCATCGTGAACAGCGTGTACCTGAAATCCTTCAGCCTGGAGATACTGAGTAACCAGCGCACAAAGCTCCACGTCGTCGTCGATCAGCAATAGTTGCTTCATCTTTCTGGAAAGACCCCATCTCCCGAGCTATGTGAGGCAGCGCGAACTGGGATTACAGCCGATTCTAACAGGTCCCTATCTCGCTACGATGCTTCAGGTGCCATCTTGACAATTATTTACAGTTCACTGACACAGGTTTTACGGCCGCTTTTGTGAATCTGGCGTATTAATAAAACGTGTAGTGAAACAGTCACTCAAAGGAGGGTGAAATGCAAAGACTCAATCAATGGAGCCGGTTTCTAGGACTGACCGCCCTAGGATTAGCCTTGACTCTGATTCTGACAATCAGCTTCGATGCCCAAGGTTTTCGACGAGGTGGGCCTGACAGGGGACCAAGACACGGGTTTGGCTTTGAAGGTCCATTCGGAGGGCCGATGAGCATGATTCTCGATTTGACCGATGCCCAAAAGGCTCAGTTCAAGTCGATCCGAGAAGCAACCCGAGCCGAATCTGAACCCATTCATCAGCAGCTAAAGCAGGCTCGAGAGCAGCTGCGGGCGGCTGTGGAGGCAGGCCAGAGCGGCGCGGCGCTGCAAGGCTTAGCTGCCCAACAGGGACAACTGATGGGCCAGTTGATTGGAATCCAGGCCTCCAGCCATGCACAGATGTTCACCCTCTTGACGGCCGAGCAGAAACAAAAGCTCGAGCAGTTGAAGGCAGATCGGAAGGCACGCATGGAAGAGCGCAGAAGCCGCCGCGAGTCCCGCAACGCTCCGTCGGATCAATAGGCCATCGTCGTCGAAGCGACCTTAGACTTCCATCCAGTGGGTCTGACCCGGGCGGGCAGAGCTACCCGATTGATCGGGTGGCGTCTGGCTCGCCCAGTCCGGGGATCGGCCAGTCTCAGAGTCGATGAAGGGTCACTCATCAACTGGCTGCCTCGGAATAACAACGGGAAGGTTCTAAATACGATGTCCCACCGGCTCGTTAATCTAACCGTCTTTATCGCTCGATTCTACCCCCTGGGTTTGTTCAGGATAGGCCTGCGGATAAAGCCTTGCACGGATCATCCTGCCGTAGCGCGATGTCTCATTAACGCCTCCCAGTTAAAGTCCACGCCGTGACCAGGGCGATCTGGAGCTAAAGCATAGCCCTCTTCCAGGTGCAGCTTATTTAACAAGAAACGTTCCAGGCTAAATCCATGTACTTCCAGCAACGATGAGTTTGGCACCGCCGCCAATAGATGAACGTGAAGGTCATGTACGCCATGCGAGGTTACCGGAAGATTTCGTGATTGAGCCAAGTGGGCAACCTTCAACCACGCGGTGATACCGCCGACATTGGAGACGTCCGGTTCGGGAAATGCAACTGAGCCGGAGGCAATCAACCGTTCGAACTCGTAAATGGAGCGAAGATTTTCGCCCGCGGCAATTGGCAATGAGCCTTCGCGCGCAATCCGAACATGTCCCTCGACATCCTCGGGAATAATCGGCTCCTCCAACCAGTACACTCCGTGAGGTGCGAGCGCCCGGGACGCCTTTATTGCTTGTTCGACCGTCCATCGCATGTTCGCATCAACCAACAGGAGGATCGATAGACCGACAGCCTCGCGCATGCGGGCCACCCGTTCGACATCTTCTGCAAGATCCCTCCGCCCCACCTTCATCTTGATAGCCCGAAACCCGCGAGCCAAGAAGTCCCTTGTCTGTGCGAGCAAATCATCCGTGCTCAGATTGAGATCGATGCCCCCTGCGTAGGCAAGGACCCGATCGCTACAACCTCCAAGCAGACGCCAGAGCGGTTCACCTGCACAATGCGCTTTGAGGTCCCATAACGCGATGTCAACCGCCGAAATCGCGAACGACGTCAGCCCGCCGCGGCCAACGTAATGGAGTCCCCACCACATCTTTTCCCAAAGTTGTTCGATGCGGCGGGGGTCGGCACCCAGCAGAAGAGGGGTGAGATCTCTCGTAATTAGAGCGAGCACGGAAGCACCACCAGTGGCAACTGTATAGGTATATCCGAGGCCCGTCGCCCCGCTGTCAGTTCGCAGCCGGCAGGTGACGAGTTCGAAGTGAGGCATCTCACCGTGGGTCGAATCTGTCAAAACCACGGGCAGCGGGATTACAAAGTGATTGGCTTCGACAACAGTGATCTTCACGAAGTGTCTTCCTGGACGTGATGCGTCAGCTTCTGGCAAATCCCATAGCTTTGATTTTGTCGGTCAGCCTTCTCTTCAAGTCTTCCAAGCCGGACCAGTCGATGAAAGCAAACTGCCGCGTATCGAAATGCAGGTTCGGCATGTCGTCCTTGCGGCAACACCAAAACACCTCTTTGCCCAAGCCCCGGGCAAAACCGGCCTCGAAGTAGACCCCGTCCCTTTGGCCGGTAAAGTCGGCTACCATCAATTCAGCCTCACGCAACTCTGCTATGATCTTTTCATTGATGTCGCGGTTGTCGGGTATCCTGTCGATTCGTCGTGGATCCAACCCGCAGCTTCTTAGCGCTGGCTCGATGGCCATGTCATAGACCTCGTTGAAGCTCTCGCCAAAGGACATCGCCACAAAGCACCGTCCTGGAATACCCTTGTCCGTACTGCTTTGAATTTTTTCCCATCCTTTCGGCAAGATTCTCGCCAGGTAGTTGGAAAATTCCCCCCGCTCCAGCGCTGCCAAGCCAGTCGCCTCGAGATGTTCAAGCATAAAATGAAGCTCATCCCTGTTGGAGGCATCCACAAGCGGATAATCGAATTGACCCGATATCTTGACCGATTCGCCCGGGTAAGAAGACTGCCCTGCGATCAATCTGAGTAACTTCTCAATCTTCATCGCGACCGGAGTCGACCTTATCCCTTCCGCCAGTCCCTTCCAATCGTCGGAGGTCAAAACCACGGGTCGCGATCCTTTGTACTGCCTGACGTGGGCTGAAAGATAACGGGCCAATTTCGCATCCGCCGAGTCCGCTGCGGCCCCGTTCAGAATGCTGAATAAAGTCGGACCAAGCACATAGGGTCCGTCGCCTCCGCAAACCTTACAACTGATTTCATAACCCCTTGAAGAACGCCCCATCTCAGCGCTCTCGCGGCACATCGGACAACTGATCTCTGGCATCCTGAACCTCCTGGCAGCAACTTTCTTGTCAGCGAAGGACCAAGAGGCATCTGGCAACTCGCGGGCTGTCTTTGCCACTCAAGCCAAGCTTTCCAGCCTCAACTTCGAAGGCTGTTTCATCACGTTATGAAACAGTATACCTCCCAGACTTGTTCGACACACAAGTACGCCTTATGTTTGGCTGCCTCATGTAGAAGCTCATGGGGACGCGTCGATCGGGTCCTTTGGCCGCACGACACTCCGCGGTCGTCCGACCGGGCGAGGTAGATCGATCGGAACATGGAAGGCACGCCTGTTCCATATGTGTGAAAACTCTTTCCACTCGGTTCTGGATTCTTGATGAACCGTTATTTAGAAACAAGGACTTCACCAAGCCTTTCATCTGGCATACTTCCTGATACCAGCAAACGCCCTGTTTGCCAGCGCGGAAACTTCTCCCAGAAAGACGTAACGACGACTTGTTCTGAAGGAACCCACGCGGATCTACACCCGCACAAAAGACACCGCAATTCGGCATAGTTGTCGCGAATACAAAGTACCCGAGCGAGCCTAAAGTTCAGAAAAGCTACGAATTCAGCAGACGGTAGGCTCTGCAAACAACCCAAAGCGAGGACGAAAAATGAGTGGCAGAACCTCCTTCGATGTCTGGATCGCGATCTTAGTTCTGTGCGCTGGTGTGATCGTTGGCGCTGCTCTATTGGGAATATTCCCGTGACACAGACCTGCAAGGACACGCGTTTCCTGGATTCGCGCGATCCGAGATTCACTGCGTTCTTCCCACCCCAAAGTTCAGGATGATTCCCACGCTTGAAAAACAGGTCCTAGAGAACGAGCGCCAGAGGCCACCCTACTTGACAGCAGAATCCTCCCCAGGGTCAATCCTGAAAGTTTGCGTCGGTGGATACAGATCTGGCAGATAAAGGGAAGGATGGTTCGGTCGCTCCGCTCACAGCTTTCTGGACTGCCGAAAGTGACATCGGCAAAAGACGGCAAAGCCGCGAGCGCCTCCGCCCGGCACCAGTCCTGATGTCAATCAGAGACGCCCAAGCCGTCGTTTCTTAGAGTCCACGAGGAGCTTTCTTCCGGCACTCTTCGCAGCGCTCTTCCCTTCTGAGAACGTGGTCGAAAATAAACTCGCTGACTGTTTCCGCACCAAACTGGCCACAGCGCGCGCGGAGTTCGTCAGCCTGGCCCGATGAAAGCACCAACGGCAAATGATACTTCGCGGTCTGTCGCCTCTCCAACCGGCGGTTTCGATCCGCCTGGCGTCTGTCCCGAATCAGGCCTTGATGCAGCAGTCCGGAAATGACAGCTCGCCGACTCGTGTAAAGCAAGCTTGCGATTTCATCAATATTCTTATGTTCGTTCAAGAAAAGATTACAGACGGTAACGTTTCTCTTCTCGCTTGCCGGAAGGTTTTCCGTGTGCGGTGGACCGATGTACTTTCGCCTCGTCAAGCGGAAACCTTCCGGCGTGTAGAGGTACGGTGCGAACACTCTCGACAGATAAGTACTGAACCGTTTTAGCATTTGCCCTTCCGACTAAACGGGCAGGCCGGAGTCCACTCCTTCACGCTGACACGCTATTCATTTTCAATAACTCCCGCAAGCTGACCGCGCGTGTCAAGTCCTTTTTTCGGAGCGGATCGGAATCTGATCCACCGTTCAAAGCATTGTGATCACGTTGAGTGCATGACATCGGCAAGGAAGCATTCCTGCCCACAGCAACGACTGATAGCTCATTAGATCAACCAAATCCTGCAAGAAATCGGATTTGTGAACCTAAACACGATCCGCCCTCCAAAACAACTTTAAACCAGCAGGCTTCTCCTGAAGCCTCAGGCAAACACTTAGAGATGCTTGCGTTAACGAACGGTACCGGTCTTAGTTTCCTTATTTCGTGAAGCCAATTGCACAGTTGCATTGGGAAAGAATATTAAAGGTACATCTCAGCAGACCCGAGAAGATGGATTGATCTACTATTTCCAGCGGCACTCACATGCTCACCTCACGATCGACTATTCGAATTAACCAACGCCTGAATCGGCGAGTCAAAATGCGAATTGACGTAATCGTCTCCGGTGTGGATCAACACGGAACACCGTTTACTGATCACGGTCAAACCGAAAATGTATCGAAAAACGGGGGTTGTTTGCTATTCGACCACGATCTACGCAGGAATCAATCCATTCGAATTGAGGCACGGAATGGGGCTCAATTTTGTGCCAAGGTGCGCTGGTGCGTGCACATTTCGGGGATTTTGCGCCGCTGCGGATTTGAGTTGAACTCCCAGTCGCAAAAAAGCAACCGCTGGGTCATCGCCGACCCCGTTCAACAAACGATCAAACATGATCCACTACTCCCTCTGCTTCGAAGGCGATTCTGATGGCGCACAAAATTTTAGTTGCTGACGACAACGAGCAAATCAGACGATTGTTGACCATCTCCCTTGAACAGGCCGGCTATTCGGTTGCTGCAGCAGCAAGCGGCATCCAGGCACTGGAGCTGCTGAAGACGTCCAGCCAATTCGATCTTATTCTCACGGACCTGGTAATGACTGATATGGATGGTCTTGCACTCTTGACAGAGATCAAGCGGACTGATCCAGGTCTTCCAGTCATCGCGATGTCGGGCGCGTTCAGCGGCCGCCTTCTGAAATTTGCCGCCAGCTTCGGAGTTCCTACAATCGAAAAGCCTTTCGACCTTGCCAAGCTTCTGAAGGTCGTTGAATCTGCCTTGTCTCAGAATACAGTCGGCTGACATCACCGCCTCCAGTTCCAGACGGCTTGTTAGCAGCTGAGAACGCGTTGGCGTGCGACGATGCTGACTGTCGCAGGCGAAGCGGCCCTCTCTCGACAGAGCCGAGTCAACTCAGGATAATCAGGAATGGCTCGGT